>BNJT01000246.1_pt1 | contig 306505 bp, 346 predicted proteins | sample 8540491 | NCBI WGS metagenome assembly BNJT01 (sample SAMD00202455, study PRJDB9452) | human saliva metagenome | host: Homo sapiens | reverse complement strand
AGGGACAAGCCAGTGCTTGCCCCTTCCTACGTTACAAATACTGTTACACCCTAACACGAAAGCTTTTGAAAAATACAAGTATTTTTCTGCTGTTTTTTTCTCCGAAATCCTTTTGATTTTTTTGAAAAAAACAAGGTTCATTTCCAAGAGCAACAATCCTCTTTTCAAAAAAATCCCAATACTTTTTTTCCCTGCAGCGCAGAGGCAGAGCGGATTCTCTCCGCTTTTTTTACTTTTGTTTCTTCCTTCCTTTATGCTATAGTAAGGAAGATTAAAAAAACACTGCATTTTAACGGAAAGATACGAAAATAGAGAAACGGCGGGAATTTCCTTTTCTATCCTTTTAACGTATTCTTTCCTCTTTTCCCCTATGGTGAGGTTTTATGAAATTAATTAGTTTTGCAATTCCCTGTTATAATTCCGCAGCATATATGCGGAACTGCATTGAAAGTATTCTTCCCGGAGGAGAGGAAGTAGAAATCATCATTGTTGACGATGGTTCTAAAAAAGACAATACCCTGGAAATCGCCAAGGAATACGAAGAAAAGTATCCCGGCATTTGCAAGGCTGTTCATCAGGAAAACGGCGGCCACGGAGAGGCGGTGAACACCGGTCTTCGAAATGCCAATGGACTATATTTTAAAGTAGTAGATTCCGATGACTGGTTGGATTCCAAGGTGCTTTTAGAGGTTTTGGAAAGAATTCGGAATTTAACCCTTTCCGGTGAATCCATTGATATGCTGGTAGCCAACTTCATCTATGATAAAGTGGGGCAAGAGAATAAAAAGGTCATGTCCTATGCCAATGCCTTCCCTGAGGATAAGGTTTTTGGCTGGGCTGAAATGAAGAACTTCCACCTGGGACAGTATATTTTGATGCATTCCGTTATTTACCGAACCAAAATGCTAAAGGATTGCGGCTTACAGCTTCCTAAACACACCTTCTATGTGGATAACCTCTTCGTATATGAACCCCTCCCCCATGTAAAGAAGATTTATTATCTGAACCAAAATCTTTATCACTACTACATTGGCCGAGAGGACCAGTCCGTAAATGAAACGGTAATGATTTCTCGTTTAGACCAGCAGTATAGAGTAAACCGCCTGATGATTGAGTGCTGCGATGTCCTTAAGGTACAGCCCAAAAAGCTTCGGAAATATATGATTTTGTATTTGGAAATCATTACCACCGTATCTTCTGTTCTGGCCATCAAGTCCGGTACAGAGGAAAACCTGCAAAGAAAGAAGGAGCTTTGGGCAGAGCTTCGGGAGAAGCACTTCCCCCTATGGTGGAGAATGCGTTCCGGCTTCCTTGGACAAGGCGTAAACCTTCCGGGAAAAATCGGAAACAAGTTGACTATTTTAGCTTACAAGCTCACCCAGAAGTTCTACGGCTTTAACTAGGAAATAGCTGTAAGATCTTTTGCAAGGAGAAATGGTGCTTTCGACAAAAAATCGGATTCTATTTTGACGAGATGCCTTTTGTGGCATCTCGTTTTTCAACGATACCTTTGAATTTCACGGAGAAAACATTATGGATATTGCCATTATTACCGGTGCATCCCGAGGAATCGGAAGAGCCGCTGCAAAACGTTTTGCCAAAGAAGGCTACAGCCTCTTATTGAATTGCGAGAAAAACTGGACTCTCCTGGAAGAATTGCAAAAGGAAATTCAATCCGACTTACAGGAAAGCTGTCCGGAAATTTTTCTTTGCAAAGATTTGCAAACTAAAGAAGGCCTTTCCCGTATTCTTGAAGGAAAAAGCCTTTCTAAACTGATTCTTATCGCCAACAGCGGCAAGGATGCTATTAAATTGTTACAAGACTATAGCGAAGAAGAGACAAGAACTCTTTTGGAAACAAATCTTTTACAGCCCTTTATCCTTTGTCAAAACCTACTCCCCTACCTTTTAAAAGCTGAGGAAGGGAGAATTCTATTCAGTTCCTCTGTCTGGGGAACTGTTGGGGCTTCCATGGAAAGCCTTTATTCTTTGACAAAAGGAGGAATCTCCAGCTTTGCCAAAGCCCTGGGAAAAGAGCTGGCTCCCTCCCATATCTCCGTAAATGCAGTAGCCTTCGGCGCTATTGACACAGACATGAATTCCTGGCTGAGCACTGAAGAAAAGCAAAGCTTAGAAGAGGGCATCCCCTACGGCAGAATGGCTACCGTAGAGGAAGCGGCAGACTTTCTCTACCTTCTTTCCCAAGCCCCCCTCTACCTTACCGCTCAGGTAATCCCCTTCGATGGGGGATGGATCTAAGGCGCTTTCTAAAGATTATGGAATTTTGAAAACACGAATAACAGAGGCATTGCTGTACTATAGGTCAGGAACAGGGGCAATCTGAGCCCGTCAGTACTTACTGAAAGCGAGCAATACGAAGCTTGAAGTTAGTACTGTTACGAAGGCGAAGTTAGCGAGAGCGTGCCTCTGTTTCAGACCTATAACACAAAATGCAAAATGGTATTTCACAATTCCTAATCTTTAAAAGCACCGCCGCATCTGATGCCATGTCGCATCACCATGGGTGGAAGCCGACTTCCCTTCTAAGACAAAGCCACAGCGGCTGTAGAAGGGAATTTTTCTTCTTTACAGGTAAGAACAGCACCTTTTCTTCCTTCTTTCTCAGCCTCTTCCAAAAAAACCTGCATCATCTTGGTGGCGATGCCTCTTCTTTGAAACTTAGGATGGGTATTGACGCCGAATATCATCTGCCAATCTCCGTCTTCTTCGTGGAGGCTTACATTTTCATACATCTCATCAGACAAATCTTTTTGATTACTGACAAAACCATTAATAAAGGAAATCAGCTTTCCTTCATAAAAAAGAAGAAGAAAATGACTGCTGTAGGCTTTCAGACGTTCTTGAAACTGCTCCTTCGTAGCAGCCTCCGCTTTGGGAAAGCATTCCGCTTCCAGCCGGGCTACTAAATCCAAATCCGAAAGCTCCGCCTTTCGAAGGCAAAGCGCTTCTTCCTCTAAGCCGATTTCTTTTCCAAAACCACAGTTCATTTCTTCTTCCTTATCTTTTTTCTTATCTTTTTTCTTGTCTTTTTTCTTGTCTTTTCTCTTAATCTTCCGGTCCATTTCTATTTACAATACAAAGACCGCATATCGTCTCTTCTTATTCTTGCGCCTTCTTATGCCTGCACCTTCCTTGCCAGGGCATTCTTCATCCAATCCTTTCCGTCCACAAAACGGGAAACGATAAAGGAAACCACATAATCTCCTGCAGAGTTAATCATAGTTGCGGGTGGATCCACCAGGTTACCGATGGCTACCAGAATAGGGAAGGCTACCTCCATTTGATTGGGGAAGAAAATGCTGGCGATAATATATTCTCCGATATATCCGCCCCCGGGCACACCGCTCATTCCCACAGAGGAGAATACCGCTACCAATACTATGACCGGAAGCTGGGCGAAGCTCACAGGGGTTCCCAAAGCCCCCATTACAAAGCAAATCTTTAGTACACAGGAGAAGCAGGAACCGTCCATGTGCATGGTCGCTCCCAAAGGAAGCACAATATCGGAAACATCCTTGGAAATTCCGCTTTCCTCCGCCACCTCCATATTGGTGGGAATGGTAGCCACGGAAGAACAGGTTCCCAAAGCTACAATCGCCGGCTTTAAAATATGGGACATCATCATTTTCACCCCATCCATTCCGGCACCGATATAAGCCATTAACGGGAATGCCGTAAAAATGTAAATAAAGCAAACCGGATAATATAAAAACCAAGGCTCTGGCATAACTCTCCGTAATCTGGGGACCGTAGCTGGCCACCAAATCCGCAAAAATCGCAAAAAAGGCAATGGGGGCATAGTAGGTTACGATTTGCACGAACTTCATCATAACCGCAGTAAGGCTCTCCAAAAATTCCGCCACCTTCTTTCCTGCTTCTCCGGCTAAATTTACGGAAAAGCCGAAGAGAACGGAAAAGACAATCAAGGGAAGCATGGCTCTTCTGGAAAGCAGTCCCACAAAATCCTCCACGGTAAAGAAGTTCAGCACCATTTCCGTAAGACTTGCGTGCTCTCCCACCTCCTCTGCACTAAGATTCTTCCATGGCTGTAAAACCGGCGGAAAAATCTGGCAAAGCAAGAAAAAGACGATAGCCGCAAAGGCTCCGGTAATCACGAAGCTGAGCACCGTAACCCCCATAATCTTTCCGGCTCTCTTCCGGCTCTTCATATTGGCCACTGCCCCTGCAATGGAGGCAAATACCATAGGCACCACCACGCAGAACATCATGCGGATAAACAGATCTCCCAAAAACTTAATCCCGTGGGCAAAATCCGGTGCCACATGGCCTGTTATGGATCCCAATACCATGGCCGCAATCAAAAATCAATAAAAAACGATAGTTTCCTGCAATAGATTTGCTTTTCATCTCACGCACCCCTTCTTTATTTTGTCAAAAATTGGAAAATCCCCGGAAAGCTTTGATCTATCTCCGGATGGAACTGAATACCCAGCATAGCCTCTCCATATTCAATGCCCTCTATGCCGCCATCCTCCGCAAAGGCCACAGCTCGAATATCCTCTGCCGGTTTCGTAATCCGATAGCGATGCATACTGGCTCCCTGAATCCTATCCGAGGGAAAATGCTTTCTCAGGGCAGAATCCTCTAAAATCCGAATCTCCTGCTTTACCAAATGTTCTTCTCCCCGGTTGGGATTGCATTTCCAATGTCCCTCCACCGGCTCCACAAAGAAATAGCGCTCCCTCTTCATTTCCTCATAGACTTCCAAAATACTCTTCCCGGGGCGATTCCGCTGATCCTCCTTGGCAATAAAATAGCTGTGTATAGCCTGCATACCAAGGCAAACCCCCAGAAGCTTTTTCCCTGTTTTCAGAGCATAATCTATAACCTGAAAATGATAGGGAAAAATCCGTTTTCCTCCACAAAGTAAAAAAGCATCGCAAAGAGCTAAAGCCTCTTCCTTTACTGTACCGTCCACGCCGATAATTCCGATAGGAATACCGCCTGCTTCTTCCACTCTCTTTGTATAAAGCTCATGAAAAACAGCATTGTCTTCATAGGGGTTTTCCGTCTCACGAAGGCGAGAGGGGGGAACTATTCCGATAATCTTCATTCTCTACTCCTTTTTCCAAACAGCTTCATCATACACTATTTTCTTATAAGAAAAAAGAAAAGTGCTTCCATAAATTGTCTTTTTTATGTCTTTTTTCTTCTTTTTTCTATATTTCCCCATAAAAATGTCTCATTTTTCCCAAAATCCAATTTCCCATAAAATACATTTATGGCATAATAGCATAGCGATAAAATAGTATGAAAGGATGTATTATGAAAAAACCAGTAATCGGTATTTCCACCAGTGTGCTTGTGGATCAGGGGGGTGAATTCCCCGGTTATGAAAGAATTTATGTGAATAAGGACTATGTTTCTGCCGTAATTGCTGCAGGAGCAGTACCACTTATGATTCCCATGGAGGATTGCGAGGAAAATCTGCGAGCTAGCTTAGAGCTTCTTGACGGTATCATTTTTTCAGGGGGACAGGATATTGCTCCCCACCGTTACGGAGAGGAGCCCCATGTAAAGCTACAGGGAATCTGTCCCGAAAGAGATGAATTTGACTTTCTACTCTATCGTCTGGCGAAAGAAAAAAAACTTCCCATTTTGGGAATCTGCCGCGGATATCAGTTAATGAATGTGGCAGAGGGAGGAAGTCTTTACCAGGATCTTTCCTTAAAGGCTACGGAAAGCTTTAAGCATTCTCAGGGGCACGGACCTTCTATTCCTACCCATAGCATGAAAATAGAAGCAGGTAGCCGGCTGGCTAAGATTCTAGGCAGGGAAGAGCTTCATATCAACAGCTTTCACCATCAGGCGATTAAGGAGGTTCCCGCAAGTTTAAGCGTTTCCGGAAGAGCCTTGGATAATGTAATCGAAGCAATAGAATTAAAGGACTATCCCTTCGGTATCGGAGTCCAGTTCCATCCGGAAATGTTACAGGCAAAGTACGAAGATATTCAAAAGATATTCCTTGCCCTGGTGGAAGCCGGAAAGGAATATCACAATTTGAATGGAAAAGCTTAGAATTTATCTGTCAAATCCCGAAAAGTCGACCCGAAATATTTCGGGTCTTCTATTAAATTAAAGGAGTTCAAATGAGTAAATCGCAAAAGTTGGGCTTTTGGTCCATCGTATTATTAACGATTAATTCCATTATCGGAACCGGAATCTTTCTATCACCCGGTTCTGTTGTAAAACAGGTAGGCTCCTATGCGCCGCTTGCTTATCTCTGCGCTGCAGGCTTCGCCGTAATTTTAGCCTTAAGCTTTGCTTCCGCCTCCCGCTATGTGGTGAAGAGTGGAGCAGCCTATGCTTACGTAGAAGCAGCCTTCGGTGAAAATGCCGGACTTTATATCGGAATCACCCGATCTCGTTTCCGCCAGCATTGCCTGGGGCGTGATGGCCACCGGCGTAGTAAAAACCGTCCTGCAGATTTTTGGTCTGGACACCAATAGCTTTGCTTTGGTGACAGCAGGCTTTATTCTTTTAATGCTTGTTCTCTTTATCATTAATCTGTTCGGGCTCAAGGTACTGGAATTTGTTTCCAACATATCTACATTAGGAAAGGTATTGGCTCTATCTCTCACGATTCTGGCAGGAATTTTCTTCTTGTTACGGCATAGGCAAACCGCAGACCTGTCTCTGCTGGTACCCGGAAACAGCAGCGGCACCGTTCCCGCTTTAAGCAGTAAATCCTTTGTCACAGCCATTGTAGCAGCCTTTTATGCCTTTACAGGCTTTGAAGGAGTAGCCAGCGGATCCTCCGATATGGAAAGTCCGGAAAATAATCTTCCAAAATCCTTGCCCTTATCCATCTTCATGATTGCCGCTATCTACTTAGGCATCGTTTTAGTATCCATGAGACTGAATCCCATGGCTCTTCTAAACTCAAGCAATGTTGTGGTTTTAGCCGATATCTTTGCCAACCCCGCATTGCAAAACGCCATTGTTTTAGGTGCTTTTGTCTCTATGTTCGGTATTAATATTGCGGCTTCCTTCCATACCCCCAGACTTTTGGAGGCAATGGCCAAGGACGGACAGGTAAACAACGTGTTCACCAAGAGAACTGCAGGAGGCTTCCCCTATGCCGCCTTTGTATTCAGCATTTTATGGGCGATTATGATTCCTATGGCCTTCCATTACGATATGAAGGGTATTATGATTATCAGCTCCATTGCCCGATTCGTACAATTCCTTTTGGTACCTTTGGCTGTACTCTGCTTTTACTACGGTAAACAAAAGGGAGAAATCATTGAAAAGCCCATCAAAAGCTTTATCCTGGATGTGCCCTTATCCGTCCTGGCCATTCTCTTAACCCTCTTCCTGCTCAGTCAATTCAACTGGGTCGCACAATTCAGCAGTAAAAAAGATGGCTTTATAGAGCCGAACTTCTATGCCATCTTTGCTATGGTTTTCGGTTATATACTCTTCCCCTGGCTTGCCTTCGTATTAAGGGAACATCAAAAGTATTCTCAAAACAAAAAGGCGCTGTAAAAAATCAAGCTTTTGTATATGCACTAATAGGTCTAAAACCGGGGCACGCTCTCGCTAACCTCGCCTTCGTAACAGTACTAACTTCAAGCTACGCTTTGCTTGCTTTCAGTAAGTACTGACGGGCTCAGATTGCCCTTATTATAGCCCCACACTGCATCATTCGCTTCAATTATTGGTTTGACAGTCATTCACTTCGCTGGTCTTTCGCAAGTATCAGGCTCAGACTCCCCCGGTTTTAGACCTATTATGCATACACATTGTTCTTCTATTTTACAAGTCCTTTTATATCTCTTAGCGCAAAACCATCTCGAATGGGTAGGATTAAAAAAGGATCTGTGAAAATCAAAATAGTAAGGAGATTTTCTGCAATATAGGTCTGAATATGGGGTAGTCTGAGCCCATCAGTACTTACTGAAAGCAAGCAGAGCGTAGCTTGAAGTTAGTACTGCTATGTGGCGAGGCTAGCGAGAGCGTGCCCCAATTCAGACCTATATTGCTCAGAAAATCCTTTTTTATTATTATCTTTTAATCCTCTCCTTTAATTCGCACAAAGCGTTCTCCTATGCCGTATACGGTCACAATCGGTGCCACCTCCATAAAGGCTCTGGGAAAATGCTCCGCAAGGTACTTACGAATCATGGCCGACTGTCTGGGGGAACAAATGGAGGAAAGCATAATCTTTTCTTCTTTTGTATAGGCTCCCACAACTCTTGTTTGAGTTACGCCACGGCCAAGCCCCAAAATATACTTGGTAATGTCTTCGGTATCATCTTTGATAAATGGAATAATGGTGACCTTATAAAGCTTTTGACGGAAACCGAAAAGCATATAGTCCATAATATAAATACAAATCACATGGTTGACCAAAGCATAAAGAGCAATGTCTTTTCCGAAAACAAAGCCCAGAGAAATCAGAATGGAGCCGTCCAAGAAAAGCATGACTTTACTTAAGGGAACGCCTTTAAAGACCTTTCGATTCAAGATTCTGGCAACAGTATCCGTTCCGCCGAAGGTCACACCTGCCCGAAGAACCAAGCCGGAGCCAACGCCGTAAAACAGGGAGAAATAAATGCACACCAAAAACATTTCCCCTTGTACAAAGACAAAGTCAAACATTCCCGTAAGCACCAATAAAGTAGGATAAAGAAAAGAAACGAAGATAATCTTCATGAACTCTTCTCGTTTCAGAAAAATAAAAGCTAAAATCAGTATGGTAATACTGAAAAAGTAATAAATATAGGTGTAGCGAATCCCGATAAAACGTTCCGCCATCTGAGACAATCCTGTTACTCCGCTGGTAGACAGCTTATTCGGCACCAAAATGCAGTTTACGGAAAATGCCGTTATAAAACAGCCTACAATAATCTGCACATAGTTTAAAATCCTTTTCTGTAGCTTATGCTCCTGCTCTGCGTCCATTTTTCCTGCTCCTTCTTTATCAATTACGAACAAAAGAAGAAGCACTAAACGTACTTCTTCTTCATTTTTTGAACTATGTCTATTTTAGCACAGTGAAAAGAAAGTAAAAGTTTTTTTTTACAAACTGTCATCACTTATAGATAAATGCACTAGATGATACTGTTCAGCTTTGAAGAACCTTACAATTTCTCCCTTTCCCCCCTACAAGAAACACACAGAATCTTTAGTCCTTACTTTTAGAAAAGTCCATCAACACCAATTAACCGCAACAGCTTCCACTGCCTTGGGGATTAGTGCACTTCTCTGTTCCACAGTTCATAGGCTTCCAAAACTTCTCTACAAGCTCATCTTCCTTAAGGTTCTTATCCAACAAGCCGAAGGACTGATAATCTTTGATAACCTTTCTCATAGCCGTTTCTGTCTGCTCATCACTAAGAACAAAATTCAGAGAATTCGCAAAATCCAAGACCTTCTGTCTATCACCGCTGGCCCAGTTCTTTTCTAAAAGAAGATCCACAAATGGCTCCTTATTATCCTCAATCCACTGGCTGCAATAGATGCTGGCGTTCTCTAATTTCTTAGCTGTAATAGGATTTTCCTTAGCAAAATCTGCATTCATAATCTGCATACAACAAGGTTCAATCTTGAAGTCAGGATCAGTGGTAAGGGAACGAATCGGACGGATAATCCCCTCATCTACAAATTTCCGGGCAAACATATCGGACATCATTGCCCCTTGAATTTCTCCATTCTGTAAAGCCATAATCACCGCATCGTTAGCAACCACCTTGTACTTCACTTCTTCAGGCTTAATGCCGTCGTTACTAAAGAAACGAAGAGCAATGTTATGGTCAGAGTCACCGATACCATCACTTACAGATACTGTTTTTCCCTTTAAATCCGCTGTGCTTTGGATATCGGAATCCTTTAAAACAAACAGAGTTTTACAACCACTGTGTGCCCCCTTGGTGAATACCAGATTTAATCCGTTTACAGCAGGAACAAAGACGGAAGCCAAATGGTCAGCAGCAATGTCTACCTTTCCTGTGGCTACCGCATCCTTAGCCTGTGTCATCTGACTAACGGCTGTGCTAAGTCCCTCTGCCTTATAGAATCCCTCTTCCTGGGCAGTTGCAAAAGTTCCGGTGCAAAGTCCCCCATTATATCCGATTAAAATATCTCTTCCATAAGCAGGTTCCTTCTTCCAGGACTCTTCTTCCTCCGGAGTGAGCTTTTAAGGGGTGATACACAATGTCCTTTTGCCTCCGGACGGTCGGAAAATCCCCCTTGATTTCTTCGGTTTGCTGTTCTCCATTCTCCTGCTTTGCTTCCTGTGCTGTACTTTCCTTCTCGCCCTCAGCCTTTTCCCTGACTTTCAGCCGAAGTTCCTGTTTCCGCCTTTGTCGTTTCCGCCCGCTTTCCTACCTGACTGCTGCAAGCCGTCATAGAAAAAACGGAAGCAAAAGCCAATGCCATTCCCAGCTGTTTCAATGTCTTTTTCATCATACACTCCTCTTCTTGCCTGTACATTTCTTGTTCCTATCTATCTAAAAACCCATCGCATTTTGTATGAGTTTTAAGAAAGCCCTTAACCTACATCTTCCTCCTGATCCACCCCGAGAAGGCGCATGATTTCCTCACGATAAGATAAAAACTTGGGATCCAATCTTTTCCGGGGATATTCCAAATCAATAGAAATGTCCCTTAAAATGCTGCCTCCCGCCTTAGCCATCACGATAACTCTGGTTCCCATATAAATAGCCTCATCCACATCATGAGTCACCATCAGCATCATGTTTTTCTTTTCCTTCCATAAAAGGAGCAGCTCATCCTGCATCTGCATTCTGGTAAAAGCGTCCAATGCTCCCAACGGTTCATCCAGCAAAAAGACCTCCGGCTCATTAATCATGGTTCTGACAAGAGCTACTCTTTGCGCCATTCCCCCGGACAATTCGTGGGGATAGGCCTTTCGGAATTTCGTCAAATGGGTTAATTCCAACATTCTCTCTATCTCTTCCGCTTTCTTCTTTCCCTGCATTCTTGGTCCGAAAGCAATATTTTCCTCCACCGTAAGCCATGGAAACAAGGTGGGTTTTTGAAACGCCATTCCTCTTTTAGCATCTGTTCCTTGAATCTCCTCCCCGTCTAAAACCAGTCTGCCGGATGTGGGAGAAATTAAACCTGCCACCAAACGAAGTAAAGTGGATTTACCGCATCCGCTGGGCCCAACAATAGAAAGGAACTCTCCCTCCTCCACCTGCAAATTCACCGGAGAAAGGGCAAAGGTGATTTCCTTTTCCTTACGGGCAAAACTTTTTGAAACATTTTCTATCACTAATCCCAAGGGCTACTCCTTTCCGAACAGGTTCTTTCCGCTAGTCAACTGTCAGTTCTCATTCTTCTAATCCTTTTCTTATCAATCCTTCAGCATACCTTCCTGCCAACGAAGCACCCGTTTTTTTATGCTGTTCAAAAGAAAATTCACGGTGACGAAAATGCAACAGATTAAAATGATGGCACCGTACATCTTTCCGTACTCCGCCCAGCTCTTTTGCCAGGTGATATACCAGCCAAGACCTGATTCCACACCAATCATTTCCGCAACCATCAACGCCATACAGGCTGAACTCATGGCCTGAACCATGCCTTGGAAAATGCTGGGTAAGGCCGAGGGAATAGCGATTTCCAAAATCAAATCCTTCTCCTTTGCCCCCAGGGTTCTTGCCGCCTCATAATAGGACTTATCCATGTTCCGAATGCCTGTAATCGTTGCCAGGGTAATAGAAAACCAAACGCCCAGCGCAATGATAAAGACGCTACCTCGAAACAAAGAAGTCGCTAAAACCATGACAATGGGAATCCATGTTGTACTGGGGATGGAGCCCAGGAGTTTCATAAAAGGTTCTATCCAGTAATTGATTTTTTTGTTATACCCACAGGCAATTCCTGTAAAAAGCCCCACAATCAGTCCGGAAAAATAACCGCAAAACAATAAGAACAAGGAGCTCATGGTACATTCCCACAGATAGGCTCTATCCTGCACCATGGAAGAAAGCACCTTATCAATACTGGGAAAATACGGTGTAATCAAAATATTGCTTTTTAAGGTGAGTAAATCATAAAGCGTAAAAAGAAAAAAAACTAAAGCACGAAAGGGAGCATGGTATAGATAGTTCTTCCTTTGTCTTTTTCCCCGAAAGGAAAGAAGGAATGAAATTCCATTTCCCAATAATAAAAGCAATAAAAAAAAGGCATAAACATAACTTGCCTCAAACCCGTGATGGTTAGGAACATAGAAGTATTCTAAAAGTGCCAGAACTCCCATCAAAAAGGGACTCAATTGAATCAAAAGATCGAGATTTTTCTCCCGCTTTGTTTTCCCTTTTTCTTCCTGTTCCAACAGCTCCTCTACGCTGCTAACTGCCCCATAATCCTTGGAAATGCCGTTCATGCCTCACCCCGTACTTAAAAACATACAAATATGCAAATTAAATAGCCTTGTTTATTGTATGTTTATATGTACTGCTTGTCTAATTGTCTTTCCGGATAGCTCCGTTGTCTTATAGAGAGTATTTATAAACAAAACACAAAAGGCTACCTTCTTGGTTTTAGGATTCCACACAATGCATATATGGTCATAATCCCCTGTAGCCTTTGACAGACGAAGAAACTTAGCTCTGCCCTTTTTCATAGCTACTGTATCTGTTAAAGAGAAAAATTCAATCCACTTAAAATCTCAGTCTTTAAGTTCAAAATGCAGTTCTTTACCTTGAAGATAATCCATAACTGCCTTAGACAACTTAAATGGCTTTAATTCATCTAACTTATTATGCAGACTGTGATAGCTATCAGGCTCTAACTCCTTAAAATATGCGGCCATTTCCTCATCACCTTTTTCAACTGCTATGCTGTAAGGACGCATTCCGTCTTTTTCTGTAATCGTCACATCCGCACCATTTTCCACAAGATATTTGCACATTTTAAGATCCACGTATCTGGCTGCTACACAAAGCGGGGTAGGCTTAAAAGGATAGACTGAGTCAGGTGCATTGTAGTTAATATCGACTCCATTTTTAATGAAAAAATCAAGCACCTTATAATTGCTGTCTGAGACTGCACTACGAAATGCCTGTCCGCCGTATTTTTCTACTCTATGGCCTAATTCGTGGATTAGAGCAAGATTATCGTATTTTCCACCAGCCACTTTACAGAATCAAAGTTTTCCATAATAAGGGCAAGGCCTAAAGGGGAGAGTCATCTGCAATCTCCTGTGATTATTATCTGTTATAATTTATTTCGCCTAGCGGAATTGGGTTAGGATTTAAGATTACCCAGCGGACTGCAAGCTCACATAATCTGGTGATTACAGAGTCTTCAGCCAAACCTTTTCCATCTATCTTTGAAATAAGCACCTTACTCTCTTCTATCTCCTTCTCTGACAGCGCATTTCCTTCTGCAAAATGAACCGGCAGCGAATTTAGCATATTTCTATAACTCCTATCCCAGTTTATTCCACCGTTTCTGTTAATTTCATCGTCCACCCTGCCTGTTATGCGGATAACCTCTCCCTGCACCGTTTTTGCTGCTCCTGTCGATGGAATTAGTAAATCCCAAAGCTCATTATACTGCTCCTTCCAAGTGCTCCCCTTTACAAGAATAGGAGAAACGCCGTCATGTATTATTCTTTTTGCCACAGGCTTTGCACCAAAGATATTGTAGAGCTTTGACAGGGCTGTATCTACCTCTTCACAGGAAGCTTCACTAAAGTTATCCCTATGGAATTCAAAATCCTTACCGATTATTTCTACTTTTTCCGCCATCTCAGGCGTAATTTCTACACCTGCTTTTATTAACATTTCTGCTATTTGGGCCAAAGGCACTGCCCTGAGTCCTCCGCACACTGTAAGAGCCGCTAGTAGAGGAGTTTCGCCTCTTTCATTTTTAGCATTGACATCTGCACCCTTTTCAATCAAAAAGTGTACTGTGTTAGGGCGGAAATACTCTGCTGCCATATGAAGCGGCGTATCCCCATATCTATTTGGCTTTTGTATATCTCCTCCCAGCTCATAAAGCAGTTTTACTGTATCCATGCCAAAGGTTGCCTGACTGTACAAAGGTGTGCAGCCATAATAATCGGGTATATTCACATCAAGGCCCTGCTTAACGAGCCATATAACAAGCTCGTCAGGTACACCTTTGTAATGAAGTGCAGTGTGCAGACCGAATTTTCCATCATAGGCAGTAAGCTCACATTTATCATAGACTGCTTTAAGTGCTTCAATATCTCCCACTTTAAGCAATTCATCAAAGTCTTTTGGCAGGGTAACTCTTTTCTTAGCCATTATTCTTCTCCTTAGTTTTATTTAACTTTCACATTATTATACCAATCGCCAAGGCTTGCGTATTCTCCCGTATGTATGTTGATGAGTCTGCTCGTTATAGGATCCCAAGTCCCCTTCTCTACAGTTTCTGCGAGCATATAATAGGCGTCTAAAAATATAAGATTTCTCCCATACATCCAAAATGGAAGATTAACATTAAGCAGTGGCAATTTTGCAGAGAAAATTTCATCTCCAACTTTATTTTGGCCTTCCATTATATAAAACTCAGTTCCACAGACTAATCCGGAATAATCAGCCTCTTCATAAATTTATTATTTCTTTTTAGCCGCAAAATAATATCTATGAATTTTCCCCTTAATTACACCTTCTTTATCAAGAATTTCCTGTGCTTTAAAAAGCTTATCCTGATATTTCTTCACTTCAAAACCCGGAAATTCCCAATCAATAATTCTGGCAAACCAAACCAGTGCACCTACATCATAAAACTCTATCGGTCTGTAGACTTCATCTGCTTCCACAATGTCAAATCCGTTATCAGTAAATTTCTGTCTTGCAATACTTAAATATGCTTCCGGAAAAGGAATTTCAACATCACCTATCAAAAGTTCTACAAGTTCTCTGTCATTTTCTGCACCGACTTGTTGCGTAAGAAATACTCCTCCGCTTTTAAGAGTTCTTTTAATTTCGTTTATGTTATATTGACCATGCCTGTTAGTAATAATGTCAAAGTAGTTATCTTCAAAAGGAAGAATATCTCCTCCGTCACATGCTTTAAAATCTATTCCAAAGGAAGAAGTCTGTCCTCACATATTTTGATGTTTGGTTCATACCCTTCAATCGCAGCAGTATATTTAGCGTTTGCCATAAAAGACAAAAGAAATTCGCCACCTCCTGTTTCCATGTCCAATAAATAATCTGTATCATTCAAATAGGATTTTATAATGTTTTCAAAATCCCAAGGGAGATCATCCTCTTCTTTATATCTTCCTCTAATATGTGAGAAATCCCAACCTTTAATATGTGCTATTTCCTGCTCAAGTAACCATTGATTTATAAGTGCTTGTTTTTCCATTTTTCTCTTTTGCTGTTCTATTTCTTTATTTTCGAAGGAAAATATATTGATCTTCCGTGGAAAGTTTATCCTCAAAGTTAAAATCCAGCCCCTTGAATCCCTTGATTTCTTCTGCGTTTTCTATCTTATTTTCTGCCAAAAAACGCACCATTTCTCCTCTTGCCATCTTGGCATAGACTCCCTTTTGCACCAGCTTCTCCCCGGCTTTCTCATAAAAACTGCAGCTAATGTAGTGAATGGGAAATGATAACTCTTTCGGCTCATCTTTCCACATGATTTTTTTCCACAGGATTCTATCCTTGGGAAGATATTTCTCTATACATTTGGCATATTCTTTGGAGGCGAGATTGAGGATTAGCATAGGATTTTTCATTTTCTAACGACTTTTCTCCCTCTTTTTGCAAACGCTCTTCCAGCTCTTCCAAAAGCAATGCTTCCCAGATATCTTTTCCCCAGAATTCATACAAATTTTTACAAGCTCCGATTTTTGCCTTTGCCTGCATTTCCAAGCGATAGGGAACCACCCCATCTAGGGGCTTTACCATGCCATAAAAGCCGGATAGAATCCGAAGATGACTCTGTAAATACGCCAGTTGAGATACCTCCATAACAGAGGGAGCCATATACTGATACTGAATCCCTTCATAAGACAAAATCGCCGGACTGCAATTCCTTTTCAAGTCCATTTTCTCTATCCGTTCACTATTTTCCCTGGCCAAGTCCTCATTACAAGCCCAAAGCTCCTTTAACTCCGAGAAAGAAAGAGATTTTAAATATTGTAGAAGCTGTTCCGTCTTCCCCGACAGATTCAATCCGCCTTCCAAAAATGCACTATTCTCCTCTGTACCTGATTCCACAAAAAGAGGATAGCCCTGATGGGGGATATCCAATTCAGATATTTTCATTTTTTTCGCAGGAGAAATAATAATCTTCATAAAATACCTTTCCTCTAAAAATACTGACGATTCCAAAAAAACAAGCCAAAGTTTCCTAATGACCAAGCTTAGGATTCCTTGATAAAGAACGCTTCATTTTCAAAACAAGCGGGAAGCTAGGAAGTAATCCACATGCCTTCCTTTGTCACGGTGCAAGGCAGAAATAGTACTTTTACCCCGGCTTGTTTCGCCTCTTCCAAAGCCTCTCCAAAGGCCTTATGGGTCTCCACATTCGGATATACCACGGAAACCTTGGGCATGGCAATCACAAAAGCTAAAATAGCGACATAGCCCTCCTGTACCGCCTTCGTAAGTTCCCTTAAATGCTTTACCCCCCGTTCCGTCGGAGCATCAGGAAAATAACCGATACCGTTTCTTTCCAAAGTACAGCCCTTTACTTCTAGGAGATATTTCCGGATATTTCCTTGCACTTGTATGTTTTCTTGTATGCTCTCTTGTATGTTCTCTTGTATGTTCTCTTGTACGTTCTCTTCTATTTTCCGATATTCCCAAAAGATTTCCGGAAGCTCCATAGCCCTTTCCATATAAAAATCCACTCTGGAATCACGAAAAACGTACTCCGGCTTCAGCTTTTCAAAGGAAAAAGCTCTGAGCCACTCCAAAACCACTTGATTCGGAGCCTGACTGTCAATGTTCACCAGTCCCAAACCTGTTTTTTCCACCGCAACCAAATCATAAGCAGTTTTCCGATTGGGATTTCCGCTTTTCTCCAAATACACCTTCACCCCGGGCAGTAAGAGCTCCTTACAGCGACCGGTATTTTTCACATGTACCGTTTCCACCTTCCCCGCTATTTCCACATGGGCAATAAAGCGGTTTGGGCGGTCCAAGAATTTTCCTTCCACAATATTTTGATACTGCATAGTTCCTCTTTGTTCTCAATCAAGCACTTATAGCACTTTTCTTCTTTTCACGTAACTTCATAAAATGGGATCTTTTCCTTTTAAATCTTTTCGACTGCCTAAGACAAAGCCACATCCAAGGCCATCATTACTGTAAAGCCCAGGGCAAAAAGCAGAACCCCTATATTGCTGTGCTCTCCCTCCGACATTTCCGGAATCAACTCTTCCACCACCACATACAGCATGGCTCCAGCCGCAAAGGACAAGAAGATAGGCATATAGGGCGCAAAAATCGGCGCAAAGAAAATCATCAGTAGGGCTCCAAGGGGTTCTACCGCGCCGGATAATACACCGTTAAAGAAGGCTTTTCCCTTGCTTTGCCCCTTGCTATGAAGAGGCAGAGAAATAATCGCCCCCTCCGGGAAGTTTTGTAAAGCAATTCCCAGGGATAAGGCCAAAGCCGCTCCTGCAGTAATCTTCACATCTCCGGTTAAAAAGCCTGCGAAAACCACGCCTACCGCCATCCCTTCCGGGATATTATGAAGGGTCACCGCCAGCAGCATCATAGTGGTACGTTGGAAGCTGCTGGGCATTCCCTCCGCATGCTCCGCATTTTGATGTAAATGAGGAATGATTTTATCTAATGCCAGTAAGAATAAAGTTCCCAGCCAGAATCCCACAAAGGCGGGAAGAAAAGCCAGTTTTCCCAAATGGCTGCTATCTTCCATGGCGGGAATTAACAAGCTCCAAATAGACGCCGCTACCATGACTCCCGCCGCAAAACCGGTTAAGCCCTTCTGCACATTGGGATGAAAATCCCGTTTCATGATAAAAACACAGGCCGCTCCCAAACTCGTTCCGATAAAGGGAATCAAAATCCCCCAAAGTACTACACTATTCATAAAAACTCCTTATCTACTCTAACCCCTTTACACTCCCCTGTAGGCTATCTATGTATTACTCATGATATTACTCTTGATATTCCTCTTTGTACCAATCTTTGTCTTGCTCTTTATCGTATCGCCCTTTAATAATTTTATTCAATTATATTGTTCGCAATATTTATGAACAGTATATCGAAACACCGGAACTTTTGCAAGAAAAAAATGCGAATCCTTCTCCCTTGCTGCGATAGTAACATGGAAGAAAAATACGGAGAAAAAAAGCGACAGAGCGCTTTAATCGGCTCTGTCGCTTTTCCTAAAAAACTATGCTTATGCGTCCTTCCAAACTTCCTTGGCGATTTCCTTTACCAGCTCCATCTTCGCCCACTGCTCTTCCTCTGTAAGCTTATTTCCGATTTCGCAGGAAGCAAAGCCGCACTGAGGACTTAAATACAGTCTGTCTAAAGGAATGTACTTTGCCGCCTCATGAATTCTGGCAATCACATCCTCTTTCTTCTCCAATACCGGAGACTTGGTGGTAATCAGGCCTAAAACAACCTTCTTATCTCCATTTACCTTAACCAAAGACTCGAAGCCGCCGGAGCGCTCATCATCAAACTCTAAGAAATAAGCCTGAGGATTTTCCTCTCCAAAAAGCACATCCGCCACAGCGTCATAGGCGCCCTCACAGGCATAGGTGGAATGGAAGTTTCCACGGCAAATGTGGGTATTTACAATCATATCTTTCGGAGCATAGTTAATTACCCGGTTATTAATATCCTTACTGATTACCTGCAATTTGTTCAGTTCTTCCTTCTCGATTCCCAGGAAAAGATGTCCTCTGGGATCCGCAAACATTCCCCAAGTACAATCATCCAGCTGAAGGTTACGACAACCTGCCTTATATAAGTCGTCGATAAACTTCTCATATCCCGCTACGATATCATCCGCCAGCGCTTCCTCAGTCTTATAAATCTTTGCGGTACTTGCGCGGTTTAAGGGGAAAATAAATTGCGCATAAAACTGTGCAGGAGCGGGAATGGTCTGCTTAGCCACTGTAACGCTGTCTTCAAACTGCTTAAGAAACGGAAATGCTCTACAAAAGGATGCTCCTTCTCCAAGACTACCTTTCCCACCAGATAGGTATCATCAATCATGGCATCCTCTCCGTGGAAGGGTAATCCGGTTTTGGTTTCCTCATGTCCCACACCGGAAAATCCCCACATGAAATCCAAATGCCAGGTAGCTCTACGGAACTCTCCATCCGTAATCACACGATAGTCCAATGCCTTCAGCTTAGCAACCAGCTCCGCAATACATTCATCCTCTACCTTTTTCAATGCCGGATAATCAATCTTTCCCTCATCAAAGGCTTTTCTTGCCTTCTTTAATTTCTCCGGTCTCAAAAAGCTTCCCACATAATCATAACGAAACGGTGTTTTTAATTCGATCATTCTTTCCTCCTTTTCCTTACCACAAGACGAAATATCGCAGACTTTCCATACGATACCGGTTAAAAAAAATCATTCTTCCCTATTGTAGTGGGAAGTCTCTACTTATACAAGAAGACAAAAATCCGGTCCCAAGTCTTCCAAAATTACCCAGTTCCATGCCCTATGTCTTCCAAAATCACCTAGTCCCAAGTCTTCCAAACCTCCGGACAATACCCTATGGTAGCCTGCTTACCATTTCTCACAATGGGTTGCTTTAAGACCATGGGGTGCTCCAAGAGCTTTGCAAACTTATCCTCCTTCGCAAGATAGCGAATCAGCTGATACGCTTCCTGATCCTTGGTTTTTTCATCCAGCATCGCCTCCAGGTCTCCTACTGCGGAAAGCACGGATTGTAATTCTCCCTTACTGATTCCCTTTTCTTTCATATCTACGGCCTGAAACTTAATCCCTCTTTTCCTTAAAAATAGCGTTCCGCTTTCTTGGTATCCTGACTTTTTTTGTTTCCGAAAAATTTGAATGTTCATTTAGCGCTCCTTTTTTTCACTGTTTCTTCCCGATTATTCTAAGAAATACAACTCTCCCTCGTCAAGATAGAGACAATGTCTTTATCAACTGACAAAAATCTTTTACTCTATTCAATATCTTGGCCTCAGACCGGAGACCAATTTTTATTCTACCTATCTAACAAAAAAATCATGTCCTCTTCTTACCGGCTATTTATTCAGCTAGTTATTCTTAATAATTACACTATACTTTTTTTCATAATTATTGGTATTATTTACCATGATTATTTTAATTATTAATAGATATTTTTATATCAATTTATCAATTTATTTGTTTCCCAAAATAACAACACCACTATATTTTTTTCGGTGAGTTTTTCTAAAAAAATATAAGATAAATAACTTTTGCTCTGCCATTCTTAAGGTCAAGCAGAAAAAAATAGAGTAAACAGCAACAGGAGACAGCATGAAAGAAATTTATTTAGATCAGGGAGCCACCTCTTACCCGAAAAGCACCGGGTGTCAGCATGGCTATAGCAGACTATATAGAAAATATCGGCGTCAGCATGAACCGGGGAAGCTACGGAAAGGCCATGGATGTAGGTAATATGGCCATTAGCCTGCGAGAAAGAGCCTGTAAGCTCTTCTCCTTCCAAGATCCAAGCCATGTCATCATTACCCCGGGAGCCACTATTGCTTTAAATATGCTGATTATGCCCTTATTCCAAGAAGGGGGACATGTCATCATCAGCCCCTTGGAGCACAACGCCGTGCGAAGACCCTTGGAGATTCTTTTACAAAGAGAGGAAAATCCCATATCCCTCAGCAGTTTTCTCTATGATTTGGGATTAGACGGAGATTTCCGTCCTTTAGAAAATATGATTCGCCCAGACACCAAGGCATTGATTATGCTTCATGCCTCTAATGTAAGCGGAGAGGTTTTTCCTGTGGAGGCCATAGGGAAGATTTGCAAAGAAAAAGGCATTGACTTTATTTTGGATGCCTCCCAAAGCGGAGGACACGTCCCCATTGACTTTGAAAAAATGAATCTGTCCGCCCTGATTCTTCCGGGACATAAGGGCTTATTGGGTCCTCAAGGTATAGGACTTGCCCTCCTCCGAGAGGATTTTGCCAAAAAGCTTTCCCCTTATCTTTACGGAGGAACCGGCAGTGTGTCGGAAAGCTTGAGGATGCCGAACTTCATGCCGGATAAATTCGAGCCGGGCACCCCCAACATTCCGGGAATCTACGGTTTGGAAAAAGCCCTGCAGTTTATTGAAGAGATCGGTGTGGAAACGATTCAGGCACATACAAGCAAGCTTCATCAGAGATTTTTAGAAGGTCTCTATGAAATACAAGGAAAGAAAAAACTACGAATACCGGGAAAGGAGGGACGAGAAAACAGCGGTGTGGTCAGCATTGATTTCTGCGATACGGACAATGCTTTAGTCTGTAGCAGGCTGGCTTCCCAATACGGCATAATGACTCGTCAGGGTCTGCACTGTGCTCCCATGGCGCACCAATGTTTTGGCACGGAAGAAAGCGGAACTGTACGTTTTTCTTTCGGCTTCTTTAACAGGATGGAAGAAATCGACCAAACCCTGCTGGCTATTCAGGAAATTCTTTCCTAATCTCCCAAGGAGATGCATTTTTACAAAACACATTTACTCAACACATTTACAAAAGGAGAAAAACATGAAAAGCAAATGGACAGATGCCGGTATCCTACTGGCCGGCTTGGCTACAGGCCTTGCCGCATTGATTCTTACAAAACTGGGAAATCCCGCCAACATGGGATTCTGTATTGCCTGCTTTCTTCGAGATTTAGCAGGAGCAATCGGTCTGCATCAGGCCGCCAAGGTACAGTATGTACGTCCGGAAATTATCGGAATCGTATTGGGAGCTTTTGCACTTTCTTTCCTTCAGAAGGAATGGAAGCCAAAGGCAGGCTCCTCCCCCGCCACCAGATTTCTCTTGGGAATTGTAGTGGTCATCGGTGCTCTGGCTTTCTTAGGCTGCCCCTTAAGAATGGTGATTCGTCTTGGCGGCGGAGACTTTAACGCCATTGTGGGACTGCTAGGCTTTATTATCGGTATTCTCATCGGTGTATTCTTTCTGCAGAAGGGCTTTTCTTTAAATCGTGCCTATCCCGTTGCTCCGGCAGAGGGAATTGTGCTTCCCGGCCTTTTTGCCGTTTTATTCCTACTCTTTATCACTGTTCCCGCCATCTTTTTCTTAAGTACAGAGGGACCGGGCGCAAAGCATGCTCCTATTCTGGCATCCTTTGTAGTGGCGCTTATCGTAGGCGCTTTAGCGCAGAAGGCAAGACTTTGTACCGTTGGAGGAATCCGTGATTTTATCCTCTTCAGAGATACCCGTCTTTTATCCGGCTTTATTGTAATTTTACTTACCGTTTTGATTGGAAACCTGGCTTTAGGAAGCTTTTAAGCCCGGATTCCCTCTTCAGCCCATTTCCCACAGCAATCATTTATGGAACCTGCTAGGCATGATTTTGGTTGGCTGGGCTTCCGTAATTCTGGGAGGATGTCCCTTTAGACAGCTGGTACTTTCCGCAGAAGGAAACGGAGATTCCATGGTAACCGTTCTGGGAATGATTGTAGGTGCAGGTCTTGCTCATAACTTCAAGCTCGCCGGAAATCCCGATTCCTTAAATGATGCCAAGGAATTTGTATTGGGCGGTCTTTCCAGCTACGGAAAGGTGGCAGTGATTGCCTGCTTCTTTATCCTGCTGATTGTTTCCGTTTTGAATCTTCCCAGAAAAAACCCGGGACAGGCAGCGGCTTAAGCAATAAATGATTCAAAAATACTATTTTATAAATGACGGAACTGCCTGAACTTTTCGCTAGTTTCGATAAGAGAAGATGTTCATCAGAAGATTTTAGAAGGAGGTAGATTATGGTAGACGCAAGAGGATACTCCTGCCCTGTACCTGTAGTAATGGCAAAGGAAAGTATTGAGAAAAACCCCGGAGCGGATTGCGAAATCCTGGTAGACAGCATGGTTTGTGTGGAAAATATCACCCGTTTCGGAGAAGGAAAGGGCTATAAGGTTTCCTACGAAAAGCAGGGAGAGGATTTTAAGATTATTTTGAAAAAATAAAATGCCCGGGCCTCGCTACACCTCTACTTAAGCACGAAATACCACACGCTTTGTAAGCGTTACTCGTTTAGATTAATAAATGGGCTCAATCTTCCCATATCACAAATCGATAGAGAAATCGAGCCCATTTCCTTTAGGAGATTTTTATGAAAGAATATATTGCAAGTTTTCACACCCATTTTTCCGCCATGATGAGTGGAAAAAAGCTGGATGCGGCAGGCATCCGTTACAGTCTGGAACCGGTTCCCAGAAGCCTTTCCTCGTCCTGCGGTACCTGCATCCGTTTTTATGCCGATACATGGAAGGAAGAGTGGATGGATAAGGACTGTGACAGCATTTACGAAGTCATCTCAGAGGCGGATAAAGCGCCTGAATATCGAAAACTTATTAGCTTTAGCTAATTATACCAAACCGTAGCTTTGCGCTAAGCTCCGAAAAGCCGAAAGAGAATTCTCTATCGTCTCTCTTCTTCCGCAAAAAGAAATTCGTACATATCCCGGCATACCAAAGGCTGCTCCTCCCACCATCATGATATGTTGCGCCTTTCCTCTTTCTAAAAATTCTATTTCATCATACAGTCCGGTTTTATCATTTTCTGTTTTGGATATTTCCTTACATTCTTCCAACTTTAAGAAAGTTTCTTCCGGTCTTTTGGGAACTTTTAGAAAAATGTAGAAGGCTCCCTTAGGCTCTACAACAGAAAAACCGAATCTTAGCAGACTTTTGTAGAGAATTTCTCGATTTTTTTCATAAAATTCTACAGGAGCCTTTTCCTTTAAGCACTCCTTTACCACTTTTTGAAAAAATGCATTGGCATTTACATACCCCAGAGATCCCGTAGCATTTCTGGCTCCTTGCATAAGTTCTTTTCCACCTTCCACGGAATCGGGAATCAAAAGATAACCGATTCGTTCTCCCGGAATAGATAAGGACTTACTGTAGGAATAAGCAATTACAGTATTTTGATAAAAAGAAGGGATAAAGGGAAGCTTTTCTTTATCAAAACACAGGTCCCGATATGGTTCGTCTGATAAAAGCAGTATGTTATGTCCGAATTCTTGTTCTTTTTTCTTCAAGGTCTCTGCCAGCCTTTGAATGGAGGACAGACTATAAATGCACCCGGAGGGATTATTGGGAGAGTTTACAATAATAAGCTTGGTTTTTTCATTGATTTTTCTCTCTAAATCTTCAAAATCAATCTGAAAATCTTCCTCATGGCAATCCACTTCCACCATTTTACCGTAATAATTCTCAATAAAACTCCTATACCCTGGAAAATAAGGCTTAAAAACAATAACCTCGTCTCCCGGATCCAGTATGGCATAGAGCAAAACATTCATAGCTCCTGCCGCCCCATGACTCATCAAAATGTTCTCCGAAGAAAAAATGAAACTGTCTTTCTTTTCCTTAGTTTCCCGCTCTTCTTTCAGAAGAAATTCTCCGCTTTGCACCCTTTTTTCCAGATCCTTTGCAATGGCTTCCCGAACATCTAAAAAGCCGGCATCACTCATATAGCTATGCAGTAAATGGGGATTTTCATCCGAAATGCTAAGCATGGCTTCCCGAATGCTCTTCGGTGTCTCCGCCCCCGGATTTCCTATGCTTAAATCAAATACATTTTCTCGACCGTAAATTTTCGCCTGTCTTTCTCCTTCTTCAAAAGCTCTTCGAATAGGAGAACCCTCCGATAATTTTTCCCTTACTCTTCTTGCCAGCATTCTTAATCCCTCTTACTCTTCACTTTTATTTTGGCTTTATATCTTCGTATACAGAAACCTATGATAAGGAATTTCTCCCCCCAGCTTTTCCAATTCCACAATCATATACTTTTCTTTCGGAAAATCCGGAAAAAATCGATCCGCATCCGGAACTTCCAGATCCACATAGGTTATATAGATTCTATCTGCAAGAGGCAGGGCTTTCTGAAACAATTCAGCCCCTCCGGCAATAAAAATCTCTTCCTCTCCGGCTAAACTTAGAGCCTCTTCTAAAGATTTTGCGGTAATTAAGTTCTCCCCGACAAAAACTTTAGTCTTAGACACAACAATATTTTTTCTGTTAGGGAGAGGATGCCCGATTTCCTCATAGGACCTTCTTCCCATAATTACCACATGTCCGGTGGTCAGCTCCTTAAACTGCTGTTGCTCTCCGGGGATCCGCCAAGGCATCTTCCCCCCTTTTCCGATTGCACCGTCTTTTGCCACAGCAACAATGATGGAAATCATTTTGAAACTCTCCTCTTAATCTTCCAAGCTTTTAAGCCCCAATTCTTCCGGAAGGAAGCGAGGGTTTACATTTTCCGAAGTACCAAGGACGGAAGCCGCCAGTTTTGTGCCGATTTCACAGGATTCCATCAGATTCTTGCCATAAGTCAGTCCCATGGCCACTCCTGCAAAAAAAGGCATCTCCTGCTCCTGCGGTATCGATCACATGAACCTTTTTCGCCTTACAATGCCCGAAATGCCCATTTTGCTCCGCATAGATAGCTCCCTGACTCCCTAAAGTCATAATCATCTGGGGAAACTGGGCCTTTACCACATAGGAGGAAAGAGAGCTTGCCATCTCCTCCAGATTCATATCCTCAAAATCCTCGGAAAAGAGCATCCCTGCCTCCTGCTGGTTACAAACAATACAGGCCGTAGTCTTCAAAAGGTCTCTTCTTTCCAAGGCGATGGACATGTTGGAAACAGCGGCATACACCTTCTTCTTGTACTTCTCTGCCAGCTGGAATATCAGCTTTAAGAGCTTGGAATCCATATCGATTTCCACAATCACACTATCACAACGGGAGAAAAGTGTGTCTCCGTGCTCTACAAGTACCTCTTCCAGCTTGGAAAGGTCCGGTCTTTGGGAAATAGAGCCCATAAGCTCCCCTTCCGTATCAAAGATTGCCAGCCAGGTTCCTAAGCCCCCTTCAATGCGCTGAATATAATTGGTATTTACCTTATGCCGCTTTAATTTCTGAATAACCTCTTCTCCGATAGCATCCTGATCCACAACGGAAATAAAGGTGGGGCGAAGCTCTACATTTGCAATATCCTCCACAATATTTCGACTCACACCGCCATGAACCTTCACAACCTTTCCGGCATTTCTCCCATCCGGACGATACAAAGAAAAAGGATAGCCCTTAATGTCCACAAAAACTGCACCAAACACCAAAATACCAATACGCTCTTCCATTATTTTCCCTTTCATACTCATGGCATTACCTACTTTTCGCTTTTCGCTTTTCGCTTTTCGCTTTTCGCTTTTCGCTTTTCGCTTTTCGCTTTATTCTACTTAAGGGAGCATTTTCTGACAAGAGTATTCTTTTTTTCGCAGTTTACTCTAATTTCTATAAAATACAGTCCCTTAAAGTATTCATTATTATCACTATTCTTAAGATTTATTTTAGTTCAAAAATTAAGAAAATTGACTAAATATTGTAATCAAAAATGCTTTATCCTTACCAAAATATTAGGTTTGTCTTCATAGATTTTCACTTTTATTTTACGGTTTTTTGACATCTGCGAAAGCCTATTGATTTGCCTTTATTCATGCATTAATATGCATACACGGAAAGGAGTCCATATGCCAATGATAGGATGTCAAAACAAAAAATTTTTCCAGTTTAAAAATACAATTTCGGAGAATTCCTCCGTCGAAATAGATCAAACTGTAGGCCTTACAAATCAGATTTCAGAAACAGAAGCAGTCTCAGAAAATCCCTTTCAGACTCCAAGCAATTCTAAGCACAAATTCATGGCGAAATTTCTGCTGGCCATTTCTGTTGCCTTCTTGCTTTCCGCACTCCCCTCTTTTTCCGTAGGCTTTACTAAGGGAAGCTCCAGGGATGCCTGGTGGTACGATTTAGGACATGAAAATTATTTACGCTCCACCTGGCAATGGATTGATACCGACAATGACGGTGTTGCCGAGTGCTATTATTTTGATGCCGACGGTTGGATGTATACCGACACCACCACTCCCGACGGCTACACCGTAGATGAGAATGGTGCTTGGACCGTAGATTCCGTTGTGCAAACAAGGGAGTCACAGGAAGATACTACGGGCGAGACCGATACCGCATCAGGACAGGATGGTTCATCCTACAAACAAGAAACAATGGATAGAATCAACCAATTCAGGGCCGGACAAAACCTGCAAGCTTTAGCAGAAAGTGAACGTTTAAGTTCTATTGCAGATATCAGAGCTAAGGAATGCGCTGTCAGCTTTTCCCATACAAGACCCCAGGGGGGCTCCGTTTTGGATGAAGCGGATGTGTACGGAGAAATTCTTGCGCACAACAACGAGACTCCTGAAAGAACCGTAAATGCTTGGATTGCCAGCGCCGGACATAATCACATTATGAGTAAGGGAGAATTCCAGCACTTCGGCGCGGGCTATTATATGGATGAAAGAGGAAACGATTATTGGGTCGTATTATTCGGGTATTAAGTTGTAATCCGCAAAGCACTTTTGTTCGGGATTGAATATGAGGTTTTCTTGCATTTATAGCAGCCATACAGGAACAATATAGTTTTCCTGATCAAAGGCTGACAGTTCCATTTTCATACAGATAACTGCAGCTTTTCCTCTTTTCAATCCGGTCTTTTCCAAAACAGAGAAATTTCTCAGGATTTCCGGAGCAGGATTTGCGGACTTTTTGATTTCTATAGGATTCAGTTCTCCATCATGCTCCAATACAATATCTATTTCCCTGGCGTCCTTATCCCTGTAATAATACATAAAGGGCTCTTTTCCACTATTCAGATAACTTTTTCTAATTTCAGATACCACATAATTTTCTAAAATTGCCCCGTTCATGGCACCGTTTTCCAAGGTTTCCGGACTACTCCATTTTGTGAGATAAGCAACTAAGCCTGTATCATAAAAATAGTATTTAGGCGTTTTCACAAGTCGCTTTAGCATATTATTGGAGTATGGATGGAGATAAAATATGATTCCCAAGGTTTCCAAAATCTCCATCCAGTCTTTTGCCTGCTTTAGATTAATATCCGCATCTCTGGCTATTTCATTGACATTCAACATTTGACTGCATCTGGCAGCCACAGCGGTTAGAAAACGTAAAAACTTTAAGGAATCAATAGCATCGGAAAGGTTTCGTACGTCTCTTTCGATATAGGTACTTAGATAGCTACCATAAAAAATGCTGTTGTTGCTTAGCTCTTTACTCACAATAGCCGGCATTGATCCCTGAAATATTCTGCGAAAAATCTCTTGCAAATCTGCGCTAGTTCTGCCTTCTTTTCGCTCCGTTAAATGCTTTAAATCCAGCTGAAAAGGACTGTCCTCGCCCCCATAGATCTCCGTCTGAGATAAAGAAGAAAGAGATAGTACCGCTACCCTTCCCGCTAAGGACTCCTGTACTCCCTTCATTAAATCAAAAATTTGTGAGCCTGTGAGCCAAAAATCCCCTTTTCTGTGCTCTTTATCCACAATCAGCTTAATCATACTGAATAATTCAGGAGCATATTGCACTTCATCGATAAGAATGGGCGGTTTATGCAACTGTAAAAACATCTCCGGATCATTCTTAGCCAGTGCTCTTTCCTGTAAGTCATCTAAAGACACATAGTTTCTATCTGTGCCTTTCATTAACTTTTTCAGCATGGTAGTTTTTCCCACCTGTCTGGGGCCGGATATTAAAACAACCGGATACTCCTTAGTGACTTGCAGAACGACTTTTTCCAAGCTTCTTGTGATATAAAGCATACTCTCCTCCTATTCCACGACAGCGATAATTTTTTTCTATAAAAAAATGTTATCTTGATATTTTTATCTTGATATCTTTTCTTGATGTCTTTTTTTCGATGTATTTTCGGCTATTTTTTACTTCTATTCTATTTTAGCCGATATTTAGCGAATAAACAAGGAGCTGTAGAAATCAAAAGCTTTTTTTACCCTCGGCGAAAAGCTATGATTTTTACAGCTCCTTGGCTATTTTACTTTTAAAATGCTTTTATAACTCCCCATCTGTCCATTATTGTGGGGGGATTCAAACCTTCCCTGTCTACTGTTATGGGTACAGTATAATTCAGCCTTTCGAATGGCTTTGCAGGAAAGCAATATCCACAATCAAAATCGACTTATTCCGTACTGATACCGATCTGTACCTTCTCATCCTGTGTCAATGTTCTTCCTGCAAGAATCTTATCTACCTCTGCAGAAACCTCCTCATCGCTCAGGATATGGTACACCGCCGCAGTCATATAGTCCTGAACTCCGGAGTTGTCCGTTGCGGTAATGGTATTAAAGCTCTGATCCACCATAATCACATTTCCCTCCGGCGAGATATGCCCATTGACAAGATAGCGCTTTACAGAAGGGGTGAAGCTCATCATCAGGTGTCCCGTGGCAAAATCCACCACATAGGCCTTTCGCTCCGTATCATTATTTCGAATCAGAAGAAGCAGATTTTCCTTTTCATTATACAGATTTACATCATCGAAGCTTACCGGCGTCTGGGTGAGCGCTTCATCCATGTCCAGGCTCTTAAGACCGGTCTTACTGCTCCAAGTAAAGGCCGTATTGTTCTGTATGCCCTTTAAGAGAATTTCGTCATCCTGATGCCTAAGGTTCAGCACCTCACCGGGAATATCCTCTAGATGCTGCTTCGTTTCCAAATCATACAGAGAGGCAGTTCCCGAAAAAAGATTTACTAGAAGTATTTTTTCGTCTTCAGAAACTAAGATATTCAAGGAAGAATCCGTAATTTCAGGGATAGTATCCAGCAGGCTTAAATCCTCAACGCTATAGATCTTTAAGCCTTCCTTCTTATCCTGCAAATAGATTTTCTTTCCATCATCGGAAAATCGTAGAGCCGGATAGGCAGAAGGGATTTCCACTGTTTTGGATTCCCGACTTTCCACATTGTAAAGTACCAGTCCGGGATTTCCGCTATCCATTTGCCCGACATAGGCATAGTATTTTCCGTCGTTGGACAGAACGTTTTGTTTTGTACTGGTCATCAAGCCGTAAATCACCGTGTTCTCATTGGTGATGGTTTTCCCGGTCTTCCCATTATCCGTGGAGAGCAGGAAATCCGTCCCGTTAAAGAGAAGAAGCTTGGAGGAATCATTGGAGGATGCAATAATTCTGCCCTGCACCGGCTCCGAGGAAATTCTGGACTTGGTATCAATAATCTTAATGCTTTGGCCTTCATGGGAATTGGTCAAAAATCTTGCTGCCATCCTTTAAGAAGTAGATTTCAGAAGGTGCTATCCCCCCCAGATACAGCCTGTCATCCGTAATCACCTTATCCTTCCAAATGGAGTAAATCCCTGCTTCTCCAAAGCCTGCAACCATGTTTTGTTCTGTATTATACGCAAAATATTTTAAATCCAAGTCACCAAAAGATACTTCATCTATGCTTTCTCCGGTTTCTCCATTGAGAATCAGGATCTTGCCATAGCTGTTTATAGCAATTTTTTCCCCATTCTCACTTTCCACTAAGGGCTTATTCAAGGTATTTGCAGTGATGATCTTCTCACTGAAGAGAACTTGATTATCCTCCAAAGAAATTTTTTGAAGCTCGTCATCCGTTAACAAAATGATAGACTTCCCGTCATTGGAATAAAAGGCGGATTTGTAAGGAATCATAAAATTGGATCCATCTAAAGAAGTTCTTCCTATCCGATCAATAGTAGAAATAACACTGCCATCCTTAAGGCTTCTCCTTGTCAGCTGATTTTCATCATTGTTGCCTAAAGTGATAAGCACCTCTGAACCATCACTCTTAATATCCGCATATTTTTACCGTTTCCTGGATAGAAAAATGTACTAAGCTGTTGCCAGGTATTGGCATCAAAAAAACGTAAAAGTCCGCAGAAGTATTGGTAAAAGCTTACATAGAAAAACTGTGAATTATCCCCGGAAAAACGCCCCAGCATAGGGACTCCCGGAATCTCCAGCTTGGCCTTTTCCTCTCCAGTCTCCACATCATAGACAATAAAGCTGTTATCAAAAGCAGCGGAAACCAAAAGCTTGTCATCCTTGGAAAATGTTAAAAGCTTTACCTGTTGGCTATGTCCCGGTAATCTCTTGATAATTTCTCCATTTTCCACCTTGGCAATGGCTGTTTCATCATTCCCCAGACCGAAGGCCACCAGCTTTTCATCATTGCTGAGAGCCATAAAGGTCAACTTATTTTTCGTAGAAATGGAAGTCAAGGTAGAAGCACCGCTGTGATAAATCACGTCATTGAAAATGCTCATCTTCTCGGATTGAAGCTGCTTATACGCTTTCATGCCCTTTCCGATAGGCTTCATCGCCTCCTCCGCCACTAAAGCGGCCTTTAAGTAATCCCCTTCCTTGGCCATATCCTGGGAGCTTTTCATCAAAATGCCGGCATTGGACTGCACCGCCTCCTGTCTGGCCTGCTCCGCCTTTTGGTAGGCATTAAACATAAAAATACTGAAAAGCAGGAATATCGCTCCGGACAAAGAGGAAATGGTCAGAATAAGCCGATTCTTTCTTTCCTTATCCCTTTGCTTAAGGTCTCCAAAGGTGCAGCCTAAGATGGTTGCCATAATACGATACTTTTCGGTTTTCAGCAAATGAAGGGCCTGCTTTGTCAGGTTTTGCAGCTTAGCGCTGTCCTTCTTCTGAACTTCCTCATAGCCCGGGAAATCCTTTCGCAAGACTTCATCCGGACGGATATCCGCAGCCAGTACATCCGCAAGGCTCTGATCCGCCCCTCGCTTTAACTGCTTCAAAGGTGCGGGAAATGCTTCATCCGGTTCTCCCTCAATCAGCACCGGAATAATGCGCTCATCTCCGTGAAGCTGTCTAAAAGTACGAATTTCCTTCTCACACCACTCGGAAAGGGGCGTTCTCTTGGAGCAAAGCACAATTAAATACCGACTTTCCGCCAAGGCCTCTTCAATGGAGCTGCTTAGGTCTCTTGCCGCAAGCTCCTCTCTATCTCGGAAGACACGGAAGGTTGTTTTCTTACCGTCCTGATAAAATTCCTTTGGAGGCTTAAAGCTTTCAATCATCAGATGCAGCTGCTTCGCAATACTCTGATCCGGCTCCACATGACGATAGCTGATAAAGGCATCAAACTTATATTCCTTTTCCTTAAACTCCTTCGCCGCCTTCTCCATTTCCTCTGCATCATCATCTTTTCTGTAGTTTTGCAGCTTTTCTTCTTCAGCGATTGGAGCATTTTGTTCCAATTCTTTTTCCATTCTTACCCCTCTTTTCTGTATGGTTTATTTAATGATTACTTTATAGCCCTTTAGCTTTTCCTATTTTTTTCTGTTCTATTTCGTTGTTCTATCTTGCTTTTTTACAGCGTTCCCTCTATTGCTTTCATCCCGGTAGTGACTCAGATGTTTCGTCCTCTTATTCCTCTTTTCGAAAGAGAGTAAAGACAGAGAGCAAATCATATTCCGGGTGGCAAATGTCAAACTTCTCCCCGATAACCTCTCCCCAATCCTCGATTAAGCAGGGATGAGTCTTAAGATTTTCATCCTTCTTCTCTCCGTAACGGAAGTTCATGGCATAGTAGCTGTTACACCACCTCTTATGCTCCAGTCTGGAAAGAAAAATCCAGTAAGGGATTCTCTGAAAGGTAGCGTCTAAAAATTTTTGTTGAAACTCTTCTTTTCCATTTTCTCCGCCAAGCTTTTTGGTCTTCCTGAAGTTTTTTTAAACTCCTCCAGCTTTTTCCGATAAATAGGCGGAAATCTCCTCTTCCGATTTTCCGGAAAGTACTCTACGAATAATCTCCTCTTTGATACCGGCGTGAGTGGCAGACTGTCTGGAGGAGTTCTTTTTTACATAAGACAATTCATTCCACGCTGTTCCCTCTCCCATACCGGCTGCTCCCGAGGCCTTATTATAAGCCTCATTAAACTGCTTAGCCCGATTATCCAGCGTTTCCCGAATCAATATCTCTCCGGTCATAATCTCCGAAAGGTCCCCAAAAACCTTGATCTGCTCCTTGCTTTTGGGAAGCACATGGGTCAAATCCACATTGGAAATATTCCGAAGAACCTTGGGAACCTGCCCGAAGTACCTATTCATCAGTTTAAGCGCCTTTAGGCTCTTCACCACATCCTCCTGCATCAGGAAAATAAGACCTGGACTTTCTTCCTTTCCCAGCCCCTTAAGATAACTTTGTAAATTCCTTTGCTCATGGCCTAAGTCTATACATTCTATCTCCAGCGCTCTTAGTAATCCTTCCCTTTCCGGAGCGTTTAAATCCAAAAGCTCCTGCATTCTTTGGGAAGCATTTTCCTCTAAAATGCTGATTTTCGGATTTCTTGTTAAAGAAGTGGTAGCATCGTTAGCCAACTGCTTCAGTAAAGGAAGGGTCAAATCATTTACGGAAAAAAGCAATACATGGAGAGGCTTGATGCTGTTCTCTATGGAATCCACTGTATGATGACTGTTCTCTGAAATCTCCTCCAGACTTTTTAAAATACTATTCTTCACAGCAGGCTCAGCCAAAAGCATCCGTACGGTCAGGTCTTTTTGGTTAAAATGCACCGTGTCTATCTTCTTGAGAAGCTCTTCCTCCTTTCTTTCCTCAGAAAGCAACTCTTCCATATAGCCCACCACCGTATTGGAACTACAGTTCGCATAGCAAGTAATAGGTCTTCTCGGTTTAATGCGCTTAATCACATTGGCATAGAGGGCATAGTTTTCCAGATCATTGTCAGAGCAGAAAAAGATATACTTGGCATGATGGATATGCAAAGACGAAAACAGCTCCCTGACTTCATTTTCATCACAATGCTCAAAATCAATCTGATAGGTGGCAATCCCCTTCTTCTCATATTTATTTTTCAAACGGTCATCCAAAAAATTCTTGGTAATCAAAGAAATTTTATAGGGCGTACTTTCCTTCATCAGATTGCCAATCAAGGTCTCCCCCATCTCCGTGTTTTCAAAAACCAGTACATGATGCATGCTGGTTCTGTTCAGAAGCATATTTTTCACATGGAGTAAAATGTTGGAAATCTGGGTAAAGATGAAGGCGGAAGTAAGAATCGGCGCCATCCACTTGGCAAACTCATAAAAAATGCTGGATTTTTCCTCCGCAGAAATGGGAGAAACGAATAAGAACAGCTTGATTGTGCCGTATAAAACCGCGGAAAGAAGCTGTAATGGGTCGGAAATCTTGGCACTGTAATAGCTGTAGAGGGTTTGTAGACCAAAGATTACAGTAATGATAAACAAAAACAAGATGATTTTTTTCTTATAGTAATTTCTATTCTCCTGCATAAGCCCTTCCTTATAAAACAAAATTTGTATGCTTTTTTTAAGGCTTATTATCGCAATTTTTACGAAAACATGCAAGGAGTATTGCATAAAAGGAGGGGGAATTAAAAATGAAAAAGTATTACCAACTCTTTTATGCTTGAAGCTAGTGATTAGACCTCTTCTTTACTAGATACTATTTACTTTATACCGGGCTCTTTATTTTGAATACTATATCCTAAAGACTTTTGGTAGCAATCTGTTCATTGATAAAACTATCTTCCTCTTTGTAGAGAGTGTTTCGTTTTTTTGTAATAGAACAAGAACTACTATAGCTTCAATGATTCCTATAACTTGTTCAATCAGAAACTTCAGAAAAAAGGATAGAGAAATTTGATCTTCCTGCATTTGATAGAGATAAAAAAATACACTTAAACAGCAAGGAGCAAGACAGGCAAAAGCCAGTCCCTGTTTCCAATTTATTTTTTTATCTCTCATACATTGGGGAAAATAAACAGATAGGACAGCGGAAAAGGATGCAAGCCATAAAGCAAAATTATTCTCCATTAAGAAGTATAAGAGTACAAGAGAAAATACAATACTAAGAATAGAAAAAAAGCAGGAAAAACTGTCTCCTTTTTCCTGTCACTATCTTCTGTTAAGCGAATAAGCTGTTTATTCCATAGCGTATAGATACTCTTCTTATTTCTATAAATATTTTGCAAGACTATACAAAGCTTGTTTTCAATGCCCCATGCCATACCGCAGAGTAATACCATAGGCAGTGCATCGATAACAATGTTAAGAATTCCCTCTGTCAAAAAAAGCCGTTGGGTAAATAAAAAAATATAATATTCCAAGTACGTAGAAACTGAAAGCAGGACAAAAATTCCTCTGAAAATTTTGATTTGTTCTTTTTTGAAAGGCACTGTAAAACGGACAAAAAGTCCGTACAATAATGCAAGAGCTAAAAGGCCCAGAAATCTTAGGATAAATGCCTCTCCATTATTAATAAGCAAGCTTTTCATAAAAAACCTTAGGGTAAACAGGCAAGACCATAGAAAGAAAAAACTCCATTTTAAATTCATTTTCATAAAAATCACTCCATACTTTAGCAGGTAATCTTTTATGCCTCTCCTTGTCATCTCTTCTAAGATATACCTACTTGTTTTATTTACCAATTTTGCTTACCTACTTTATCGGCTTCGGCTTAGGATTTATAAAGAATTTAAGTTTCTATTCCATCATCAAGGAAACAAAAAGCTCTTGCCCCAAAGTTCCAAGAATTCGTTCGATTTTTTAGGCTCCACATTATTGTTAGAATTACGTAACACCTTAGCGTCTTTGTAAAAACAAATATATATTGACTCATAGAAAATGAAATAATTATAAAGTCTCTTTCCTTTCATTATCTTCCTGCTATAATATATTTTACACAATTTAATTTCAAAAATATCTTTTTAAGATAGAAATGGAGGTCGTTATGAGTTTTAAAAAAATATTACAGTAGCAGGTGGCGGAGTTTTGGGTTCTCAAATTGCTTTTCAGACTGCTTTTTCCGGATTTTCCGTAAAGATTTGGCTAAGAAGTGAGGACTCTATACAGAGAACCAAGCCGAAGCTGGAAAGACTTTATACGATTTATAAGAATGAGCTGACAGAAGCAAAAAAGAACCTGGGAAAGGGACTGAGCTTCTCCAGAGGATTGATTCCTGACTCATCCTCTGTTACAGAGGCGGATATAGACAGGCTTTTGGAAAATGTAGAAAGAGCCCATAAGGATATTCTGCTTACTACCGACCTTTCCGAAGCCTGCAAGGATGCAGATTTAATTATTGAAAGTATGGCGGAGAATCCTGAGGCAAAGAGGGAATTCTATAAGGCTATCGATCCCTTCCTTTCGGAAAATACCATTGTTGCCACAAACTCTTCCAGCATGGTGCCCAGCCAGTTTAGAGACTGTCTCTCCAGACCTGAAAACTATCTGGCTATCCATTTTGCCAATAACATCTGGAAGAGCAATACCGCTGAAATCATGGGTCATGATGGCACTTCCAAAGAAGCCTATGAAGCAGTGGCGAACTTTGCCTCTGAAATTAAAATGATTCCCCTCCGTTTACATAAGGAACAGCCCGGTTACATCCTTAATTCCATGCTGATTCCCTTCTTAAGCGCAGGAGAAATGCTTTTGGCCAAGGAAGTGGCAGACCCTGCCACCATTGACCTGACCTGGAGACTGGGTACCGGCTCTCCTCTCGGGCCTTTCCAGATTCTGGATATCGTAGGCTTAAATACTGCCCTAAACATCGTATCCAACAATCCCCAGTCTCAGGATCCTGAAAGCGTCCCCGGAAAGATTAAGGCTATTTTGGAGAAGTATGTTGCAGAAGGTAAAATCGGTGTAAATGCAGGGGAAGGATTTTATAAGTATAAATAACTTTTGATTTGAAATTTGTTTTGCAAAAATTTTTGATTCGAAGCTTGTTTTTTTAATTTTTTTAAAGTTTATTTTTTTCAAATTCTTTTTCTCTAAAAAAATATAGAAAAATAGCCCCGCTTTTAGGATTTTTTTATTCCCAAAACGGGGCTATTTTTTTCTGTATTATATTCTCTCAAGCTCATAAGCCTGATAAGAATCCACCTTACCCCCGTCATACATTGACACCATGAAGTGACTTCCGTTAATATCGATAATGCGACCTTCCGTCTGGCTATATCGTACCAGAACCGGATCGCCGACACAAAATTCTTCCGTCTTCTTTCCGCTAAACAAACTGAGAAAGGCAAAGATCCTAATGATCTTAAAGAGCAGAGTAAAGGGAAAGCTAATCAGAGCAACAAGTAATGTCCACAAAGAAATTCCCGGGACTGCTCCCTCTGTATTGCTATCTGTATTGCTATCTGAATAACTATCTATTTTGGCAGCTTCATAAAGGCCTTTGCTCCTAGCTTCCGAAGCTTTATTGTTTTTCTTTGCAGGAGGCTTCGCAAGCTTTCTATATTCTCCGTCCACTTCATATAGACCGTTTTTAGCACAAAGCTCTCGGTGCACTCGAGGACTCAGTACCCCTCTAAATACGCCATGTCATCTCCGGAAAATTGCAGTGTCGAAGCCAGAGCAGCCCGATCTATCACCGACTTGGATACCACGCCATCTAAGTCAAGTAAATCATCCGCGTTAAGAGAAATCTTTCGATTCACCATGGAATGAAGGAGCATATCCAAGGTATCCTGATCTACGATTCCTTCAAACCCCAAGATTTCATCTGTACTTATGCTTTCTCCATGATTTAAGGCATAGTCTATCATTTGACAAATCGTTTCCTTTGATACCAGGCCTTCAAAGCTCACAATATCCTCAAAGGGAAATTTGACTCCTAAGGACATGGCTTTTTTAATCAGTTTCGCATTTAATGCCTGATCCTTGATGAGTTCTGCAATATCAGAAATCTCCCAAGCTTCTCCAATCGTTTTCAAAGAAGATATTCTTTGGCTCAAAGTGGATTTGCTCCAGTTTTCAACCCTTTCATAAAAATCATCCCATTCCATAAACAGCTACCTTTTTTCGTTCAATACAGATATTTCAAAACCAATCCTGTTTTACACCCAAGTCACGGCAAAGATTTCTTATTCCACTTTCAGCTCTATTCCCATTTCCAAGGCACGCTCCTGATAGACTTCGTTGATTTCCGACGTTACCACCAAACGCTTCTTGGCATATTTTCCGCCAAAGCGATGTGCCACCGTATCCAGTTCATAAAGAGCATGCAAACACTGCTGGGGAGATAGCTTTCCACTCTTGCAGGAAATAAAGCTGGGAATATAGCCCTGAAGAGACAGGACATCGATTTCATTTAACACATCAATTCCGGCAGGGCCTTCCAGCACCCCATCCCAATCCAGATGCACTCCTACCCGGCACTCATCACTATGCCCCTTTTCCTGCAAATAGGTATAGAGCTCTAAAATGCTTCCTCCATCCCAAAGATATCCCTTAATCGCCTTGTTCTTAAAGCGAAATTGATATTTTCCCTCGGAATGTTTTAAATCAAGAATCGCTCCTGCCCGAGCCAAATCCTCCATGATTTGATAAAACTTATGGGCAGACTTTAATTTGTTGGAAGAATCCGCCAATGCCTTCAGCACCGTACTTTCTTTTCTATACACTCGCCCCTCTTCATCAGGACTCATGTTTTCTCTTAAAAACTCGGAAAAGGGATTCCAATGCTCCGAATGGAGCTTCATTACCTTCCGGATTTTTAAAATGTCTTCCCTACTCTCCTCGTCCGGAACATCTTTAATATCCTTTTGTAATTTATAGTTAATGACACCGCCATGCATCTCAATCAGCTTATCCAGAGACATGGGAACAGTTCGTTTGGTCGCAATGCTACTGATGCCTTTATGTTGTTTATCATTTAGGAACTCAACATTTGGCTCATAAGCATTTACCTCAACATTCTGTTTATCTCTGTTGAAAGGCTCTTCCTTCACCTCGTTGTAATGCAATGATTCCGCATTCAATTCCAAAAGCTTTCCTTTGAAAATGTCGTACATGTGCATAGATGTTTCATATTCCCGGGACAGCATACCAAAAGCCACCAGCATCAGGCTTTCTCCCCCGGTAATGTCAAAAAATAGCTTGGCTTTTTTTTTACTAAGTTCCAGCTCGATTTCCTTTCGCATGGTTTCCAAAACCGACTGCAAATTACTTCCCGACAAAGGCAGAAAGACAATGCTTTCCACAGCACAGTATTTTTTCAGAAAATTCTCCGTCTTTTCCTTCTGAGAAATAATATCCTCATGATTTCCGAAAAACACCAGCTTGTCCACCTGAAAATTCATTGCGGTAATAACATTTTCAATAGGCTCCCGACTAAGAAATTCAAACAACTACCATGCTGTCGCTCCTTATGCTTATGATTCTATTCCATTATTTCTCTGGCCTTTGGAAGCCACTCTTCTCTTGCCTTTTTCTCAGTATCCTCCCGTTCATCATAGGCATCATAGGGCGCCATAGGGTCATGGGGCTTTTGCTTCTTTAATGAGTTACAAATCTGATCCTTATGTCGAAACGCAAATTCCAAATCATCCGTCCAACCGGTATGTCCGCTAATGATTTTCGGAGAAATCCCTCTCTCCTTTATTAGCTTTTCCAGCTTTACAAGGGACTTTTTCGCCAGCTCATTGTCCTCAGCCAATGAATTTAAAAAGCTATAGCCGCCATCCGGCCCAAACCAAATAGTATCTCCCGTGAAAAGATAGGCATCATCAATGAGATACACCAGATGCCCGAAGGTATGTCCCGGCACCAGGATAGCCTCCACTTTGATATCATCAATATAGAAAACTTCTCCATCTTTCAGTAGCCTTTTCTCATTGTCCGTCTTCACCATAGGGAGCTTATAATGCCCAAATAAGACTCTTCGACGAGCCTCTCCGGTCAAATATTTATTTTCCGTTTCTCCAAGGTAGAGCTTGGCATTCCGAAAAAGCCCTGCACTATCCCTTTCTACCGCCCCCACATGATCCGTATCTAAATGGGTCAGCAGGATATGCTGAATGGAAGCGGGATCCAGTTCCAGCCACTTCATCTTCTCCGCCAGACGCTCATAATTGTAGCCCGCATCAATCATGATGGTCTTACCATTTTTCGTATAGAAAAAGACATTTGCCACCCATTCCCGGACCGCACTTACTCTTTCATCAATCCGCCCGGTGTTTAGAGGCTTAAAAATTTCCTTTCCCCGATAGGAAAATGACATCAATACCTTCTGAAATTTAGAAGCAAATTTTGACATAGGATACCTCCTATAATGCTGACTTTTCCTCCAGTCCGCAATCCGTAACTTTGCAAAGGGCTCCGTCCCTAAGCAAAAAGACAACTCTGGCTTTCGCTTTATCTCCAATCTTATCATACAGTCTTCCGGCACTCATGGACTCTCCCTTCACTGTATAAGGGCTGTTTGCCACATAACCAATCTTTCCCAGGCCCTTCAACTTCACCAAAATGGCCTCCGAATCGAATTTATTGTCCAGTTCCTTTTCCAGCTTTAGCTTCATGCCCTCCTTCAAAAACTCCGTACCAAAATAATGATTGCATCCTATAATTGTAAAATACATCTCTTCCATGGCGAAGACCACCCTTTCTATTTCAGCAATGGGTATTTATGCTTTGCTTACTCTAAAAATGTATTTTTACGCAGGATAGAGTCCGTTAAAACTGACTAAATGATGGTTTATGCCCTTCATAGTTATCTTTTTGAAATTTCTTATATTATTTTTTTAATTGTACTCCCCTGCACCTAGCTAAGCAAGCTAAACTCAATAGCGACTACAAAGTACATATTGTTCCTTCTTCCATCCTCCTAATAGAACATAATTGACAAGTCTACTCTTTAAAAAGTACTATCAAGCTAAGAATGTCTATAACATATGTGATAAACAATTAAAAAAATCCGGAATAATCTAATTAGAGGTGATAGGTGATAAATGATAATTCGAGAATATAAAGAACTTCTCAAGGAGAGGCATAAAGCCTAGAGAGAAGAGAAAAATTGGCATACGCATCCTTTCAAAAAGAGGAAGTCGAAGAACTCAAAAAGAAAGGGATTATTAAAGAGGAGTTGAGGATGGATTACGAAGATGAGCAAGTAACGTTAACAGGTGGCAATTTAGATGGGCGCTTTTGGAAATTTGTATCTCTAGCAGATTCTTATTTTCCTTCCAGTCTTAAATTCTATAAAGAAATTGCATCCACAGATATTATGGCTGAAGATGAAGAGGGATGGAGGCCAAAAAGTATATTCTATAGACGTTCCCTCTAAGGCCTTTACTATGATTCATAGTCCCTATCGATTGGAAAGCACAGGCGGAGGACAGTTAACTCTTCACAATCCGCCAAGGCTTCTGGAAGTAAGGCTAACAAATGGAGATGTACACTACTTCCCCTTTTCCGGTTCTGACGAATCCGATACTAGATATGAACTTGAAAATGAATATACGGATCTTTTTGATGAGCAATACGAAGAAATCCGTATTTTACGAGAAGCTGCAGAAGTCATGAAGCTGCTGGACTTTTTAGAAGAAGCTATTATGGACTTGGATGTAGACGATGATTCCAACTTCTCCTTGAACGAGAACTTACAACGTAAATTTCCCATATTCCACCTCTTGGATTTTTTCACCGGTAACACAAATGATGCGCCTGCTTCCTTTGATTCTGCAAATGATGAATTTCCTGAATTTTTAGAAGATCAAGAGACTCGGCTCCAATCTTTCCTCAATGCCATGAAATGGCTCGGAAAACGAAATCGAGAAGTTTATGAAGCCAGAAAACAGGAATTTTATCGCTATATTGAAGAAAAGGGAATACGCGATTTTTAAGCTTCTATTTTCGATCCGGCGAACAAACTTAACGGAGATGTAAGAAAGAAGATTTTTGTCAGTTATGTCTAACAAAAATCTTCTTTCTTGATATTTTAACAGTTAAATTGTTTATATTGGGTTCAGGATACAAAATCTCATAATTCTCCTATGGTAAGAATTTATTGAATTCTTCATTTTTTTAATAACCCATGTGTCTCCTCTAATAATTATGAAAATCTAATTCTATATTCCATATTCCGCTTCTAAGTTTTGCTTAAGTTCCTTTTCGAATTCCAGTACTTTTATGCATTGCTCGATCTAGCCTTGCAAAAAAAACCTCCTGATTAAGATCTTCCGGCACATATATCCTATCCGTTTTATATGCTAACCACCATATCCAATCTGCTTTCGCCTGATGATTAGGCGTAAACTTATTAATCTGGTTTAGACGAATCCTTTGCTCCTTTGTAATATTTCTAGAGTTAAAGCTAATCTGTATAGTCACAAAGCTTCCACTGCGATTAACAATCTCATAAAAATAGTGATTATCTGTATTCCATCCGCTTGGCGAATTAGGAATATCCGGCAAAATCTTGGACATAGTGTCTGTTGTAAATCTTGTACATGTACGATTACTTTTCTCCGGGTGTCCCACTAGATAAGAATTATGCTTCATCCATTTTTTCAAAAGATCCGCAATAAGTATCATGCGTTCTTCTGCACTTTCATTTTTTTCTTTTATTGACGTCCTATAATTAGCATCTTTCATGGATGAATTGAAATTAATTAACAATTTTTTGCTATCCCCATTTTGAAAAACAGAAGAAAGTATTCCTTTTGACTTCTTTTCTTCTATATCTTGTTCTTCCTTTCACGTCGGGATTTTTAACCCCATTTCTCTAGGCAAGTCCTTAATATCCCAAATCACTCTAACCATTTGTTCTAGTTCTCTACTCCTATTATATATATTTCTCTCATCCCAACTGCCGTAAGCAATCACATCTTTAGTTAATCTAAGATCTGCCAAATCTTTAAGACCTTTTTTCCCTGCATTTCCATGTATCTTATCAAAAAATGCGCCATTACTCACTGCTGTATTTAGCTTGGCATTAAGAAGTGTCATATTACCAATTTCGCATATAGCACGATCTCTTATACGCTGGATTTCATTTTCATCAAAAATTTGATTACCTGAACTATCATATACTGGGACATTAGACCAATTTTTCTTCCATTTTTTCGGCATAATATGCTCCAAGGTGTATTCATATTTCAACTGCTTAACGTCCACATTAAGTCTTTTTCTTTGAAACAACTCTATCCAGAAAAGTAATAAGGTAGGAAGCTTATTTTGCGCCATATATCTGAGGCCATTCACAAAGTTTTCCTCTGTGATATCCGCACAGCTGTACATTACCTCTTCCGGGCTCTTTCTTCCATTAACAATCTGAAGACACTCTAAATTGTAATGCTTTGTATTTCCTTTGCAAATTGCATTTAAAAGTATATATTTTTCGATAGAAAAAAAGCTGTATTGAAGCTCCTGCTCAAAAATAGTCCCTTTCTTATAGGCATATAGTTGTTTCAGAAAATAAGGGTAAAATGTTGAAACATCAAGTACATTACATACGTTTAAGGTTCTGTTAATATAGTCATCCAAATGCAAGAATGTATTTTCAAAGGTAAAGTATTCTTTAAATACTTCTGCGTAATCATGCATTTCTATGAGAAATTGACCTATTTCTTCCAATGACATATTTGCAATTTTCTTTCTATATGTTTGCGCTAAATCTGAAATATTGTTTTCCGATGGATGGAAAAATCCTCCTACCACTGCAAAAGCATGAAGAAATGTTTCAATAATACTCCTCTTCATACGCCCGGACTGTCTCTGCTCATCCCAGTAGGCATTAGTATCCTCATCGGCCAAAAAAGCATCCTCCCAAGTCTCTTTATAAAGAGCTATTGCCTTTTCATCCACATTATTTGAATCAAAAGCACGAAGAAGTTCCACATATTTTTGATACAGAAGATTCTTAATGGTATCTGCACTGGACAATCTTACTCCGGCTGAATTTACACTATCGAAGATAGCTTGTTCATTGTCATTGCTATCCAAATCAATATTGACCAAAAATTTAATCTTATCAACCGTCAACAGCTCCCATACATACTCTATTGTATCCTGAGTAAGTTGGTTCAATTCCTTTCTAAAATAAATATATGCTTTAATAATGGAACTAACACTATCTTGATTATCCTTGGTTAGATAATTTTCCCATTTATCATTTTCATCAAATTCACCATGAATAATGCTTTCAAAAGACTTCCGATCAATGTTGGAATGCTTGATTTTAACCCCTAAGTTACGCTTAATTCCCCCCTCTGCTACAAATAACAGAATCTCCATAGAATACTTGCAATTTTTAATTATATCTTCATCATATCCATATTTTTTAGCATGCTTAACAATATGATCAAAGCATGCACGCAATAAGATACTTAAAGTCGTTAATCTTTGTTGTCCATCAATCACCGAAAATCTGGATATACTTCCGGAAGATACCAGCTCATTTTTTAAAATAAGTGACCCTAGAAAATGGTTCTGATTTTTACTAGTTAAATTTGATAACAATTCATCCCAGTTCTCTTCATTCCAGACGTAAGCTCTTTGGAAAAATGGAATATCGTAATAGCTTGGTGATGCCAAGAAATAAAATGACTTATCTTCTGCCTTCATGCTTTATATCTCCTCTTTATGTTTTTACACAATAACTATACGCATTATACCTTATTTTAACAATTAATCCTTATGATTTTGAATAAAATATGAAGTATAAAGTATCTGACTATTTCCTTGTACTTTCAAGCCCTATCTTAGGAGATAAGCAAACAAAAAACTTCTCCGTGTCACTCACAAAGAAGTTTTTCAAATTTTCATATTTTTTCCGAAGACACTATTCTTCCACCCGTATCTCTCCCGCCAGCTTCCCATTCTCAATCAAGGACTTAAGCTGTAATCTTCCGGCCACACCTCCGGACATCCGATCTATAACTTCATTGGCTGCCGGGTGAAAATACTCTCCCCTTTCCTGAGTCTTCATCCCTGCATCCAATGCCTGCTGCAGAATAGCCCTGTCTTCGATTCGTTCCTCTTCTTTGATATCCTGTAAAATCAGAGTGTGCGGTTTTACTACAACTTCTTTTCTTTAATATTCCGGAAAGAGGTATTTTCTTTCCTGCAAACATAAAGCCGGAACAGTAATCATAGCGAGCTCCCAGTATCTTTACCTGATGCTTTAATAACCAATCGATAGAGCTTTGGATATCCACCACATCCTTCGGAGAAGTAGCAATTAAAATGGTTTTACTTTCAACAAGTGCAGGCAAGTCCGGACACAGAGTCTCTCCATGAATATAGCTGCTGATACCTCCCATACCTGCCGTTACTGCTACAGGAACACCATACAGCTCTGCAACCGCCATCGTGCCGGAAGCGGTCAAGCATCCATTCAACTTCTCTGCCACGGCCTTAGGCAAAATTTCTCTATCGATTCTCTTGATTTCTTTAGCCCTTCTTCGAAGTGGAAAATATTCTTCCATTGTCCCATGGCGGATTTTGCCATTTTCCAGCCAGACTAATTTTTTATCCTTCCAAGGCCACAAAGATAGAATTTCTTCCTCTTCAAGGGATACTAAGCCATGGGTTAGCAAAGCGGTTTCTATGAAATATTCAGCCATAAGACCTCCTGTACAATAGATGGTTATATCACCTTCAATATTCTCCTATCTTTCCAAATTCCCAATCGCTCAAAGGGTTTTTCGGCATCCGAAGTTTTTGAAGAAAAAAACAAAAAGGCATAGCCTTCTTTCTTCCATTTTTCTATATAGGCATAAAGCTCTTTCTCATCCTCTTTACCCAGATGCACTTCCCAAAGAGCAAAAACTCTGGCTCCGGCAATTATCCCTTTCATGATTTCCACTAAGATTCTCTGCTTTTCTCCCAAAGTTTCCACCGGTACTTGATAGGGAATTTCTTTGAAAGCTTCCGGAAACAATTCTTTATACCTAGTAATTAATTCTTTGTTTCGAAGGAGAAAATGAGGATATTCCGGCTGATATACAAAAAGGTTAGAAAGAACAGTCTGCCCCTCGATCAAGGAACTGCCATCCCCTGCCATCCAGATTTTTGGAACAGTTTTCATCTTGTTCTCATAGGACTTTACACAACCGTAATACAGCTCTTTCTTAGCATTAAAGGCTAAGACCAAGTCTTTGGGAATAGGCTTATCCAAAAACAAAAACATCAGGCTTTCTCCTGAAAAAAGCTGAAAGGAAAGATTTTCTACAGAAAATCGATTTCCCTCGGAAAGATATAGCTCTAAAGCAAAAAGAAGTTCTTCTTTTTCCGGCTCTTTACTACTGATTGTTTTGATAATCAAAGCGTTTTCTTCCTCGGACAAAAGATCCAGACTTTCACTGATAAAACTTTCCTCTTCTTGCTTTACGGAAAGCTCCCGGGGAAGTACCATGCACACATCCGTTCCGGCATTTTCTAAGGACTGCAAATATAAACCGTATTCCCGTCCGTAAAGCAAATGGATTCTTTCCTGAATATTCAGGAGAGAAACTCCCATTCCGGCCTTACCCATACCGCCTTTTCCCACTACGCCTCCTTGAAATCCTCTACGGATATTCCGAAGATCTTCATTTATCTGCCTTAGCTTCTCCTCCTCTATGCCGATGCCGTCATCGGAGACTTGAATATAAACATGCTGATTACTGCGGCTAATGGAAATCTCTACCTTCCCCCCGGATTCTCTTCCCTCTAAGCCATGCACAATACTATTTTTCCACGATAGGTTGCAGTAAAATTCTTGGTACTTTTAGAGATAACAAATTCTCTTGTACCTTAACTTTCAATTCTAATTTTTTTGAAAAACCGAAATCGCTGAATTTGAAAAATATACTTCAGCATTGTCCAGCTCTTCTTTTAAAGAAACAAAGTTGTCTTCTTGGGAGATGGTATAACGATAGAAATCGCCCAAAAGCTCTGCCATGTTTGCCACTGACTCCAAAACCGTTTAAAAAGACTTTCCGAGCGAATATTTTCCAGAATATTATAGAGAAAAATGAGGGTTCATCTGGTTTTTGCAGGTTTTGAATGTAAGCCATCTTCTCCCCTTCCTCTATAATCTGATTAGCGCTGAGGATTTCCGAAATATAATGGTATTCTTCATAACTTTCCTCTGTCAGATAAACCGGTAGCTCCTGCAATTCCTGCACTTCGCTATAACCCTCCAGGACTCTTCGCAGTGTGGACTGATAAGTTTTATAAGGTCTGAGAATATCGTAATAAAAATAAGCAAGTGTCAATATGCAAAGACATAGAAGCCCCAGAAGAAGCAGTTTCATTCCCGTCTGAAAGAAGCTGCCTCCTGTTGCGAGCAGTAGGTAAATAATAAAAATAGATAACAAAAATAAAGCCAGCGTTAGAGTATACAGTCGAAGAAGGCGAGAGGATAAGGAACTCCGACCATTCTTCTCCGCTCTCACTAAGCCTTGTCCCGATTCCGATTTATATTCTGTCTTATTCGCTCCGATTTTCATGTAAGGAATTCCTATAGTCCTTGGGGTTCATCCCCATTTTCTCAAAAAAACATTTGGAAAAATATTTTGCATCATAATAGAATAGCCGAGAAGCAATCTCCGTAATACTCAAATTGGTTTCTGCCAAAAGCAGCTTAGCTCTTTCCATCCTGAGCCCGGAAATATACTTATTGACGCCAAGCGACAGTTCCTTCTTAAACTGCGTACTTAAGTAAGAGGCGCTGACCTTACAATGCTCTGCCACTTCCTCCAAACCGATATTCTCCTCAAAATGTCGATCAATGAACTTTTTAGACAAAGAAACCAGATGAGAACAAGGCATATCTTTCATCATGGTTTCCGTACTTGCCCCTGTCAATTCTTCCTTGATTTTCCGAACACTTTCCTGCAGTTCTTTTTTCTTAATCGGTTTTAAGAGATAGTCTGACACCCCTGCCTGTATTCCCTCCTTGGCATAGGAAAAATCTGAATAGGCGGAAACAATAATAACCTTGGTAGGAAGTTTCTTTCTGGCAATTTCTTTGGCTATATCCAGCCCTGAAAAAACGGGCATCTTAATATCCGTAATCAAAAGCTCCGGAAGTTCTTTCTCCACCATTTCCAAAGCCTCTTTTCCCGTCTTTGCAAAGGGGAGACATTCCATGCCTTCCTCCTGAAAATCACCCAAAAACTGAATCAACTCACAAATTCGTTCTTCATCATCCGCTATCAAGACTCTCATTCCTGTTTCCTTAACTTTCATCTTCTATATCAAGCCTTTTCATACTATAAGTTTGCTCTTCTATATTACATTTATAGCCTTTTAATGCCTTATTGATGGTTTCTTGAATAAAAGGACTACAGCATTTTCCCAAAGGATTGTTAATTTCGCACTTTCCATTTTTCATTGCCCCTGTAAGTCTAATAATATCTTTAATATTCTTTGCACCATCATCTAAAACAGCGTTTATAATTTGTTGCTCTGTAACTTGGTTGCAATAGCATATATATTTGGGATTTGCATCCTTTTTAAACCATATAGGAACTTTTACATCTTCCTTATAAAAACTCTTTCATTGTTTAAGTTATAATACACGACATCACAATCTTCATTCATACATAAATAGTAAGTTTCTTCATCTACAACCTTTCCCATAAGGTTTTCTGATACCATATGCTTTACAGTTATATTCTTAACCTTTTCTCCTATTTTGTGACATTTGGGGCAATTTGCTTTTTCTTCCACTGTACCAGTGGTTTTTTGTATTGAACCTCAGCAAGATTGATTTATCTTATTTTCTTGACTCACTTTATTTCCTCCTTTCTAAAAAAATATTTTCTTCATTTTATTCCACCTCATTTCTATGAATTTCTATAACATCTTCAATTCTGCAATCCAATGCCAGGCAAATCTTTTCTAATGATTCTAAGTTCACATAAGAGTTTTTGCTCATTCTAGAAACTATGTTACTTGTTATGTTTGCAGCTCTTTTTAAGTCTTCTTTGTTCATTTCTCTTTCTACCAATAAGTGCCATAATGGTTTATAAGAAATTGCCATATTATTACCCCTTATCCGTTTTATTGTTAAGATATATTATATCATAAATAGGCTGATAAGTCACTTTAGCCTATTTTATACTTGTGCTTGCGTTAGTATTTATTGAGATAGTCCTTGTTTTTTTTCCTTGTCCCACTTGGAACTGCTCCAAATCTTTGGACTTCCATAGCAACAGAAAGAGCCGCATAATCTCCGATATTATCACTAAGTTTTGATTTTTCTATTTTACATAAGTTTACACTTTCTGTAAAACATTCTTCCCGAATTACTGCCTCTACTTTTTCTTTAAATAAAGCTTCGCATCTCTCATAAATACTGCCTATCACGATACATTCCGGATTTAGAATATCAATAAGTAAGGCAAGGCCTCTTCCCAAATAATGGGCAGAACGATCAAATACCGACCTAGCAAAGGGAGAACCGCCTTTTACTAAAGAAGCCAGGTTTTTTACGGTAAAGTCTGTGATACCTTTGTCCTGTTCTTCCAAACTGCCCTCTTCTTCTCTTTCTTTATACATCCTCCTTGCCATCTCTTTAATGCCATTTCCGGAGCAAAATCCTTCAAAAGAGCCTTCTTTCCCGTAACCGAAGGAACCACCCTTGGAAAGACGGATATGCCCTACTTCTCCTGCCATTCCGGAACTTCCCCGATATAAACTTCCATTCAAAATAAGTCCGGCCCCCATCCCTGTTCCAAAGGTCAAAAAAATCATGTTTTTTGTCCCCTGACCTGCTCCAAATCTCCACTCACAAAGGGCGCAGGCATTGGCATCATTTTCCAAAAAAGAAGGAACTTGAAATCTATCCTCTAAAATACGCTTTATAGGAATCTCATCATAGCCGGGAAGATTTGGTGGCGATAGAATCAGTCCTTTTTCTTCATCCAATGGCCCACCGCAGCTGACTCCTGTGGATTGAAGTTGGATATTTTTTTCTAAAAGGAAGGCTTCTCCTATCTTGCAGAGGCATTCTATCGTTTCCAAAGGACTTCTGTTTCCCTGAAAAGTAGGAATTGCCTCTCTTTTCAAAATTTCTATGGGTCCTCCCGCATCTCTTCCCAAAATGACAGCAGATTTTGTTCCGCCTAAATCAAATCCTAAATAATATCTCTCCATACGTCCCTCTTTTTTTCTTCAATTCATGCAAGAAAAGCGGCTTCAGATTATTCTAAAAGCCGCCTTCCTATTTCTTTTGTTAAAGCTTACTTAAGGTTATCCTTATTTAAAACAGATACACCGGTATCCACAGTTTCGCCCTTTAAGTCTTTCCATTCAAAGATTCTACTAATGCATCCACACCCATCTTACCCATGACATCCGGATTCTGTGCCATTGTGCAAAGAAGATATCCATCCTGAATTAAGCTCTTAATATTATCGGACTTATCAAAACCTACACCGATAATCTTGCTATCGCCGGAAGCCTTGATTGCATTTCCTGTTCCTACGGTAGAGCCTTCATTTGCTCCGAAGATTCCTACAACACCCTTGGTAATATAGTTTTCTGCAATGGTCTGTGCCTTCGCAGCATCTCCGTCACAGTATTGTGTCTCTTCGATAGTGAACTTGGAGCCTTCAAAAGCCTCTCTGAAGCCACTGTCACGGTCTACTGTGGACTGGGTAGAAGCATTGGTACTGATAATACCGATAGTTCCTTCTGTAACCCCCTGTGCTTCCAAAGCTTTTCTCATTTCTTCTCCTGCAGTTTTTCCACCCTGCTTGTTGTTGGTGGCAAAGCTTGCTTCCGCATCTACATTGGCAGGAGAATCCACATAAACAATCTTGATTCCCTGTGCTTGTGCTTCCTTTAAAGAAGCGGAAATGGCATCCGGTCCATTTGCTGCAATCATAATTCCGTCCACGCCGCCGGCAATGGCATTGTTAACGCACTCAATCTGCTTGGAGTCATCCTTGGTATCCGGAGACATAAACTTTACCTCCACGCCAACGAGCTTTGCCTCTGCCTGAGCGCCTTCATTTAAGGTAACCCAGTGCTGGTCAAGAGAATCCATAGTAATAAGAGCCAGTTTATAAGGCTTATCAGCCTTTATTGTTGTCTCTCCACTGTTCTCCGCCTTTTCCTCCGTAGCCTTTTCCTCTCCTGCCGCTGTAGTTCCTTCCGTCACTGCCGCAGTAGTGTCTTTAGCATCCTGCTTATCCGAAGTACAGCCAAAGAGCATTGCAGCGGATAAAAGTGCAGCCAGCAAAATTAGTTTCTTTTTCATAATGTTTTCCTCTCTTTCTATATTATAGCAATCCTCACTTACTGCTTATTCTTCTTGGAAAACAAATTTCCGTTTCGAACTAAGACATCCATGAGTACTGCCAGTACCACAATTACACCGATTACAATTCTCTGAATACCTACCTGAGCCCCCACCATGTTCAAACCATTTTCCAAGGTCTGCCAAAGCAGTGCCCCCTGAAAGGTTCCCAGTAAGAGGCCGGAGCCTCCAAGAGGAGATACTCCTCCGATTACACCGGCGGCAACACCGTACATTTCGTACATATTTCCGGCTTCCATATTACCCATTCCCGCCTGTGCACAGAGGATAAATCCTACAATCACAGAGCAAAACGCAGAAATCAAATAGGTTTTCTTGATAACAGAAACGATATCCACCCCGGATAATCTGGAAGCTTCTTTATTGGAGCCAACAGCATAGATATGCCTTCCCAGTTTGGTTTTCCCTAAGATAAAACTGAAAATCAGGAAAATCAAAAAGGCAATCCAGAAGGTCGTGTAGATGCCCAGAATCTTTCCGTAGTAAAAGGCATCCTGAAAAAATTTACCTTGATCCTTTCCTAAAGCACTGGCAATGTTATCCGTGTTTCGATTTCCGTTGACCAGATAAGCAATGCCTCTTGCCACAAACATGGTTCCCAGGGTGGCAATAAAAGGAGGCATCTGGAACTTTCCTACCAATTCTCCGTTCACATATCCGATAATAAGACCAATCAGGAGGCTGACCAACAGGGCTACCACAATAGGCACTCCTCTTGTCATCAAGCTTGCGGTAACCATGGCACTCATGCCCACCACGGAACCAATGGATAAATCAATATTTCCGGTAATCATGACAAAGCTTTGTCCAATTCCGATGAGTAAATACTTTGCCATGGAACGAAGAAGATTTAAGTTGTTTTGTAAAGAAAAGACTTTATCATTGATACATCCGAAAACAACATAAATGATTAGCAGTCCCACTAATGCTGTGATTGCCCCTCTCATTCCTCTGATTCTCAGTATTTCTTTTACTTTGTTTTTCATTTTCACTCCCCGCAAAACAGATATTTTTCAAGCCTGATACTCCCGCTTTTCTTAGCTAAGCCCTTTTCTCCGTAACTGATTACCTCGCTTATACCTTTTCTTCATACTGTGTTGCCAACTTCAAAATATTCTCCTGATTTGCCTCTTCCCGACTTAATTCCCCTGTGATTCTCCCATCACAGAATATCAAGATTCGATCGGACATTCCCAGCACTTCTTCCATTTCAGAAGAAATAAAGAGAACCCCTACACCCTTCTTCTTCAGTTCATTCATAATCTGGTAGATTTCTACCTTGGCTCCGATATCGATTCCTCTAGTGGGTTCATCAAAAAGGATTACCTTAGGATTTCTTACCAACCATTTACCTAAAACCACCTTCTGTTGATTGCCACCGGAAAGATTCTTGGAAATCATTTCGCGGTTCTTAGCTTTAACATTCAAGCTTTTTATGGTATCCTCACTAATTTTCAACTCTAAATCCTTAGATATAACTCCTAAAGAATTTTTCATGCTGTCCAGATTAGGAAGGGATATATTCTCTCGTATACTTAAATCCGTACAAAGTCCGTCTTTTCTTCTGTCCTCCGGAATCAAAGCCATACCGAGCTCTATGCTATCCTTAGGTGTATTTGTCTTGACTTCCTCTCCAAAAAGGTAGATTTTCCCGGAAGTCTTTTCATCCACCCCGAAAAGCGCTCTGGTCATCTCCGTTCTTCCCGCTCCCATCAGCCCCGCAATTCCAAGGATTTCTCCTTCATACAGGCTAAAAGAAATATCTCTTACCTTTGGGCCGGCATTTAAACTCTCTACTCTAAGGATTTCTTTTCCCTTCTCACAGTGTATTCGTGGGAATTTGTCCTGAATTTCTCTTCCCACCATGTGTCGGATAATGTCATCAATGGAAAATTCATTTAAGTCGCCGGAGATAACATTTTCCCCGTCTCGTAATATACTGACCTTGTCCGCAATCGCCCGAAGCTCATCCAATCTATGGGAAATATAGATAATTCCTCTACCCTCATCTCTTAACTTTCGAATTACCCGAAACAAGTCCTCAATTTCTTTTCGACTTAAGGCGGAAGTGGGCTCGTCCATAATGAGAACTTTGGCATTTTGAGAAAGAGCCTTAGCAATCTCCACCATCTGTTGTTCCGATACCTTCAGATCCCCCGCTAACTCCGTAGACTTCATGCTGATGCCCAAATCATCCAAAATCTTCTGGGCTTCCTCATCCATCTTTTTATGATTTAGACTTAAGCCTTCCATTACTTCTCTACCCAGGAAGATATTTTCACTTACACTTAAATCATTACACAGGTTCATCTCCTGATGAATGATGGCAACGCCCTTATTCTGAGCCTCCTTAGGATTTTGAAAATGGCAAAGCTCTCCGTCTAAATAGATTTCTCCGCTGTCTTTACTGTAGATTCCACTGAGAATCTTCATTAAAGTGGATTTTCCTGCACCGTTCTCTCCTAAAAGCGCCAAAATCTCTCCATGGCCTAATTCCAGATTCACGCCCTTCAAAACCTTGGTACCGGAAAAAGACTTGGCAATATTTTTCATTTGAACCAAACTATTCCCCATATTCGCCTCTTTTTCACATTCTAAAATATCCCTCTTCTTCCATTTTAGAAGATTTAAAAAGAAAGAAAAGGGAGAATATTTTTAGATTTCGGGGGAATATTTTTATACCTTATTCATCCTCTCATACACCTCTGCCACGGAATGCTCTTTCAGTTCTTCTTCAAACTTTTTCTGCACTTCCAAAAGACTCTCATCCAAAATCCTATGAATATTTTTTCCTACGGGGCAGTTTGGGTTTGGCTTCTCATGGAAGTTAAAAAGCTCTCCCTGCCCACTGGTTTCCACCGCTTGATAAATGTCTAAAAAGGAAATATCCTTTAAATCTCTTGTGATATGCATTCCTCCCGGACCTCGTTTAATTTCTATAATTCCCGCCTCCCGAAGCTGAGACATGATGTTTCGGATAATTACCGGGTTACTGCCGATACTGGCAGAGAGAAAATCACTGGTCAATTTATAATCCTTTTCAAAAATATTTCACCGCCAAAAAGTATATGTAAAGCAATAGTAAACTTCGTAGAAATCTGCATAAAATCCTCCTAAAAATAGAAAAAGCCACAATGTAATTATATGGTTTACATCATGGCTTTTCAATATTAACTTTAACTTTTGATTTTATCTTTCATAAAAGTGGAAACTATACAACATTTTAATAAACTAATTTTGTCCATAGTAGGCATTGGCACCATGCTTTCTATAATAGTGCTTGTCCTGTAACTCCTGAGGAGCTTCTTTCACTTCAGAATTGATCAGCTCACAACGATAGGCCATCTTTGCCACTTCTTCTGTAACCACCGCATTATGTACTGCCGCATGGGCATCCTTTCCCCAAGCAAAGACACCATGATTCTTACAAAGAACAGCCGGAACGGCTACAGGATCCTTTTTGAGTCTTTCAAACTCGGACACAATGAGTACACCGGTGTTCTTCTCATAGGCCTCCTCAATTTCTTCCTTGCTAAGATTTCTTACGCAAGGAATCTCCCCGTAGAAATAATCTGCATGGGTTGTGCCGTAGCAGGGAATTCCTCTTCCCGCCTGAGCCCAGCTGGTAGCATAGCTGGAATGAGTATGAACAATACCTCCCACCTCTTTGAATCCTTTGTAAATCTCGATATGGGTTGCCGTATCGGAGGAGGGATTTAATTTTCCCTCTATCTTATTGCCATCCAAATCCATAATAACCATATCTTCAGGCCCCATATCTTCATATTCCACTCCGCTGGGCTTAATGACAAAATATCCGCTTTCTCTGTCAATGGCACTGACATTTCCCCAGGTAAAAGTCACCAAACCGTACTTTGGAAGCAAAATATTTGCCTCATACACCTTCTTCTTCAGTTCCTCTAACATAATCCTCTCCCTTTCCTAAACTCTCAGCTCATTTTACTGTGTACATAGCAATTTCATCAATCTCTCTATTGGTTCCAATAATAACATCTTCTCCCTTTTTATTCTTAAAATGAAGAGCATTGGCACATCCTGTATTCCTGTCAATAAACTCCGTCTTATAATTTCCTTCTTCAGGGTCCCAGCTAATGAGAATAGTGTCCTTTGTACCCTTTCTCCATCCCACAATCCAAGCCGGCTTTCCTTTGATCTCGCAGGTCCAGGTGGCGTGAATCATGCCGGTATCCGCTTCCTTTGCGGAATATTTCCACTGAGGAACATAATTTCCGTGCTCGTCCAAATGGTAGATGGTAAGAGAATTACCATGGAATGGAGCAATACAGCCCAGTTCCAACTTCCCGTCTCCGTCAAAATCCACCAGTACGGAATCACTGGATGGCAGGGAATGAATCTTTGTCACCGTCCAATCTGCCCCATACACTGCAGGAGGATCAAAAATAAAGCTTCCTTCTTCACAACCCACCAGTCCGGCTTCATATCCCCCTCTTTTCATCTTGCAAAATCCGTGATTTTTAAGCATTCCATCCTTAATCAGCTTAAGCTCCAGTTTTTTCTCTCCCCTAAACTGATCCAAATCCTTTGGCAGACAAGCACCGTAGCAAGCCCCCTTTTGTCTCCAGTCATCCTTATACTCATATCCGGATTTAAGGCAGCAAACTAAAAGGTACACCGTACCGCCTCTTTCCAAAATACCGAAACGATGCACAAAGGGAGCCTTACAAAGAGTATATATTTCCCAGCCTCCTTCAGCCTTAGGTTTTACTACAATAATTTCCGCCTCAATACCGTCATTGGGGGAATAGAACTTCCTGGTAGCCAAGAACACGCCATCTGTTCCGGGAACCTGAGCCATGGTCATTACGCCACCAGGACCATCCCAAAGCTTATCCAGCTTTTCTCCTTCCTCATTAAACAAATAACAAGGATCCTGCTTCTCTGCCGCCACCAAAAAGCAATGCTCTCCTTTGTACTGAAGTTCCGCTATGGAATAACATTTGTTCAAATTTCCAATAACTTTCTTTTCAAACTTCATTTTCCCTCCTAACCCTTTCCATTTTCTCGATAACCCCCACTGTAACTCACTCTTTAAAAACAACTGTGACTCACTCTCTTGTTAACGAGATAGCGCACGCTGTGTTAGTAATCCGTTTAAGAATTAAAATCCTCCAGCTTAATTCTGCCGATCCAAAATGCGACTCATGCTTTTATTGGCAAAAAGAATATCTTCCTTCCATGTATCCTTTCCCACATCCCACATCTCTGTAACAAATCTTCTAACCCCAAGTTCCCAGGCCTTTCCAATAACTGCCTCAAAATCCACGTGTCCGGTCATAAAGGGAATCTCTCGAAACTTATCGGGAACAGTTTCCTTTAAATGCACTGCTATTAGATGGCCTCTTCCCGTTTCCATATCCTCCAATACACTGCTCCCGTAGGAATGGGCAGCATTCGTAAGATTTCCGGAATCCGGATACACCCCAAGGTAGGGGCTGTCTATAAAAATTCACATAGTGCATAGCCTTCTGTGTTGTGTTCATAAATTCCGTTTCCATCGTTTCAAAAACCCAGAAGAATCCCCTTTGTAGCAGCCATATCGGTAGCCTTGGCAAGGTTTTTCCCGGAAAAGTCTCTCGCTTTCCGCTGTTCCCTCTTCATAATACACATCATAACCCGCAAGCTGAATAATTCTGATTCCTAAATCATCTGTTAATTTAATAGCTTTCTCCATGATTTCCAAGCTTCTCTTTCGAATTTCCGAATTGGAAGATCCAAAGGAATATTTTCTGTGACCGGAAAGGCACATACTGCGAATAGGGAGACCGGTTTTTTGCATAAGCTGAAGCATTTCCATTCTCTGTTCTTTCGACCAATCCAGCCTGCTCAGCTTCTCATCTGTCTCATCTATACTAATTTCCAAAAAATCATAGCCACAATCCTTTGCGCAGTTAAGTTTTCCCTCCCAATCCATGTCCTTGGGGATGGCTTTTTCATATAAACCGATGGCATAGTTTTTCATGCTTCCACTTCCTTTCTAATACCGGCTCGTACTTTCTATGCAAATCCAAATTGAAGGTAAATTCACACATAAAATCGAACATATACTATTGCGATTATGATTTTTTTATCAAAAAGTTATGCTTGATTCGTTTTTTTATTGCTCAAAAATCACAATCTTCCACTCGCTTGATTTTTAGGTATAATATTCCTTTTTTTCAAGTGCTATTTTCATGATTTTTTTATTCAAAAATTATTTTTTTGTCATTTTCGTCACTTTGCACAAGATATATTCCCTCCGAGAGTCGTAATCCTCATTTTCTTCATAAAAATGTAAGTTGTACCATTGTTTTTTGATTTGTCAAAATAGCAATAAAACCACAAAATCAATCATAAAATTTATAATCAAACATAAAATTCCTATTTTATTGTTGTTTTATTTGTTCGTTCTGTTTATGATAATATCATGTACTTATGGGTATAGGAATTGAAAGCACAAAAAAACATTTTTTTAATTATTTTCAAAGAATGTAAGGAGGAAACATGGCAAAAATTTCAGAAACAAACCGAGAAAGTTGGATCAAAAGCACCTTTCCCGAGTGGGGCACTTGGCTGGTAGAGGATATCGAAAGTGAAGTGGTTCCGGAAGGACAGGTCGCTATGTGGTGGCTTGGCTGTACAGGAGTTTGGTTTAAGACTCCCGGCGGAGCCAATATCACTATCGATCTTTGGTGTGGTAACGGAAAACGTACCCACGGAGATAATCAGATGAAACCGGGACATCAGATGGCTAATATGTGCGGTGGCAGACTGATGCAGCCAAACTTAAGAAATGTTCCCTTCGTGATTGACCCCTTTGCTTTCAAGCAGGTGGATGCAGTTTTAGCTACTCATTATCATCAGGATCATATGTCTATCGAGTGGGCTGCTCATGTGATTAACAGCGGAATGACCACACTGGATGAAAATGGCAAGGAAATTCCTGTCCCCTTTATCGGTCCTTTAAAATCCGTAGAAACCTGGAAAAAATGGGGAGTCCCGGAGGAAAGATGCAAAATCGTAAAGCCGGGAGATGTGATTAAGCTTAAGGACATCGAAATCGTATGTCTGGACAGCTTTGACAGAACCTGTATCGTAACCACCGATTCTACCGGAGAGGATAGAGATGAACTTACCGGTGTATGTCCTACCGATATGGATGACAAGGCCGTAAACTACCTGGTAAAGACTCCGGGAGGAAACATTTACCACTCCGGAGACTCCCACTTCTCCATTTACTTTGCAAAGCACGGTAAGGATTATGACATTGACGTTGCCTTCGGCTCCTTCGGAGAAACCCCATCGGTATGCAGGATAAGATGACTTCCATTGATGTTCTTCGTATGGCGGAGAATCTACAGTGTAAGGTTGTCATCCCTATTCACTGGGACGTATGGACAAACTTCCAGGCAGACTGCGAAGAAATCAAACTGCTCTACGATTTCAAGAAGGATCGCAATGAATATAAGTTCCACCCCTTCTTCTGGCAGGTAGGAGGAAAATATGTTTATCCTCAGGACAAGGATAAGATTTACTTCCACCACCGTAGAGGATTTGAGGACTGCTTCGAGCATCCCCAGAATATTCCCTTCCGTTCCTGCTTATAAAAAGGAGGGTTCCTAATGTCTAATGTTTTAGAAAGAATTATTGAAAGAAAGCACTACAGCTTTATCAACGGACAAGGAATTTCCTGGCAGGAGGCTGTACGGCTTAGTGCACTTCCCTTGGTAGAAGAAGGAAGCGTTGACAAAGACTACTATAAGCAGATTGTAGCCTGTATTGAAAAGCACGGTCCCTATATCGTGCTGGAGCATAATATTGCCATGCCCCATACTACGGAGAATCCGATTGGTGCCTATAAAACCGCTGTAGGACTTATGATCTGCGAAAATATGATTGATTTCGGCCAAGATGAAAGCGGGGAGAAAAAAGAAGCAAACCTTCTATTCACTCTCTCAGCAGTTAACGGAGATGAACATATGGAAAAACATCTCTCAGCTTATGGATGTCTTTATGAATTATGACTTAATCGAAGCTCTGGGAAAATGTCGTAGTGAAGAAGATATTCTGGCAGCTATGAAAAAGTACCAAACAAACGAAGCTTAAGTATAAAATCAGGAGGAACAAAATGGGAGTATTAAGTACAATTTGGTCGTTTTTTGCGACCTACATCTTGCAGAAGCCACCTTACATGGTAGGTTTTCTAACTTTTCTGGGTTACTGCCTTATGGGCAAAAAGTGGTATGACACCCTTGCCGGAACATTAAAGGCTATTATCGGTATGTTAATCCTCAGTGCAGGTTCCGGCGGACTGGTATCCAACTTCCGTCCTATCCTTGCAGGACTGAAGGACAGATTCAATCTTACCGCTGCCGTTATTGATCCTTATTATGGACAAAACGCAGTAACTGCCGGTGTAGAAGAAGTTTTTGGAAAGGGATTTTCACAGGTTATGACCCTTCTTCTCATTGCCTTTATCGTAAATATCCTGCTTGTACGTTTCAATAAAATTACAAAGTGCCGTACTCTTTTCACTACCGGACACGTACAGGTTCAGCAGGCTGCTACCGCTTACTGGCTGATTCTCTTCGCCCTGCCTGCACTTCGAAACAACAATCCGGCATTAATGATTGTTATGTCTGTAATCCTTGGTGCTTACTGGGCAGTTGGTTCCAACCTTACTGTTAAGCCTATGCAGGAGCTTACAGACGGTGCAGGATTTGCTATTGCACACCAGCAAATGTTCGGTATCCGTCTTGGAGCATGGCTCTCCGAGAAGTTATTTGGAGACCGTGGAGGAAAGAGAGAAGTAAAGAAGGTCGGCGATCTCAAGATGCCCGGATTCTTCTCAATCTTCAGCCAAAACATGGTATGTACCGCTATCTTAATGACAGTTTTCTTCGGTATCATTATGGCCGTTATCGGAAAGCCTTTCTTTGTAGAATCCGGGGCAACAAAGGAAACTGAAAACTTTGCTTTCTATGTTTTTAATACCTCTCTCCAGTTTGCTGTTTATCTGGCTATTCTGCAACTTGGTGTTCGTACCTTCGTAACTGAATTAACCGCTTCCTTCCAGGGAATTGCCGCTAAGCTTCTTCCTTCCTCCGTACCCGGTGTTGACTGTGCGGTATGTTATGGATTCGGAGATGCAAATGCTGTAACCTTCGGATTCCTTGCAGGTCTTACAGGACAGATTATTGCTATCGTAACCCTAATCCTTATGGGATCTCCCACCATTATCATCTGCGGATTCGTTCCTGTATTCTTCGATAATGCAACTATTGGTCTTGTTGCTAACGAAAAGGGTGGACTTAAGGCTTGCCTTGTTATACCATTCCTTTCAGGACTTATTCAGGTTTTCGGTGCAGCATTTATCTCCGGATGGGTTGGCATGGCAAACTACGGCGGATATCTTGGAATGTTCGACTGGGATACCGTATGGCCGATGTTCACAGTTTTAATGCACTATCTTGGCTATATCGGTGTAGGAGTCGTAGTTCTGGCACTCCTTGCCATTCCGCAGATTGAGTACCTTAAGGATCCGAAGGGATATTTCCTGATTACCGAAGATTACGAAGCTTACAAAGAGCATCTGAAGGCAAAGAAGGGAGAAAATTAAGATGGCAAAATTAGACGGAAAGAAAATCTTGGCATGTTGTGCAAACGGAGCAGGTTCCTCTCTGATGATGGAACTGGCTATCCAGAAGGTAATGAAGCGACATGATATTAAGCCTGCGGAATTGACACACTGTCCCATTTCCGAGGGACAAAGTGCAGCAAAGAACTATGATGTAGTTTTCTGCTCCAAAGCATTTGCTTCAAATTTTGAAAACTTAGGGGGAAGCACTGTTGTTGTACCTTTAAAGAATGTAATGTCCGACAAAGAGATTGAAGCTAACCTTCAGGAAGCGGGACTTTTAGACTAATTAAGAAGAAAGCTTCCCCGAACAGTATGATTGTCAGCATGTTGAATAAGGGTAATAGAGATGAAAAACAGCAAATCCAATGTGGAAACAAGACAACAGAATATTCTGAAATATGTCAGAAAAGTCGGGGAAGCACATTCTAACGATTTAGCAAGGGAATTTCGGATTTCCATCATGACCGTAAGGCGCGACCTGCATGATTTGGAACAAAAGCGTTTGCTAAAGAGAACCCATGGCGGTGCTACTACTTTGGACTATGTAAAAGGAAATAAGACTCTAAGCAAAAATATAAAGATGTGCCGTGACTTAATTTCCAGATATGCCGCCACGCTTGTAAAGGACGGTGATCGAGTCTTTATTAACGGCAGTAAAACTGCACTGAAGATGTTGGACTATGTAGGAGATAAAAATGTCACGGTCTATACCAACAACGGCCTAGCTATGGGAAGGAAATTCCCGGAAAATGTCTCCATCCACATGACCGGGGGAGAATTAAGAAATCATATTCTCGTAGGAGACTTCACCATGAGGAACATCTTGGATGTGACTGCAAACAAAACCTTTATCGGCTGTTGGGCAGTCTATGATGACGGTGCATTTTTATATAACATCGCCAATGAAATCGGCATTAACGAAGCCATGATCAGCAGGACCAAAGAAGATCTTTATATCCTGGCTGACCATAGCAAGCTACAAAGAGATGATACCCCTGGTAGTCGCTACGGAAGTTGTATCTATGACAGAAAAGTTACACTCATCACCGATAGTCAGGCTGATATGGAAATTGTAAACAAATTAAGAGAAAAAGGCCTGGAAATTGTAATTGTGTAAGCGCAAAAAGGAGATAATTTATGGTATCAAAGAAAATCACATTAACCAATGAACAGGGACTGCACATGCGTCCCGCAAGTGTGTTTAGTCAGGCTATGACCCCATTTGCCTGTGATGTGACGATTCTTTTTAACGGAAAGTCCTACAACGCCAAGAGTGTTATGCTCTTAATGAGTGCTTGTATGAAGCGTGGCTCTGAAATCGAAATTCAGTGTGATGGTTCCGATGAAGAAGAAGCAATGAAGAAAGCCCTGGAGCTTATTGAAAGCGGTTTAGGGGATTAATTTAAATAGAAAGAAAGGACTTTTCGATACTCTGCCACGTGCCATGGGCACTCCGCCATAGATTGTGAAAAGCCATTCTTAAGGGAGTTCTGTCAAAAAGCAGAACTTCCTTCTTTGTCAGAAGGAGAATAGAAAATGTTAAACGGAATTCCCGCTTCACACGGAATAGGAATCGGCAGCATCTGCGTAATTGAAGAATACGATTTAACATACGAAGCTGTCAAAATCGAGGATACGGAAAAGGAACAAAAACGCTTTGATAAGGCGATAGAACAATTCAAAGAAGAAACAAGCAGAATGGCCGAGGACATCCGAAATCGAATCGGTCCTAAGGAAGCTGAAATTTTGGAAAGTCATATGGTTATGATTAGTGACCCTACCATGGCAGGGGAAATGAGCAAGATGATTGCCGTAGGACAATGTGCGGAAGCTGCCGTTGAAGCGGTATGTGATATGTTTATCGGCATGTTTTCCAAGATGGACGACGAATTTATGCAGCAAAGGGCTGCGGATATCAGTGATATTAAGTTAAGTCTTTTAAAGATTCTTTTGGGCATTGAAGATGTGGATATCGGCTCTGTACCGGCAGGAACCATTCTGGTAGCAAGAGACCTGACTCCTTCCATGACTTCACAGATTAAAAAAGAAAATGTGGCAGGAATCCTGACAGAAATAGGCGGAAAGACCTCCCACTCTGCTATTCTGGCCAGAGCTTTGGAGATTCCGGCAGTACTCTCCGTCCCCAATATCACTTCCCTTGTGAAAAATAAGGATACTGCCATCGTGGATGGAACAGAGGGAAATGTCTACATCAACCCGGAGGGAGATATACTTTCCGGCTACATCATTAAAAGAGAAGAACATATCCGGAAACAGGCGGAGCTGAAAAAATTCTTTGGAAAAGAAACAAAAACAGCAGATGGCATTAGCCCGGAACTTTTTTGCAATATCGGCACTCCTCAGGATGCCAAAAAGGCTGTGGAATGTGACGGAGAAGGGGTAGGCCTCTTCCGTTCCGAATTCCTCTTTATGGATAATAAGCACATGCCTACTGAGGAAGAACAATTTCTTGCTTATAAAGAAGCCGCAGAAACCCTCGGTGGAAAAGTGCTTATTATCAGAACCCTGGATATTGGTGGAGATAAAGATATTCCCTACCTCAATATGAAGAAGGAAGATAATCCTTTCCTGGGTTATAGAGCGGTTCGTTACTGCCTGGGTAACAAGGAATCTTACAGTATCCAGCTTCGTGCTATTTTGAGAGCCAGCGCCTTCGGTAAGGTGAAAATCATGGTGCCTTTGGTGACCTGCGTAGAGGAAATCCGTACCGTTAAGAGCTTGCTAACAGAAATCAAGAAAGATCTGGATCAAGAGGGAATTGCTTATGACAAAAACATTGAAGTAGGCTGTATGATTGAGACTCCCTCAGCCTCCCTTATTGCCGACCTTTTGGCTAAAGAATCCGATTTTTTCTCCATTGGAACAAATGACCTTACTCAGTATACCATGAGCGTTGACAGGGGAAATGCGGATGTGGCTTACCTGTATTCTACCTTCCAGCCTTCCGTACTTCGCTCTATAAAGCATATTATTGACTGCGGAAAAGCTGCGGGAATTCCTGTAGGAATGTGTGGCGAGGCTGCTGCCGACCCCCTATTTATTCCCCTCCTAATATCCTTCGGTTTGTCCGAGTTCAGTGTAAACCCTGTACTGGTACTGACCGCAAGATGCATTATTTCTAAGTGGAGTAAAAAAGAGGCGGATGAGTTGGCAGAAAAGGTAATGTCCCTCTCTACAGAGGCGGAAATCCTCGCCCTATTAAAGGAATCCGTTAAGGAGTAAATAAATAGAAGATTATTGTCATTAAAGATTAGTTTAACAAAAACACTTTTACAAAGGAATAAATTCGTAAAAGAAATGATTTCATAAAAGATTTAAGACATAACAGAATGACTGTCTATAGAAAACGAGTATCTTACTTTATTTTAGGATACTCGTTTTTTCATCTCCTTGAGAAAAAGCAATTCTTTATAAATCCCTTTGTCCTCATCGGTAAAGACATTGAAAATAACCCTTTCCACCGTACTTTCAGGATGCGCATCCAGCCACTCTCTTACGGTACTAACCGCAATCTCTGCCGCCTTGTCCTTTGGAAACATAAATACGCCTGTGGAAATACAGCAGAAAGCAAAATGACTTACATTTTGCTTCCGTAGCCTTCGTAAGTCACGCCCGATAGCTAGATTTAAGTTCTTTCATTTCTTTCTCTGTCAGTTCTCCCTGCACGATTGGTCCAACAGTATGGAGTACATATTTTGCCGGAAGATTATAGCCCGGCGTAATCTTACATTTGCCGGTAGCTTCCTCATGGCCCTGCTCCTGCATTTGCCGAAAACAGGCATAACGCATCTGCACCCCTGCCATGCTGTGCTCCACATTGTCAATGCAGTTGTGGTTAGGAATAAAGCAGCCCAGCAAAGCGCTGTTACAGGCATTGACAATGGCGTCCACCTTTAAGGTACTGATATCCCCTTGCCAAAGCACCAGCCTTCCGTCCAAAGCGGTAGCTTCCAGACTATCTCCATCCACTACCCCCTTTTCACGGGTCATTTCCTGTAAAAAGGCATCCTGGATTTTCAGGAAGTCCTCTGAAGCTTCCTTTGGCTTTCTCACATTAAAGAGTCCACGGAGGAGTTTCCACTGTTCTTCCGAAGTCTTCGGAATCGGATAATGGGCGCACTCCGGCATTTCCTTTTGCAATTCTTGAATCAGCCATATCCTTCTTTCACTTTGCTTCATTTTGCTCCTCCTTTCAAAGCTTCTCTATGGAAAATATTCTCAATAACAGCATTGCTGTTCTGCTAGATATAATATCTTAAAGTAATCCTTTGCTATAAACGCTCTCTAGCTATACCGAATCCACCTTCAACAGATCTCTAAGCACCTGCCCGATGTCTGCATTCAGGCAAATGCTTCTCTCCGAAATTTCCCTACTGCATCCCGCCTCTCCCAGATTCAGACAGGCGTAGTAAGCATTGGGATTCTCCTCGGTATATCGCCAAAAGGGGAACTTAATAATCACAGGGGTATTCATCCCTACTCCAAGCTCCCAGTATAAGACATGCTTTCCCTTATGACTATGCAGAAAATCCTGATAGCGTTTTGCCGCCATTTTCCAGCCCGCATCCTCCACAAAGTTTTCATCCGCTCGAAGATTCATAGCCATGGGGAATCCGTCATCCGGGCAAATGGGGATAAGCTCCGTGGGAATAGACATTTTCAGCTTCTTATCCTCCGGCAGCTGAAAAATCCCCGCATTATCCCGGACAAAGCCCTGGGCTTCCAACATTTTCTCCACAATGTCCTGATTGTCATAGGTCTTTGCCACTGTAGGACGGGAGCTTTGAAACAGTCCGTAATCCCCCTGGGTGTAAAAAAGTCTTTCTTTTGTAAAGCCGGCTCTTTGAAACTGATGATCCACATTGGTTGTTAAGACAAAGTAGTCCTTTCCCTCCACAATCTTTTTGAGATTTCCATAAATATCCGAGGGAGCATCAACGTAACGATTAAAGTAAATATGGCGACTCCACCAAGCCCAAAATTCCTCAGGACTTTCAAAGGGAAAGAAGCCCCCGGAATAGATATCTCGAATGGGATATTTTTTAGCAAAGTCAAAGAAATATTTCTGAAAACGCTCTCCGCTATAGGTCAAACCCGCTGCCGTAGATAGTCCGGAGCCGGCACCCAATACAATAGCCTCCACATTTTGCATTTTTTCCTTTAATTTACGAACTTGCTCTTCGTAAGGGACATTTTCCCCGGGATGTTGTATGGTATTTCTATTAAAGAAAAACATGGGTACCGCTCCTTTCTATTGATATAAATTTTATATAGACTTACGCTTTTACCACGGAAATTCTTTCCTGAATATGCTTCCCGGATTCAATTTCATCTACCATAGCAATGGCATAGTCTGCATAAGAAATCACAGACTCTCCGGCGGGATTTAATGTAAACTCTTCTCCGGCAAGGATATACTTTCCGCTTCTCTCTCCCTCTGCCTGGAAGTCAGCCGCAGGACTGATGTAAGTCCACTTCACATCCTTTCTCTCTCTAAGCTCGGAAAGCGCTGCTGCCATAGCCTGTGCCAAAGGCTTAAAGGCTTCCGGGAAGTTCTCCCCGTCTGCTACTTGAATCGTATGCTCCGGATTTACATAAAGAGATCCGGCTCCTCCTACCACCAAAAGTCTTACATCGGTGCCGGAGAGAATGTCCGCCAAGTGCTGTGTTGTCTTGCTATGAAGAGGAAGGGTTTCAGCTGTCCATGCGCCAAAAGCATCTACCACTGCATCATATCCCTTTAAGTCCTCTCTTGTAAGCTCTAAAATATCTTTTTGGATATAGTTCTTGGCATCCGTATCATTTTCCGCCCTTCTTCCAAATGCTGTTACTTCAAAACCTCTGTTTACTGCCTCTGTAATGATTTTCTTTGCTGCTTTTCCGTTTGCTGCTACTACTGCGATCTTTGCCATGATTCTTTCCTTTCCGAGGAAGCTTTCCTCTCTACATTATTTTTCTTAGATTTCTTAGACTGTGATTTCCTAAACTTTACTTTTTCAGTCTTGTCAAAGCTTTGTAATGATTTTTGATAAATCTTTGTTGTAAGTATATTTATTACATCTTTGACATGCTCAATATATCACTACCTGTTTTTATTGTCAACTATTTTATTACATCTTTTTCAAAAAAAAAAAATAAAAGCCTATTCGACCGAGTTCATGAAAACGCGATTCGATAGGCTTTGAATACCAGTCCTTAAAAACACCCTCAAATAGCCTTTGAAGAATTTCTGTTAGACTTTCCCCTATTTACTTGTAATTTACAATCTGCTCCAAAGTATAGAGCATTGTATTATTTCCGGCTGCTTCTTCTATAATTTTCTCATCAAATCCGCTTTCCGAAAATAATGCATAATAGAACTTCGCTTCTTTTTTTAGGGAGGAAAGCTTTGCCAGCGTATCCAAATATTCCGAATAAGAAAATGGGCTTGTTTTCAATTTGCATTCTCCCAGCTAGTATTGCTTGGCATCGGCACTGATGCAAAGAAGATCAATCTCTGATTCCGCAATACGTACTCCTTTAGGCATGGACTCATCACGAACCGTCGTCTTTCCCATCCATCTCCCCATTTTGGCATAACGGAAAGGCAAGGCATTCTTTTTCTGCATTTCCCGAACAAACTCATGGCAGACAGACTCAAAAGTAATGGAGGCAAATTGCTGAAGCATAGGCTTAACTAAATATTCATAAACACCATCCACATCCCCATCTTCCAGCTGAGAAAAATTCGTAAAACAAAATGCATACCAGAAACGAAAATAATTATCCGTCAGGCGATAAATTCCTCTATTGGAATTACCATGTTCTTTTATTCCCGCATCCACTGAAAATTCTCGCTCTACAATGCCCAATTCTATCAGATTTTTAAGATAAACACTGGTCTTGGAAGTATCCTCAACAAGAGACTTTTGGCTAATAGCATTCAGCTTGGTATTTCCCAAGGCAACCGCTTCAATAATGGAATTGTAAATCGGAGTTTCCCTCAACTCCTGATGAAGCAAAAACTCCACCTCACTATATAAAACACAACCCTTCGTCAAAATATTTCTTTTAATATTTTCCTCAAGAGATAAATTCGAATTCCATTGACATAAATAATGTGGTATTCCGCCAAGAATAGCATAAGATAACAGCTTATCTTTCGCAGAATAATTCGGAAAGAATTTAGCCGCATCATAAAAGCCCATTTCCCGCATTTTGTAGATTCCGGTAGCCCTGCCATAGAGAGGATTTTTTTCTGCCAGTAACTCTTTTTCCATAAAACTCATGGCACTTCCGCACAAAATCAGCATCACATTCTTATCTTTCAGTTCCGTATCCCATAAGTTTTGCAGTATAGAGGGTATACTTTTATTGCCATGACACATATAGGGGAACTCATCAATAATCAGTAATTTTTTCTCTTCTCCATAGGGAAGCTCCAAAATGGAGCGAAATGCCGTTTCCCAATCATGAAAGGTAGAAATATAGTTTTTTGCCGGAATCTCTTCTCGTAACATACAGCTCGAAAAATTTCTGAGCTGCACAGCATCTGTTGTTTCAGTACAGGAAAAAAAGACGTGGGGCTTTCCCTTACAAAACTCTCGTAAAGTTTCCGTCTTACCGACACGTCTTCTACCATATAAAACAATCAGCTGTCCGCCATTTTCATTATACTTGTTATTGAAAAAATTTAACTCATTTTGCCTTCCAATAAACAAAGCACTTTACCTCCCGCAATGCGATTTATCTAATCCAGATTTACTAAATCACGATTTGATTTTATTATAGAGCTTATAAAAAGGGGAAGCAAGATAAAAAATTAGAAATTTTCCTCCGTACGGTAAAACCTATTGCTTCAAAGCAATCTCCTCCAAATACATTTCCGCTATATAGGAGGGACCTGTCCACCAAAGCTTTGTTGTATCATCATACAAAGCTTTTCCCGTCTTGGAAGCAAGGAAATCTACCAAGACTTCTTTACTATCATTTCCGGTGATTGCCGATATTTCTTCCACCGCCATAGTGACAAGGAGATCAATTGTATAATTCAGTCTTTCTTTTGAAATACTTAACTCAGCCATATCTTCTCACTTTCTATGAATTTTAGGCAAGATAGTGCGTCTTCTAAACCCTTGTCCAAAATCCTTCATTTTGGCACATTTCCTTAAGTCCGGTCTCGATACCTCACAATAACTTCCATGATAAAGAATTAGTCTTTCTTTTAACTCAAGCATGTATCTTTAATCCTTTCGCATCAAGGTATTCTTCAATATCCTGCAACACTGCCTCGTCTCCCTCGCAATGGAAGATTCCATAAGCCTTTTCTATATAGTCTAAAACATTCGCCTGTTTAAATAAAGAAAGCACTTTATCCATGGAAAGTTTCCATTCCTCTGCTGCCAACCTAATGAGTCTGGTTTGCATAAATAGTATTTCTTCTTTTTCACTCATCTGAAATCCTCCTTTCTCATATTACGGATTATACCATAAATCCTCTACACCTTCTCCCCTTCCTCCTTTGTCTTTCCCATCACCTGGCTAATGGCCGCTTGTCCTCCGGTTTGCATCTGGCTAAGCAGTGCCTGTCCGCTACTCTGTAGTTGACTGATTACCGTCTGCCCGCCACTTTTTATCTGGGAAACGGCGGCTTTTTTACTACTCTCTATCAACTTGCTTAAAGCATTCATAATTTCTTTTTTCTTATCTTCCGGAAGCTTTCCCATCTCCTTCCAGATGGTTTCCATATTCTTCATTAAATTTCCGGAGAACTCTATAAAGGTCTCCGATTTTGTACTTTCAATCAGGGAAAATGCTGTAGTGCAAAGGGATTCTCTGGTTTCATCATCCATGCTTTCCAGCCAGCTTCCCAAGGTGGTTTTCGTATACTCACTAAGCTCATCCAGTTCTGAAGAGACCAGGGAATCCTTTTCCGCTTCCCAGGTCATGGCGTCATGCTGCAAAATGCCCTTTGCGGTACTGTGAATCACATGTTGCTCTGCGGGATTAGACAGAAGTTGCCCGATAATGGAGCTCTGGGGTGCAACGGTAAGAATTTTAGGCAGTATCTCCTGAAACTCCGGAGACTGAATAATCTCCTCTCGAAAGCCGGGGCCGTCATTATTATAAACTCGCACAATTCGTTCCTTGTACTCAGCCTCGCAAAAAGCCGCCGCATACATAGCAAAGTTTCCCCCCTTTGAGTGTCCTCCCAGAATAAACTTTCCCTCTAAAGCTTTAGCCACCTTGTTGAAATAGCTCACCGCTTCTTTGGAGCCTGCGGTTTCCGATTTGCAGCTCATAAGAAAGTCTTCTCTCCAACCGGTAATGGTCTCGTCTGTCCCTCGAAAAGAAACGTAGTTCGTTCCATCCGGAAGTAAAAAGCAAAGGGCGGCAAATTGCTTTACCGTGTCCTTGTCAAAATCCTTCACATAATACCCGACCTTTGTTTCCAGAAAACGCGCTCCCTCCATCATCTTTTGCAGCAATAGCGGCGCTCGCTCCGTGAACTGTCCTGCGGTCTTGATCTCTTCCATGGAATGCTTTTCACAAAAATGCTCATACTGCTCCTTCAAATCGAAAAAGCCATCCCCTTTTTCTTCCAGCAACTTCCCAAACTCAATATAAGACAAATAGGAAAATATGACATTGTCCACTTCATTAAAGGGGGACAGCGATAGGGGAACATCATTTCTCCATGCTAAGTAATCCAGTAATTCCATGCTTTACACTCCTTCTTTTACTTTACTATCTCTATATTTAGCCGATTCCCAAGATTTCCGCAAGCTCCTTCGCTTTTTTAACCGCGGTAGACTTTGCACCGCAGTTTGCAATGGCCAAAAGCCCGGGCCACAGGGCATCTTCTTTAGAAATATATCCTCTTTTAGCAGCTTCCCTTAAATACGCTGCATAATAGATGCAAATATCTAAAATTCTGTTGATCCAGGCAGGCGGTTTTCCTGTTTCCGATATTTTCACTCCCGCATCTTTAATACATTCCCAAAACATGCCCCAGCAAATGCTTAAAAGCTCTCTCTCCTTTTCCGCAATTCGCACAAGCTTTGCAGGACTGATTTCTTCATAGCTTAAGAGAAGCCTTGTAATTTCTCTTAATGTCTTTAAAGATAATGTCCCGGATTGAACCAATTCTTTAAACAGACTCTTTGCCCCGTAGATGCTATCTCCATCCTGAGCCAAAAGCGCTACAGCAAAGCTTAAAAACAGTTTGGAATAGGGCGTAGCTTCGCCTTCCAGGGGAGATTTATTTCCTCCTCGCCAGTTTCTAAATTCGCTAACTACAATCTTCCCTTTTTCCTTATCATAATGAAGCCATACTTCCTTTTCCTCCTCTATCATTTTGCCGTTTCGGTCTCCCCTACGGTCTATCTTAGTTCCTAAAACCTGACCCTCGTGAGCTATTCCATACAACCATCCGGCAATGACCACCCGATAGGAACCGTCCGAATCCTCCGGCAAATCCAAGTCGAATTGAAAAACTTTTTCGTTTTTTCGAAGTTCCAGTCCTTTTACCCGAAAAGTAACATGGTCTTCTATAAGTTCTTTTCCCTCCGGTAAAGGAAGCCATACTTTCTCAAAATCAGCAGGGGGCTCTACGGAAGCTGTTGTTTTACTTTTTGATGTGTTTTCTATAGTTCCTCGATTCTCTCTTAGGCTTCTATTATCATTTAGAGCTGCACCATCTTTTAGAGGTGCACTATCTTTTAGAGGTGCACTATCTTTTAGAGGTGCACTATCTTTTAAAGATGCACTATCTTTTAAAGATGCACCATCTTTTAGATTGAATTTTTCTCTGAATCCTATGTTTTCAGTACTCTGTATCTGCTCTGTCTCTATGGAAAGCAATTTCTCAAGGATTTCTTTTGCATAAGATACCGCCTTGGAGGAGCCACTTTTTCCTGCCAAAATGCGGATAGACTTCATTTCCAGTGCTTCTTTCGAAGCAAGATTTTTTTCTACCGCAAAAATTGTCTCATCCAGATAATCTCTTAAAAACTTTACAATCTCCGCAGTTCCTGCCAGGATTCTGGGCATCTTTAAGGACTGCTCCACTGTGTCGCAGGCTACCTTCCACACTAAACTCAGCATCCCCTCATTTGCCATAAAGTCCATGGCGGCAGCAAGATTTGCCAGATTGGACAGCTCCCCGCCGCTCCAATCCAGATAGGAAATATCTGCTATCCCGGGAAGCATAAGCCCTCTTTCCCAGGCTTCCCGGTTTGCCTTTAGCGCATCCCCCGCATTTTCATCACTGAGCCTTCCAAACACCGCAATCCAGTTCATTAGAGCCCCCTTACTTAAGGGCTTTCTCCTTCTTGCCAGCTGTCGCAAAATGATGCCTTGTCCATGATAAACTTCAAAATCTCTATGCACCGCCGTAAGGGAATAATCTCCCCAATTCGGAAAAATCGAAAACAGCGCGTTATGACTGTAAGACAATCTATAAGGTAGTGCCTTAAGGCTTTCCGGCATTTTCAATTCCACCTTCCAATAGGGCGTTTCTCCCGGGAAGAAGTCCGGCTCTACATAGGGGTCTTGCAAATAAGCAGCAATCAACTCCCCCAGCAAAATGTCCTTTCCCTCTTCATCCTGCAAAAATTCTCCGGAGGGAAGCTGAATTTTCAAGTCAATTTCCTTTAGCTTATCCGCGTACCCGCTTCTATCTTCCTTTGAAAATGTCTCCATATCCAGTCTTGTTAATGCAAGCTGAAAATCCGGCTCCGATACATAGGAGAATTTTTCCGCTTGGTACAGACTTAGCCGCTCCAGAAAATCCTCTATGGAAATGCTTAAGTCTTCAAAGCTTGGGGTGCTGAGTAAACAGGGCCATTGTCCCATGGTACGAAAAAGAAGCTCTCTTCGCATGGGTAAGAGTTCCCGATACTCTATCTTTACAATTTCTTTCTCTCCCTGCCAAAACCTCTGCCGGCTTTCCTCCACCGGCTTGGTTTCTATTCCTCTTGCCCATCTCCCCAGCGTCCATAAAGTTCCGGAATCGCTATTGGGAATTCCCGCAAGACTTATTTTAGCTTCCTCGGGATTTTTGTATGCGATTTGATTTGCCAAGGCAAGAAACTGTTCAAAAAGAAGGTCTTCCACACACTCCTTTCTATCGGAAAGCAGGGAAACCATGTCGGTTAAGCTTTCCGCCGTTTTATCTCCCAAGCTAAATCTTGGAACTTCCCAAAGCTTAGGACTTTCTCTCCATAAGCCCCGCAATTCTTTTGTACTCTCTTCCTGTTCCAACACTAGTCCCCAGGACAGGGCCAATTTTTCTGCAAGACCGGCAATACTCTGATCCTCATCCTGCAAATAAAGGGAAAGCCATTCTGCAAAGTCATTGGCAGATTTTGGCTTCTCTCGCTTTAAAACCGAATGTAAAAGCATCTTCTTCGTTTTCTTGACCTTTGCGGAAGTACAGGAAATCAAAACCGGATACAGAAGCTCCTCGGAGATATTTTCTATAAGAACCGGGGCAAATCGCTCTATAAGAGGACTCTCCCCCAGTCCCAGTAGGGGAATAAGATTTTCCGCCCTATCAAGGAAATCCTTTTCTGCACAGCCAAGCTTATCCAAAAGTTCAACCCATGCTTTTCTGTCGCCCGGCCTTTTCGCAATGTACAGTGCATCAAAAATATACTCTTTTGCCGCTTCTTTACTAAGCAAATGATTCTCTACGCCAAAGAAAAGCAAATCGGGAAAGGGGCCTGTTCCGGGCATATTCAGGGAAATTCCCTTTTCGATATGCTCTACAAATCTTCTCAGAATTTCTTCCTTCTCCAGCGTAAAGCTATCATCGAAGAGATAATCTTTTTTTACCCCCAGCAATATCACCGAAGAAGCTGCTGCCCAGTCTTTCATATACTCCACGGATTCCGGAATAGGGAGATTCAAACTGTGCAGAAGTTTCAGGCAGAGCATACCAAGGACGGACAGGGAATGCTCCCAGGCTCTCCTGTTCCCACTTTCGGCAGTGGAAATGAACCGGATTGCATAGTTCTCTCCTCTGGCCATAAGTGCCTGAAGCGAAATCTCATCTCCCCGGCCTATCACATTTGCCGCCCTCTTCGCCTCTACACCGATACGAACGGCAAAAACAGCAAGCTTTTTAAGGTCAACATCCACAACCGGAGCAAAACCGTAACTGTTCTCAGACAATTGTTTGACCTGTACCCATTCTCCGGATTTAAGCCCGTCCCTTGCAATCCCTTGCTCTTCCTTCGTTCCTATCCCGAGGCTTAAAATATTTTCATAAGCCGTTTCCTCATACCCTAAAGAACGGTAGATTGCAACAGCTCTTTCCAGCTTGCTTGCCATCGTAAACTCCTTTATATACTTTTCCAGCCTAATGATATCCACTTGTCACCCTATCGGCTTACAGTCTTTAGATTATATTACTTGCTAAGTTATAGTCCTTAGACTATATTGCTTGCCTGCTTAGACTTACAGCCCCTGTCTTAATTTCACTGCCAAAATGTGCTTGCAGGGGCCTCTGCTGTTTCGATGCTTAAATACCATGTACAAGTGCATTTTGCATTTTCCACTCCGGATCCTTCCGGGTAAATCACTCTGTAGTTTGTCTCTCCCGACTTCACATACCAAAGGGAATCCTCCACAAAGACAGTGTCCTCCATAAGTTTTTTCGCTGCTACCAGTCTCGGATTATCCTTTAAGACTCTATCCGGGTCATCCGGAAGTTCTCTGTGGAAAAATGCATTTTCATGGACATCAAAGCCCAGCTTTCCTGAAACGGCAAGGAGTTCCATGGCATCATGAACATTTTCCTTATCCATGCCCAGGGATGCTGAGATATTTTCAAGTTTAATTTTGGGCTCAAAATTCAATTCATTATCAATTCTTTCGGCACATTCCAAAGTCTCTAAATTAGAAAGTGCCTCCAGCAAAGCCCCTTCCCCGGAATAACCTTCATAGCTCTTTGCCGTAAGGCTCAGGATAATGCTTGCACCACTCATGCATACCTCTATCATCATTTGCCCGGAAGCAACCCCTTCGGGAGCATAAAAGTTAATCCTGTTCACATGGCTCATGAGACGCTTCAGTGCGCTAAGCCTATGAAGACCGCTGATATATACGCTGTCTTTTTCTTCCCGTAGCTTCAATATTGCACCGGTTTTTGTGGGACAAAGCCATCCGGATTGTTCCTTACCGGTAACAGGCGGAAGCCCTGCAATAAAGGCTTTTGCCTGCATACCTTCAAGGTGGAATTTGTATTTCATTTTTTGATGAAGCACGGCGCAATTTCCCAAAGCTCGAATCCAGCGATCCGGCATTTGCACGGGGCGCTCTATCAGGATATCCGTAAGCAAGGTTCCGTCCGAAAGCTTCTTACTGTGTAAGCTCTTCCAGCCCTCATCGCCGATAAGAAACTTTAATTTATCTCCCTGTTTAATTTTACAAAGGGCTTGTCTTAGCTTGACGCCTATATCCACATTGGTGGTGCCGTAAAGAATTTCTCCATCCAAGGCAGTTTGAAATATATCCAGCCGTGCATAAACACCGTTACAAGCCGAAAAGCATTCCGCTCTAAGCCTATCCCCCTGAGCGGAAAGCACGGGATCCTTCTGCGCTGCAGGCACATACTGAAAATATCTTGTGCTCACAATATCCGCAAGAACCAAAAGCCCTCCCGCGATAATAGCAGGATTCACGATTTCTCCATGAAAAAACAAGGGATTTTCCTCTATCCCTTTGGGGGTGAGGGCCGGTGCTATGGATAAGGCTAAATTGCCGTCATACAGGCCGGATATGCTTTTAAATTCTCTCATATGATGCTCCTATCAGACAAAGGGGGGGTATTTTCAGCCACATTTCATCAATTATTGTTGATTTTCCAATTCTAAAAGGCATACTTATTACGATGGTATTGAAGATACTGTTTGTTTTCATCTGTCAATTCTATTTTCATATCCTCATAAATATTTAAGAATCTTTTATTGACCTCGTTAAGCTCCTCTGAAATAAGGATATTTCCCTCATTATCAAAAGAGATATAACCTTTATCAAAAGCCTTATCATGATTTGGGCAAAACAAAAAACCGTTATCAACATCTAATCTTTCATTTTCATCACTATCTTTCCATGGCTTTATATGACTTGCTATAAGAAAGTCATGCTCTGAAACTTTGCACAAACAGCAATGGTTGTATCTATGTAACAATCGCTCTTTAAATATGCCTTGGTTAATACGCACTTTAACAATCGCTTCTTTATCTATGCCTTTCAAACTAATATTTTCAATTTCAGTGATAACTTTCCGAGCTTTGTCCTTATTGAATACTTGTCTTATATTCTCTCCATCAATTGTCTTGTTAGTCCTTCGTAACCAATCACAAAAACTCATAAAAATTTCATTGCTCCAAGATGAGAATTCCGGAATCTCATTTTTCCAATTCCTAAACAAGAGATTTTTATAAATCTTATTCGCTGTAGTCTCTTTAAATCCAAGCCTAGTACAATAGTCTTTCAATGTCGACATAGCTATTACGGGAATAAGCTTACCAGGATAATATGTAATCAAAAGTCTATTCTTAAATAAACTATTTAGTCTATTCTCATTAATAGCATCATAGTTTTCACTTTTTCATATCACTAAGCAATTTCTTAATATCTTTTTTTATAGAATTAAAGGCTGTACTAAAATTATTTCCATAGTTCGCCTTATATGTTCTTGATAATTCAAGCCCACTATCTTTAAAAATATATACCAAATACATCAGGTCGTGCGTTTCCCATAGAGGCCATATCGCTTAGTTCATATTTTAATCTATAGCAGAACCCTTCTTTATTGCTCAAAAGAAATTCTTCCAATGAAATTCTATCTATTCTATCCATAGGAAAATCTTCAACAAATTTTTTTCTTAATTTCTCAACATTTGCATGCATTTGAACAGCTTTATCATATTCTTGTTCTTTAAATAATTGAATCAGCCTCAAGTACAATTCATCACAACCTTTCTTTTATTATTTCTGAGTTTGTTTATAAATACTTACTGAGTATGCAAAATGTACTCAAACAACAAAACAAATAGAACAACTTGTTCTTAATTGTTACATTACACATAGGATTTTCTTCTATAAATATCAAATTATTCTCATCTTTCACATACCAATCATCCACCTATTGCAATTTGTATAAATATATTTTTGTTAATATGCCATATTTTAAATTAGTTTTTTATGGCAAATACTCTTACTTATTTAACTGTAATATGTCGCATTTACTTACGAAGTATTTTAACTTGTTGAGCCATTATAATTTTTATTCAATTCGTTTCCCAAGGAGTTAAAATGGTATTATCCAGAAAAATACAAATTGAGTAGGAGGAAATTCTTCAGATAGTGACATTTCCTCCTACTCGATCTAATGAATAAACTGACCTATTCCAATAATCAAAGAAATAATTGCAATAGCCCACGCAATATAAACTTGCTTTTTAGACGCAAAATTTTCCATCTTATTTTTTATATCGCTGATTGAATTGGATGTATCTTTATTCGATGCACCTAACAGCAAATCTAAACGTTTAAGCTCCTCTTTTGCTGCCGCAATTTGTTTTTGAATTAAAGCCAAACTTTCATCCTGTCTTGCATCCTTTTCATCTCCTTCGTTTAGTCTACGGTCATGTTCTTCATCTTTCTTTGCATTCTCTTTTAATCTTAAATCATGCTCTGCGTCTCTCTCCAAAGCTTCCTTTAATAGTAGGTCATGCTCTTCGTCCTTTTCTACTTGTTTTTTTAAAATTTCGTCCTGTTCAGCATCTTTTTTATCTCCTTCCTCCAAACGACGATCATGCTCTTCATCAGCCAGCCTTTGTTTTTCCAAATCTTCTTCCTGCTTAGAGTTAATTTCATCCTGTCTTTGCAATTCATTCGACAATATTTTTTCCGTTTCGGCTCTCTTATGCAGTTCGTCTTCTTGAATACTTAGTTTTTTCTGCTGTACAGAAATATTATCTCTGTTCTCTTTTATAGCATCTGCGTAAAAATCTAAATCTTCAGCCATTTGCTCCTGCTTTCTCATAATGCTCTCTTGTGATTTTAAGTTGTCCACTACGGACTGTAGTTCTTTCCGAGCAAACTCTGATATTTCTTCTTCAGAAGCATTTCGAAGCTTCATTTCTAATGATCTGCAAACCGTTTGTGAAGCAGCAATACTTTTACATCCTAATATAAACAAGTATTGACTGACTTGTGCAATAGACTTATTGATTTCAAAAGATACTCGTAACGCTTCCATTGAGTCTGTCTGTGCCTGTGATAAACTACTCTGCACTTCCGATATATCTATTAGGCATCCGCAATATCTTTTTGAGAACTCGCTAAATTATAATATCCTTCTTTCATTTGTTTGATTGTTTCACTATTATTAAAAATAAAAAAAGTACTGTTAGATAAAGCGTTTACACGCTTGGATTCCTTCTGAGCTGCCTCTGCTCCTTTTTTAGCATCTTTTGCAACTATTTCCGCGTTCTTTACTCTGTCTTTAGCCTTATTTGCAGATTTTACCGCTATCTGATACTGCCTGTTCAATTCGTCAATACTATTTAAAGAACTTATAATAGTCTTATTAAATTCTTCCGCTCCCATATTTTGTATTCCATTTTCTGTACGAATACTGATGACTTCATCCATTACTTCATCTCCCCTTTCTTCGCCCATTGTTTACCTCCTTAAAATATCACTTTTTCTAGCGAACAATTCTTCCATTAATCCCGGATTTCTATCTTCTATCTTTGGAATGTATTCTGTCATTCTCGCAGTATTTTGCATAATATCTATCCAAGCTTCCTCCGCATATTTCATACTCCAAAGCATAGTTTTATTACATTCATATATTGCTTCAGTAGCATCTTTTGCAGTAACCCACATCTCTCCTTCTTTTTCCAGCATTCTACCATTTTCCTCCAGCATGATAAGCTGTTTATATGCAACTTTGGCATGATAGGTGGCTAGGAGTTGGTTGTATACCACAATTCTTTCTCTATCTACTTTCTCCACTTTCATCCCCATACCGACATCAGAAACTACCGCCATTGTAAATCGTCCAATTCCCACAAAATTAATCCGCAATAAGAATGAACCGGCAAAGGCCAAGCTGGTAATAATTGGTTGTCCTGCAGCAGTCGTTTTTTTTGCATCCATAAACGCTTTAACCGCGGCATCTCCCAAATCCACCGCCATAAAAGTGCCCGTAGATATAGTGAGCATCCTTGTAAGTGTTCCATTTTTAACAGGTGCGATTCTTCTCCAATCCAACTTCTTTAAGTCTTTAAATTCTTGAACTGGGTTCTTCTCCAACTCTTTTTTTAGCTGTCTTATCGAGTAAAATGAACGCACAAGTATTTCATTGACTAGCACGGGCCACATCTGTGTTTTGATAATTCCAAGTTCTGTCCTTAAGTCCACATTAACAATACTATTCTTAATAATTTTTCCACTTTCGTCCTTTTCGGCAAATAAAGTTCCATTAAATATTTTTGATAAGAATTCAGAAAACGCTACATCCCTATCCCCATCTTTGAACTTTATACAACTAAATGGAGGGATGACAGACAATTCCTTAGCCAAGGCTAGAATAGGCCCCGGGATACCTGTTCCCTTACCAGCCGTCCCTCCTGTTCCTGCCATATCGCTGACAAGATGCAAAAACCAATACACAGTTCCAAATAACAATTTTTCCTGAACTGTCTTTCCTATTCTACTCTTATCTTCTACAGGAACCACAATAAATACACCTTTTGTATCTGTACCGTAGCACTTTCCGGTGAATTGCGTAAGAACAGAAAACAAAAGACCTGCTACTGTCGGATGGTGTGCAAAATCTCGAAGGTGATGTTGTAAACCTCCTCCGAAGGCATTAAGACTTGAATCGCTTGGAAAATAGGATTTCGATTTTTTTTCTAACTTTTCAATTGCCCTTCTTAAGGCATCTGCATCGTCTCCTTTTTCTCCTGCGACTATTTTAACAAAGTTGTTGACCTTTTTACTTCCCCATTCATGACACTTAGCTAGATCTAATTTTCCTACAAAATAAGCATCTAATATCCCCGTCAAAACTCCACAACCAGTTGCCACTGCATAATCTAGCTTATCTGCATGATTCGTCAACATATCTGATTTACGATTTAATTCCTGCGCTTTCTTTTCTACTACAGAAATATATTCTTCTATTTCTTCTAAATCCTCTTTGTATTTTGCTACAATGTCATTTTCTATTACAGGATTTATGATCTCAAATTCTACTTCTGTGCCATATTCATCAACAAGCTTTTACCAACGGATTAAATTCGTTTATCATACAGTCACCCCCATTTTTTTCTTTTTTTCAAAGCTTCTTAATATATTATCGTCTAATTCAGATTTATTTTTAGCTATTTTTTTCGTATTAATACATAAATTTCCACTATTTTTTTGCTAAGGTCTATTAAAAAAATAATTCTAATTTTTTTATCCTTGTTCTTACATGATACAGCTTCAAAAATTCTGTATACAAATCAACAACTTCCTTTAGAAACTTAATACTTTTTTTCAATTGTTTTATATCTTTAAAAAAATAGTACAAAAAAACAGTAAACAACACCTCTTCTATTAGATGCTATTCACTCATTAAACCCCATTCATTTAAAGAAAAAAATATCCTCTTTCTCAATATTGTGCTGTCGCTCTTCCCGATATCCTCTGGAAATAGTGCTTTCCTTTCTAAATTGAATATTGTAAATTCTCAATTTTAAAATATTGGTATTAAAATTATTGCGAAATTTATTTTATCCCACAAGAATCTTTTCATCCCTAAGAAAATGCTCTATCCCCACATACTGGATTCCATTATCATCTTTCCAAGGTTTTAAATAGTCTTTGACCACAACCATCTTTTTAAAAGAATCCGGTATTCTGAGGAGGGATGCAATTTCCTGCTTTTTCTTCTCCGGATCTGCAATGCTTAGTGCCGACTGAATGTAGTACCTGTCATTTCCCCTATTAAGCACAAAATCCACTTCTAATTGTTTCCGTACTTTTTTGCCCTCTTCCATAGTCGCGATCTCTACGACTCCGACGTCTACATCAAAGCCTCGCCGTATTAAATCGTTATAGAGAACATTCTCCATCAAATGTGTTTCCTCGATTTGTCTAAATCCAAGTCTGGCATTCCGTAACCCTAAGTCAGTGTAATAGTATTTGGACGGTGTCTTGATATACTTTTTCCCCTTAACATCATAACGCTTTGCCTTTTGAAGCAGATAGGAATCCTCAAAGTAACGCAAATATCTATCAATGGTATCCGGTGCAAGGGATATATTTCTTTCACTCTTAAAGGTATTGGACAGTTTACCGGGATTTGTCAATGAACCAATCCCGGATGCCAGGATATCAAGAAGTATCGCCAGTACCTCCTCATCGTTCTTGATCTTATTTCTCTCCATGATGTCCTTAATATAAGTTCTTTCAAATAGATCTCGAAGATATTTACTTTTCCGTTCATGCGTATCCATTTCCAAAGTCATCGGCATTCCGCCATAGGTGTAATACTCTTGCCAGGCCTCCCGCTTATCTCCTTCATAAGCATCATAAAACTCAGCAAAAGAAAGGGGAAAAACTCTAATCTCATCCCCTCTATCCCTAAACTGTGTAAGCACATCTGACGAAAGCATCTTTGAGTTACTGCCGGTCACATAGACATCCGCATTTTTTATCTTCAAAAGCCCCAGAACCACATCTACAAAACTAATCTTAGCTTCCTGATTATCCACATAGGGGTTCTTTACTTCGGAAACCAGCTGTATCTCATCTATAAATACATAAAAAACCTTTTTTGCATCTGTAATTTGACTTCTAATATATTCATCCAAATGAAATGGATCGCGATATTTCATATTACGCAAATCATCCAACTGTATCCCTATAATCTGTTCCGGAACAACTCCTTCGTCTAAGAGTTGCCGGCGAAACAAGTCAAAAAGAAGGACGGACTTGCCACTTCGTCTAAGACCGGTAATAATCTTAACTCTTCCGTTCTCTTTTAATCTTATCAACTCATTAACATATTGCTTTCTTGGCAGCATATCTATCTCCATGATTTTTTTGCAGAATGGAACATTTTTTTCATCTATATAAAACAGATTATATTCTAAATCGAGCTTTAATCAAGATGTTTGTATGATTTTATTGTTCCAATCTGCATTTTTTTCATCCAGAAAAATCACAAAACAATCGACCATGCAATGGCATGTATTTCTGCTTTCTGTTTTTTGTTGCCCTGTCTCTTTGCTCATATAAGTAAACCGCGTCTTTTACGCAAATCCCCAGTTAAAGAAAGCTAAATTCAGCGCAAATCCCCATTCGTAAAAGTGCATTTTTGACGCAAATCCCCATTCGATATCCATAAATCGGAAGAATATTGTTTACTAAGTCGGAAGATTATCAGAATTATTGATATAGGATGATTTTTTTGTTCCAATCTGCATTTTTTTCATATAGAAACTCACAAAGCGTGATATCAGTATCATTTTTACAAAAAATGAAAAAAGGGGCTGTAAAAATCAAAATAATATAGGAATTCTTTGCAATATAGGTCTGAATGCGGGGTAGTCTGAGCCCGTCGGTACTTGCGAAAAACAAGAGAATCGCAGTTTTTCGCTTAGTATCCGTTACGAAAGGACAAACTTTTCATCAGAAAAGTTGTCCTGTACAAGACCAACTTCTGAAGGAAGTTGCTTTGCGAAGCAAAGTGAGCAATGGGCTACCGAGCCCATGCTCAGTCAGGTGAAGCTAGCGAGAGAGTGCCCCAAGTTCAGACCTATATTGCTTAGAAAATTAATTTGATTTTTACAGCCCCAAGTCTTCCTATTCAATATTGTTTTTGAAAACTGAATTCCATGTCTGATATCCGGATAATGATGGAAGAAAAAGCAAGCGCCTCTCTTCCGACAATACATGCTATATCGATTTATTGTAATTACTTTTCATCGTCATTTAATAATGTTTATCTTGATTCTCGTCTTTAACATGCCTATAATAGAGACAAATGGAGGTAATTACTATGGCATATACAGCAGATATTCTCGACAGTCTTGTTCCTATTACACAGTTTAACCGCGGTCAGGCTTCCAGAATCTTTGATCGTCTTCATAACGAAAACCAGCTCATCGTATTAAAAAACAACCAGCCGGCGGCTATTATCCTGTCTCCGTCTGAATTTCAACGTCTCAGCGAGATTGAAGAAGACTATACTTTGCTACTTGAGGCAACAAGACGCCTTAAAGAAAATTCTTCTTCCACGTCTTCCCGTGAAGAAGTGATGTCTGAACTTAATATCAGTGAGGCCGAGCTTGCTGCCGCAGGGGATGTGGTGATTGAATGAGCTGGCAGATTGAATATTTGGAAGAGGCCAAAAAAGATCTGAAAGCTGGATCGAAGTGCTCAAATTATCGTCCTCAAAGGAATTGATAAGGTAAGCGAGAACCCGCTCCCCGTTCAGCAGGGCGGTTATGGAAAAACCTCTCGGAAATAAGAGCGGAACCAATCTCACAAATCTTCTGAAGATCAAATTTCGGGATATCGGCATCCGAGTCGTCTATAAAGTCGAATACACAGCCACTGTGATGAAAATCATCGTTATTTCCGCACGAGCAGACGAGCAGGTATATATAGAGGCTACCAATAGGAGAACGAAGCACAACCTGTAAGCTACATCTTGTTACGAACTATATAATGAATGACCTCTGTGCGTTCTCGCACAGAGGTCATTATATGATTCCGATAATCAACGGGGTTATAATTGTCCTAAACAAGATAAGATGCCCCGGAGTTCTCTTCTTCTCATTTTCTTTTTCAAGATGCCTGTACGGAGACCATCCGTGCGTAAATACCGTCTTCTTCCATAAGTTCATCGTGATTTCCGCGCTCTATAATCCTTCCGTCCGATACAACAAGAATCTGATCCGCGTCCTTTATGGTCTTTAATCTATGGGCAATGACTAGAAGCGTCTTATTCTTGCAGAGTTCCGAAATCGCCTCCTGTATAGCCCGTTCATTATCCGCATCCACACTTGCTGTTGCCTCATCTAAAATAACGATGGGCGAATCCTTCAGAATACATCTGGCAATGGAAATTCTTTGTTTCTCTCCGCCGGAAAGGGAGGCGCCGCCTTCCCCGATTACCGTATCAAATCCTTCCGGAAGCGAGCGGATAAGATCATAGCATCTTGCCTTCTTTGCCGCCTCCACTACTTCTTCCCTTGTCGCATCGGGTCGACCCATGGCGATATTGTTATAGATTGTGTCCTTAAAAAGATAAACCCTCTGGAACACCATGCTGATTTGATCCATCAAACTTCCCAAGGAAATATTTTTGATGTCTTTGCCGTTAAGCTTAATCGTTCCCTCACGGATGTCCCAAAATCTGGCAAGAAGAGAGGCAATGGTAGATTTTCCACTGCCTGACGGTCCTACAAGAGCCGTCATTTCCCCCTTTTTCATGCTAAAGGAGATATGATTCAACACATTCTTTCCTGTATAGCCAAAACTTACATCACTGTACTCTACAAGCGAATCCTTCTCTGTCTCCTTCGCACTTTCAGAAAACTCCTGATCACCGACATCTTTCAGTTCTTCCGCTTCAAAGACCTCTTCTATTCTGTCTAAAGAGGCCGCTGTTACCGTAAGTCTGGTAATTTGCCCATAATAGCTCTCTATGGAAATAAACAAATCAAATAAGAACAATACCATTCCCACCATATAGTCCGGCGCCATTTCCCCCTTCGCATATAACAGGCCGGCTACAGCAAGCATGAAGGAGGTGCCGATTCCGTAGGTAAGGTATAAAGCTCTCGCCCAGGGCCCATAGCTTTTCTCAAATCAATACTTTCCCTACAACTTTTCTCAAATTCAGCGGAAAGACTTTTAGATTTTTCTCCAAGCATATTAAAGGACTTGATAATCCCTATTCCTTCGGCAAAATCCAAAACCTCTTCCGTAAGCGATTCACTTCCCTCCTGCTTCGTCCTGGAATGGGCAAGGGTCGTTTTCATCATACAATTTCCAACGATGACAAAGGCTAGAACGACTGCGAGTGCGCTAGTCCCTAATCGTATATCCATGACAAACATCATGAGCGTCATAAGCCCTTGGGAAATCATAAAAGTCACCAGTTCCGATAAAACACTCATACAGCACTCTTCAATAAACACCATGTCTGTACATAGAACTGTGCTTATTTTTCCCATATTTCCTTCTGTAAAGTATCCCATCGGAAGTTTTCGGAGATGATCTCCCAGTCTCATTCGCATATCCGCAAACACTTCATATCCTGTTGCAGATTGAAGAACATTCGTGATATGCTCAAAAACCGCTTCCACTGCTATGCAAAGAACAAGACCGATTCCAAGATAAAGACATATCTTTTCCTGCATTTGCCCCTTCATAAAGAGACTGATCGCCATAAAACTAAAGATTAACGGTGCCTTCATCATAATTCCCTTGATGAAAGAAGTAATATACGAAGCTCTGATTCGGGAACTGTATTTTCCTGTCATACAAACGATTCTATGCAGTATCTTTAGCATGCTTTCTCCTCCCTTAATCTTCCATGTGCTCGCACTTACAGAGGCATCCCAGAATTTCTTATACTCCGGACATTCTTCCAGGAGCTTCTCATGCTTATCGGCTGCGATACACTTTCCTTCTTTTATCACGCAAATCTTATCCGCATTTTTCACCGTGGAAAGTCTGTGCGCAATCACAAGCACCGTTTTATTCTTTGTGATTTCATCTAGAGCAGCATTTAATTTTTCTTCATTTTCAGGATCCATAAAGGCGGTAGCCTCGTCCAAAACTACAATCGGCGCATCCTTCAAAATCGCACGTGCCAAGGAAATTCTCTGGCGCTCCCCACCTGACAGTTGCTTTCCGCCGTCTCCCGCCATGGTCTCTATTCCCTCAGGAAGTCTCCTCAGAAATTCATCACACTGGGCTCTACTTGCCGCTTCCAGTACCTCTTCTCTTTTCGCCTCGGGTTTTCCGATAAGAATATTTTCATAAAACGTTGTATTAAATAAAAATTGCTCCTGCGAAACATAAGAAACCTCATTATTCAGTGCTTCCAGAGACAGGTCTGTGATATCCTGTCCGCCAATCCGGATTTTCCCATCACTTAAGTCATAATAATGCACCAAAAGCTTCGCCAATGTTGATTTTCCGCTTCCCGATTCTCCCACAAGTGCGGTTGTTGTTCCCTGCGCAAGTTCCAGACTTACACCATGCAGGACTTCTTTCTCTCCATAAGCGAATCGAACATTTTCAAACTGAACATCCCTATTCCTCCCGCTAAACTTTGCACTTCCCTCTTTAAGAGGCGGTTTATCCATAAGATGTTCCAGCTCTGCGATTTTATAATTCAGCTGCGGAAAATTTCCTGCATAATGCATCGCCTTCATAAAAGACGGACCGACTGCGAAAGACATACAAAGCACTAAAATCAGTTTATCTAAAGCAAGGCTTCCGCTGATAACCCAGAAAGCGCCTACCGGAAGGATGAGAAGGGCGAGACACGGCAAAACACTGGAATACATCGCCATCCAGGGCCAACAAGCTCTGTACCATAAAAGGGTAAAATCTCTGTAGTTTTTTACGACTTCTCCGAATCTTTTATAGGAATCGCCGTCCTTATTGAATACCTTTACTACTTCCATTCCATTTACATATTCAATAATCGTGTTATTCATCACGGCAGCGGATTCATAGTAAGCATCCATTTTGGAACTGCCCTGCTTCATCATCATGCCCATGGCAAAGATTCCTACAAGGATGGGAACAAGGGAAAGCAAAGCTAAGCGGTAATCCACTACAAACATCAGAACGAGAATGGCAAATGGAATCGAAATATTGGCAATTCCTTCCGGAATGGCATGAGCAAGTAAAAGCTCAATCATATCAATATCTTCCGTAAATACCTTTTTTATACGGCCGGTACCAAGGCTCTCTATATTTCCGAGAGACTGTTTTTCCAGTTTCCCCTGTAGAGATATTCTTAAATTTTTCAGGGTATTGTATGCACTGATATGGGAAAATATCAGTCCTTTCACATAGGCGAAAGAATAAATGATCTCCGATAAAAGTACCCCGAGTACCCTGAGCATCAGATATCCCAAACTGATAGATTGCCCTTTTGTTAAAGGGGAAATCATCTGATACAGGAAAAAATAGGGCATCGTTTTTGCCACAATCCCAATACACATCATGATGACTGCTCGGATCGTGTATTTCTTGTATTCTCCCATATAGGGAGCCACTTTTTTAAACATTGTGCTCTCCTTTCTATTTCATTCTTACCGGCAGAAATATTGCGTTATTACGATTCGCATTAGTTAGTTTATTCAATTTATATTCATATCATTTTGTTATAAAAATCCGAATTAATTAGTCATTACTAACTATTCAATTGATTTTAAGCCGTCTTTCGATGGTCAAACTATACTAACCCATGATTCCTACTGCCTTTTTCCAATCCAGGAATCTGCATAGAACTTTGCAATGCTCTTCGATTTCTTTCCAAGACATCTTATGAATGAAAGGCTCATAAATAGAGGTCCAGAATACCGTACAGAGAACATGCATTTCCTGATCCGAAATCTCCGCTTTGGCAATATTTCTCTTTTTTGCCTCTTCATAATATTGCTTATAGGCGTGCGTCATGCGAAAAGCAAAATCATGCCCGAAGTTTTCATGTACCGTCCCGGCAGATTTTTCTAAAAGTAATACAAATTCTTCTCGAATATCCCATAGAATTCGGAACACATCTAAGATATATTTTTCCTGCATAATCCATGTATTTCTCACTTCTTCGTCGCTCATAGAGGAAAAGTCCACATCCGTTCGTTCCGAAACAAAACAATCTAAAGTGGCTACCGCTTCTTCGACAACGGCACTAAACAGTTCTTCCTTTCCTTTATATCGTTTATAAACCGCACCTGTTGTAATCTTTGCATTCTCACAGATTGTTTTCAGTTCGGCTTTTATAAATCCCTTTTCCATGAACTCTTTACGAGCACTTTCCAAAAGCCTCGGGTCAATGCTGGTATCACGGTTTGACATATACTCTCTCCTTCATATTTGCTGTATAGTGGATAAACTTACTTCGATAATTAAGTTATCGATAATTTGATTATCAATTGTATTTATAATACTACTTAGTTCAAATGTCAACTGTTGTTCTTGATGCTTAATATTTTCTTGTGTCTTATATTTTCTTGACGCTCAAAATATCCCGCGGGATAAAACTGCATATCTATAATTTTCCGGATAAAAAATAGCGGATGAAGTAAACTTCATCCGCTGTAAAACATAATCTCTTCTTCACAATATGACTGAAATGAATTATTCTGCCCAATTCTCAATTTTCAGAGCACTCACTCTGGAAAATTCTTTCACGTTATTCGTTACAACTGTATATCCAAGAGACTGCGCATGACCTGCAATCATCATGTCTAGAGGTCCAATCGGAGTACCATTTTTCTCCAAACCTGCTCGAATCTTTCCATAACAATCAGCCGCATCCACGTCAAAATCCAGAATCTCCATATTCGCCAGAAGTATGGACAGTGCCAATCTGTTTTTCTCCACAGCTATGCTCTTTTCTACACCATGCACCAATTCGGCATATGTGACCGATGATATACACACATCCTCCGGATGAATAGTCTGTAATTTTCGGAATACCTTTTCCGGCTTATGCTTTATTACATAAATGCAGATGTTGGTGTCAAGCATGTATCTCATAGCTCGTCACGCTCCTGTACTGTATCAGTTGTTCTTCCGTCCGCCATGAAATCATCTGAGAACATATCTATTGCTTTCATAAATGAATCCCACTTATTTTCTTTTGGAAGTAGTATAACCACATCCCCTATCTTATTCACCACTACCTCATCTGATGAAAATCGACACTCCTTAGGAAGTCTGATTGCCTGACTTCTTCCATTTTTAAAAACCTTTGCAGTCATCATATAGAACACCTTCCTTTTTCTTATAAAATATACCATGATATATATCATAATATATCGCAATATATATCGAGTCAAGAAAAACCTTCCCAATAACTTCTTTGAGTAGATAAACACAAAAGAGGAACTGCAAAAATTGCAGCTCCCCTTCATCTTCATAAGAAACTATTTGATTCACAGCGTTCAAAAGCTCTAACAAGTCTGCTATTCAACTTATCCTTAGCTTTTTTATTTCTTCAAAATTTCATTAACGTTTTCTTTGGTATACACTACATTCGTTGCAATAACTTCCTTAGGAACAGACTGTCCATAAATCAAATTAGAGCAAAGGTCTGCAGAAATTTTACCCTGATCCTCAGTTCCCTGAGAAACTGTTCCTGTCATACCACCGTTAGCAATGGCATTCAATCCATCAGAGGTAGCATCTACACCATAAATCTTAATCTTATCTGTAAGTCCTGCCTCCTTAACTGCCTGCGCCGCACCAACAGCCATACCGTCATTCTGAGCTACAACAGCCTGAATGTCGGAGGATGTAAGCCAGTTCTCAGTAAGGGTTAATGCCTTTGCAGTATCCCAGTCCGCACTGTCTGATGCAATAACCTTTACATCCGGATACTCTGCAAGGACAGAATCAAAACCTTTAGAACGTCCAACCTGTCCATCTGATCCCATAGGTCCAAGAAGCTCAACAATATTTCCCTTTCCGTCAAGATCTTCCATAACCTTCTTCATTAAGGCAGCACCTGTAGATTCATTATCTGCTCCAACAAAGGTATCAGCAGCATTCTGATCACTAATTCTCTGGTTTAATATAACAACTTTTACACCGGCCTTCTCCGCATCCTTTACCGCTTTCACGATACCGTCTGTAGATACCGGCTCAATGATGATTCCGTCTACGCCAAGTGTTACTGCCTGTTCAATCTGGCTCACCTGCGTTGCTACGTCATTCTTTCCATCATAGATTTTGAAGGAATCTCCTGTGTAGCCAAGCTCTTCCGCTTCTTTTTGTACGGAAGAGGATAAAGTCTTTACAAACTCATTTGTCATGTGAGACATAAAGAGTGCCATAGACTTCTTTTCCTCATTTTTCGCCCCGCTAAACTGCTCTGCCTTAGCATCCTTTACAACATCAGAAACTTCCTGTTTGTCTGTCGAAGCATCCTTGCCTGCTGCTGTAGTTGCCTCAGCTTCTGCCTTTGTTTCCGCTACAGTAGTGCTTTTGCTGTCGGAAGCTCCTCCACAAGCGGTCATCATCAATGACACAGCAAGAAATAAGCCTACAATGATTCTTTTCTTCATAATTTCCTCCTTTGAAATATATTGTTTATGCGCTCGTCTTTTTACCTCTTAAATCAAGATATACAGCGACCGCAATAATGATTCCTTTGATAATTTGTTGGAAGTTGGATGAAACCCCTAAAATATCTAATCCGTTACTAATCAATGCCAAAAGTAATGCACCAATAATGGTTCCATACCATTTTCCCGAACCACCGGACATACTTACTCCGCCGATAACCACTGCAGCAATAGCATCCATTTCATAGCCCACACCAACTGTAGGGGAGCCTTGCATGGTTCTTGATGCAATCAGTAAGCCTGCAATACCGGAAAACACTCCGCAAATGATATAAACCCGAAGTAGCATACTCTTCACATTGATTCCTGAAACTTTTGCCGTAATACTGTTTCCGCCGATAGCATATACATGACGGCCAAAAACTGTTTTATTCAAGATAAATCCACTAAATACGGCAATGAGTAAAAAGTAAAGCACTAAAATCGGAATCACATTTGCAATAGAAATCCCTGCAATTCCCTCAAACTGCTCCTGTAATCCAAATACCGGAGAGCCCCCACTTAGGATCAGCGCCGCACCTCGCACAATGGACATGGTTGCCAGGGTAATAATAAAGGGCGGTAATTCCGCATAGGCTGCTCCGAATCCATTAACCAGCCCTATCAGTGCGCCTGTCCCCAGTGCTCCTAGAATCGGAACAAATATGGGAATACCTTGCATCTGTGCAAGATAGGCCGCAACAACTCCTGACAATGCAACAACAGATCCTGCAGAAAGATCGATGCCTCCGGCAATAATAACAAACATCATTCCACATGCCAAACGCCATTAATAGATGCTTGCTTTACCACGTTAATTAAATTTCTGGGTTTAGCAAAAGCATTAGGAGAAAGTATCATCAGAATGATTACCAGCACTATAAAAACAACAAATATACCGTAATTCTTGAAGTTTATTTTTTTACGATTCATTGTGTCATTCCTCCTTTTCTTGCAGATGCAAGTCTCATGATTGCTTCCTGGTTAAACTCATCTTTGTTCAACTCTCCGGTGATATATCCTTCAGACATTACATAGAGACGATCACAAATTCCCATCAATTCCGGCATTTCTGAAGAAATCACAATAATCGCTTTCTTTTGTTCCGACAGAGCATTGATTAGTTCGTAAATTTCATGTTTTGCACCAACGTCTATTCCTCTGGTAGGTTCATCAAAGATAATAATTTCCGGCTCTCCTAAAAGCCACTTTGCTAAAACCACCTTCTGCTGATTTCCCCCGCTTAAATTTCCTACAAGCTCATCCCCATTTGGTGTTTTAATACGTAGCTTCTTGATATATTCCTCAGTAACTTCCCCTTCTTTTTTGTCTTGAATAATGCCATGTTTACTTACTTTTTCCGCCAGAGACACCATTGTTACATTTTCTTTTATACTTCCAATCAAATTCAATCCTGATCGCTTGCGATCTTCCGTAGCAAATGCAATCTTATGGCGAATAGCATCTTTGGGATTATGAATTTCAATTTCTGTGCCATTAATGCGAAGTTTACCCTTTTCTCTTGGGGAAACTCCAAAGAGTGCTTCCATTGTCTCACTTCGGCCGGAACCTACTAAACCGGCAAATCCCACAACCTCTCCTTCTCTTATTTGAAAGCTAACATCCTTTACATATTTTCCACTTGCAAGATTTTCTACTTCAAATAGCACCTTGCCGGGATGATTGCTTTTCTTCGGATAAACATCCTGAAGCTCTCTTCCCACCATTGCACGGATTAAATCTTCCTCTGTAAAGTTTTTGGTCTCATCTACACGAATCAGGTGACCGTCACGAAGTACTGCGATTTTGTCTGAAATTTTGAAGATTTCATCCATCTTATGAGATATATAAATAATCAAAACACCGGCTTTTTTCAGCTTTTCTATCTGTTCGAAAAGAATTGCAGCCTCTGCTTCCGTAATTGCCGAAGTAGGTTCGTCCATAATAATTACTTTGGCATGAACAGAAATCGCTTTTACAATTTCAATCAATTGCATTTGTGCAACAGAAAGATTCCTCATCAAGTCTTTTGCATCAATTTTTATCCCAACAGAATCCAAAAATGTCTGTGCTTGTTTCCGTTGCTCATCCATATCAACGCGGGCAAGAATTCCCTTCTTTTTGATTTCTCTTCCCAGGAAAATGTTTTCAGAAACCTCCATATCCAAGAGTACATTCAGTTCCTGATGAATCATGACAATTCCCTTATCCATAGCAGCCTTGGGACTTTGAAATTGCTCTTTATTTCCCTCCAGAAAGATTTCTCCCCGATCTGCTTGGGCAATTCCCATCAGAATTTTCATCAGAGTAGATTTCCCGGCTCCATTTTCTCCCATTAGTGCCAGAACTTCACCACCTTCTGCGCTAAAGGAAATATCGTCCAGTACTTTTACCCCCGGATAATCTTTACTGATATTTCGCATTTCTAAAAGATGACTCATATATTCACCTCACAGCTAGTTCCTAATCATCTACTTTCATGCATCCAAGAAAAGTTTTTCCCATCATTTCTTCCAAATATAATGTATATCACTAAAAATCTATTTAGATTTCACTGTGTATATTTTGGATATAGTATGGGCTGTTTTTGATAATATTATTGTTATATTTTGGATTATAATTCCTTGGAATGAGGCAGTCAATGCCGACTATCATATTCGTGATTTTACATACATCTCCATGGTTATAATTATTTATTATTACCCAATTAATTTATATTAATAATTAACTCTTTCAAATAAAGCCTCTATAGCTTTCTATATTCCATCACTTAAACAACTACGTACATTCTGTGCCATTCTGACATACAAAAAAGAGCATTTTCGATGCATGCCCTTTTAATCAATCTCCTCCAAATATATTTTTGCAATATAGTTGCCCGAACTTACAAATCTTTCTTCCTCATCCGCCTTGCTTTTGCAGGCTGTTAGTAACGCAACTTACATAAGAGCAATTACTATTGTGGTTCCAATTTTCTTCATGCATACCTCACTTATAAAATTGGCTGTTAATATCGTCTTAACGCAGTGTATCAGTTTATAAAATAAATTGAAACACTTTTCTTTAACACTATTTATACCGTGTAACTACATAATTACTATTACTATTTTCAATTACTATTACTGTTTTCAATTACTATACCTATATCCATATTTATAAGTTCACCTATATGTTTTGAAGCTTCATTTGTAATAAGCCCTTTTTTTAAGAATCCTATACTTACTGTAATATCCGAGTTCACACATATATCCGACTCCCCTGTATCACCATTCATTCCTGAGTTTATATCGGCACTTACCACACTTGCATTTGAATCATTTATAGCCTTTATAAGAGAATATACCGGTTCTTTTACCTCACCGCTGAAGCCTGTGCCATATATACAATCCAGAATATAATCATATGAATTAAATTTTTTAAGCAAAGCGGCATAATCCATGCTTTCATCTAAAATATTGTACTTTATTCCGTTTTGTTTACAGATATTAAAATAATACTGTCCGTCCTCCGAGAACTTATCCTTTATCAAAAGAATCTCTACATCAATTTCTTCCGTATTTAACAGATCTGCAACCACATATCCGTCACCTGCATTATTTCCGCTTCCGGCAACTACAAGTACTTTATCACCTATATTCCAGTCTCCGACATAAAATATTGCCTCTCCTGCCCTGTACATTAACTCCTTACTGTCTACAAAATTTGCAATTGTATAGCTGTCGGCATCTCTCATCTCTTTTACAGACAGCACTTTTTTTTGCTCAAAGAATCAAAGAATTTTTTTACAAGTTTTCTGTAATCTCTTTCCTTTATTTCCATTCCTTTGGCACCCATAAGTTCAAACTCTACACCCATTTCCACAACTCTTGTGTCAAGTGTTTCAAAACCGTTCTTTCTGTAAAAATCCAGTCTTTTCTTTCTCTGTTTAAAATTATCGCTTTCTTCTTCAACCGGTTCTATGGCCAGCGAAAGCCTCGGATGCATCATCTTGTACTCACGCAATATTTTACTTCCGTATCCGCTCTGCCTTAATGAATTTTCTATAGCAAAATAGAAAATATATGAAAGCTCATCTCCCACCAATGTATGTATAAATCCGAGCCATTTGTCATCATCATAAATTGACAAAAACTCCACACCTCTGTCATTTCCGACCAATACCATGATATAAAAAGGTATTCTCTCTTCAAAAGGGAAGGCATCAAAATAAAGTTGTTTTATTTCTTCCAGATTTTTTGTATTCTCATCTATTATCTCAAATCTTATCATTATTCTCCTATCCGAAAACATGGCTTTTATTCTCCACCATATATTTTCTTTATTGCTCCACATAGCGACATATGGATTCGTAAAAGTTTCATTTAAGAATTTTACTTCAATCTTTCTAAACTATTTTTCATTTCTTGATATGACAAATAAGTCTGTCTTTGACAGTTTTGAAGTAAATGGTAAATAACCTGTCCGTTCAAAAAAATCTGCCAGCTCTCAGGATAGCAGATTTTTCTTTACCTTACGAAGAAATTCTTCGGAGACGCGGTTCAGGGCATTGCATTAACATACTTATTTTTTCCTATAGAAATTTACATTACTATAAATTACTACCAAATTATTATAAACTTGCACTGCTATATCTTTTTAAGGCCAATCTATAGCATATTCTTGTCAACATAAAAAATACTATCGACAATAAAATAATTTCTATCGTATCAATCATTCCTACTTTTCCTAATATTTTTTCAGCCGGAACATTTGAAACTGTTGCAAGCGGTATAATATAGATCATTAAAATTCTTATCATTCCCTTATAAATATTTTGAGGATATTCCAGAAATTTCAACGCGCTTAAAAACAGCTCATGCATCGCTCCAATTTTTATAAAAATAATTGATAGCAACTTCCTGCGTTCTCCTCTTATTTCACTGCCAACCCCAACATATAACCTATGACCGGATACTGGTATCCTTTTCCAAGCTTTTCTTTGACTTGCCCCACCTGAAGAATATCTCCTCTAGCTTTTCTGCTTCAAATACAGGTATATGCAATTTCTCCGTCACTTCATAAAGCTTTCTGGAACATCTCTTGTCAAGGATTTTTACCAAATGATTTCCTCTCTTTATGCTCCAGTTATTGTGGTTATACTTCTTTCTTCTGGATATAATGCTCCAGATATGGTTTTCCATGGTTCCCATGTTTTTATATACTATCCCTTCCGGACTCTTTGGCGTGGAAAGGACACGTTTATGGTATGGAACTAGTTCTTCTTTATTATTTTTTTTGAACGGACAGGTTATTTACCATTTTCAAAATGATTTCTAAATACCATTAATCTGATTATTAGAATAGTATTCAGAATAGCCGCTAATATAAGACCGGCTCCAACCCAAAGCAAATCTATCGCAAACCCTATAATGAAACATAGGCTCCATTTCATAATTTGCTTACCACAAATGATGCATAGTTCTTTGCTTTTATCGGATATATTTTCGTCAAAATCATGTCCAGTTAAATATCGAATTGCTCTGCCGTTCGATCTAATAAATAGAATACCTATAATCAAATAGAGCAAAACCATCATGAAATCAATACCTAAAAAATACAAACATATTTATTGCCTCTTTCTCTTCCATTTGCCATGAAATCATCCGAAACATATCTATTGGTTTCATAAACGAATCCCAGTTATTCTGTTTTGGAAGCAAAATAACAATATCCCCTATCTGATCCACCATCAATAAATTCAATTCTTCCTCATCGCTATCATGAGCCTGTCGTTTTATACTTTCTAACGCCAAATTTAAAGAATAAGCAACACGGAATCAAAAAAATAAGCGATAGCAATGGAAAACCAATATAATACGCTTCGAATTTTCTGCCAATTATATACAATAATGGATAATATTGAAACAACGCCAGCGGTATGATGTAGGTAAGAATTGATAAAACAGTCTTCCCATAAATGGAAAACGGGTATTTGCCGTATTCCTTTACTCCATATGTAAACAAATTTAAAAAATCTAAATCGTGTACTGTGAAAAAAGTAAATGTCGCCTTAAACAAAAACATGGAAAAAAACAAAATGCTTCCACAGACAATCATTAGAGCGAGGGTAATTGTCTTTTTATAATCCCATTGAATATTAGATCTCCCTATTGCATATGCAAGCGTTCCTACAGCCTGAATCAATAGCCCTATGCGTGTAAAATCCACACTTGGAGCCAGTATTTGAAGTACAACATTACACGGTCTTACTAATGCTCTATCAAATTCACCATTTCCAAGTATGCTACCAAATCTAGCTAATCCGCCGCCTATAGCTTCACCAATTGAGAAAGATAAAACTACAATCGCGTAACACAAAATCACATCGGTATAGTTAAAACCATATATCTTATCCACATGTTCAAAGATAAAGTTGATACTGAATAATCCTGCAAATGCAGTTATAAACTGACCTAAAACTGTCATGAAAAAGGATATCTTATATTGCATTTGGCTTTCTAAATTCAGTACCATCATCTTGAGATAAACCCTCATTACGCTTATCCTCCCTGAACAACTACATGCTTTATGGAATGATTCATCAAAACTTTTCCAATTACAATTAAAATAAGCATCCATATAATCTGCATAGCAATTCCTTTTAAAATTTCTGTACCGGCAATATTTCCACTATAGATTAGTAACGGAGTACTCTGCATAGACGAAAAGGGAAGATATTTTACTATAGCGAATACCTTTTCAGGAAAAAAAGTTATCGGAATCAATCCTCCTGATAGAAATGAGCTTACTGCGGTAACTATAATTTTTATCCCTCGCTGAGCTATTGTATAAAACAATGTAATAAACATTATCATGGCAAACGCTACTACAAGTCCCAGTGCAAGAATGACAGAAACAATAAATGCAAATACCTGTAGAACGCTCATAGGAAACTGCAGTCTATATGGTTCCGGGAGTATTATTGCTATCAATAACACCGGGATGCAAGTTATCATTGTAGATGTGACTCTATTGGCTACGGCCTGAGAATACCATTTTCCATATAGATCCATAGGCCTTACCAGTTCATATGCTACAGCGCCATTATTAATAACACTATATATCTCTCCATCATACGCAACTACAGCAAGCATATTCATTACAATTCTTTTTACCCAAACGTATGAGACAATTTGAGAAAACGTCATAGGCAGTACATGCCCCGCAGAATTATACAGTGCCACATACATCATCAGTTCCAACAATACCCATACTATATTGGAAGCTATAGCGCCAAATGTAACCATCCTATACTGAATATTATTTATAAGGCGAATTCTAAATACTGATAGATACTTCTTCATATCTGATACTCCTTATAGAGTCTTGCCACCATTTCATCTGCCGATATATCAGATACTTCCAAATCAATTATTTCAGTCTCACGAGACAAATACGCAATTCCTTCAGAAACAGAAATTATCTTAGGGTCTAATGTGATTCTTATTTTATCATCTTGTTGTTCTAAGTAATTCATCCCTTCACATAGCTCAGGAGTTTTTCCATGGTGTTTGAATATTATCTCTTTCTTATCCGAAACCTTCTTTTTTAGTTCCTCAAGGCTTCCATCCAAGAGAATTTGACCTTTTCCAATTAACATTACACGATGTGTTAATGCTTCAATGTCCTGCATGTCATGTGTTGTTAATATAACTGTAGTTCCTTTTTCTGCATTGATTCTTTTTATAAAATCCCTTACCGCCAACTTAGATATCGCATCCAAACCAATGCTTGGTTCATCCAAAAAAAGAATTTTGGGATCATGTAATAATGACGCTACAATTTCACATCTCATTCGTTGGCCAAGACTAAGATTTCTAGCAGGCGTTTTAACTATTTTCTCTAAATCCAGTAGCTGGCACAATTCCGATACATTCTGTTTATATGTACGACTATCTATATCGTACATATCCTTAATCAATTCAAAACTATCAATGATTGGACTATCCCACCACAACTGGCTTCTCTGCCCAAACACAACCCCGATGTTTAACATATGATTTTCTGTCTTTCCATGGAACATAGCCATCTACAATACAATTGCCTTTATCAGGAGTCAGAATTCCGCACAATATCTTTATAGTGGTACTTTTGCCGGCACCATTAGGTCCTATATAGGCAAGAATTTCTCCATCATCAATTTTGAAGCTGATGTCATTAAGAGCTCTTACAGTCTCATATTTTCGTGAAAATAAAGCTTTAACAGCGTTATGAAAGCCCGAATCTCTTTTAGCCACTTTATACTCTTTCGTAATATGTTCCACTTCAATCATGGCAATCTCCTACTATCTGTTTTGTTGTCATAGACAAGTAATCACATAGTTGTATTAATCCATTTTTATATTATATTCCAATATCCTACTGTTTTACATTAATAAATTCCTATTCTTGGTTTTACAGTAAAAATACACACAACAATTATTAGTGTGTATTTTTACTGTATTTAGTTCTTTATTTTTCCTTTTAATAGCGCTATAATTAAAGCTAGAATACACACAAAACAATATTATGTGTATAAATACTTTAAGGAGTTTATCATGATACTTTCCTATCAAGAATGCCTCGATAAATATGGCAGTGATTACAAGTTAAAAAAAGAACTTTCCGACGGAAAACTTTTCATGGAAGAAAAAGGATTGTACTCCACTAAGCGAAATGCCACCGAGCTGGATCTTATTATGAAAAAATATCCTAGAGCAGTCTGTACCGGATATAGTGCATTTTATTATCATGCTTTAACAGATGTTATTCCGGAGCATTATTATCTTGCAACAATAAGAACAGACACACGAATCCGAGATACCCGTATAAAACAAACCTATGTTAAAGAAGAACTCTTTAGAGCAGGTATCAGTACGCTTAAATACAACAGTTCAACAATACGAATTTATAACTGTGAACGAATGTTAATTGAACTCCTTCGATTCCGCTACAAATTACCTATGGATTATTATAAGGAGATTATTCGAAATTATAGAAAGTTATCCTCAAAAATGGATTTTACATTAGTAGAAGACTATGCCTTAAACTTCCGAAATACTTCAAGTCTGATGGATATGGTACAAAGGGAGGTACTTTAAAATGAATTTGTACAACGAAATCAAGAAGATAAAAGAACGGGGTTACAACGAAGCCAGTGCTCAATCAAAGCTGGGACAAGATATTATTTTAAAGGCTATCCATGACAGCGGAATGGCCAAAAGTACTACCATCAAAGGTGGAGTAGTCATGAGAAGCCTCTCAAACAATTCTCGAAGAGCAACCCAAGATCTCGATCTTGATTTATTTGCTATTCTATCGGCGAAGAATCTATACGGAAATTTGTAGAACAATTAAATTGCATTAAAGGACTTACAATTAAACTTACCGGCAATATCACAGAATTAAATCATCAAGATTATAAGGGAAAGCGTATCACCATTTCTCTTATAGATACCGAAGAAACTACTATATCTTTAAAGATGGATATCGGTGTACAGAGGGATCTCTCCATGAGACAGGACGAGTATACCTTTGTACTTGATTTTCAGGAGGATACTATAAAACTACTGGTTAATTCTCCTACACAAATTTTTTTAGAAAAGCTTAAATCTATACTTCGTTTTGGAAGCCAAAATACTCGATATAAGGATATATTTGATATTTGCTATTTAAGTGATTTTATTAAAATAGATCAGTTAAATAGTTTTATGCCCAAATACATTTATGATGATCCTACATTACATATATCTTCTAAAGACGATATATTAAATCGTATCCGTCGTATATTCCATAACTCGCAATATTTAAACAATTTACAAAAATCCGAAAAGAACTGGCTTGATATAACCACCGAGGATGCTATAGATAAAATTCTAAAATGTCTTCAAAAATTAGATTAACTTAGGAGAGGGACTGCAATCTTGCAGTCCCTCTCTCTATTTAGTTTAATGGACTTTAGCCAGTATCGGAGCTGACATTTGAAAAATGTTAGCTCTGATACAAAAAACCACCCGCTATGCGGGTGGGAAACACTTGTTATACAAAAATCACCTTTCCTAATACAATAAAGTTGTTCAAGCTATATTGCAGAAAAGGAAGGTGATTTTATGGCGAAGAAAGAATATGCATTAGCACATACGAAATGGATGTGTAAATATCATATCGTCTTCACACCGAAGTATAGGCGAAAAATAATATATTATCAATATAAGTCAGATATTCGGGATATTATCAAGCAACTCTGCGCCTTTAAAGGAGTGGAGATTATAGAAGGGCATTTAATGCCGGACCATGTACACATTCTGGTTAGTATTCCACCTAAGATTAGTGTTCCTTCTTTTATGGGCTATTTAAAGGGAATATGGTTATCTACTATCAGCAAGTGCAATTCTTCCTCATCGCTGTCCTTCTTCTGATTAATGGCAGAAAGCAGCATACCGCAGGACTCTACTCCCATCATTGCTCTTGGGGGAAGGTTGGTGATGGCAATCAAGGTCTTTCCGATCAGTTCTTCCGGCTCATAGTATGCATGAATTCCGGAAAGGATCGTTCTGTCGCTACCGCTTCCGTCATCCAAGGTAAACTGTAAAAGCTTCTTACTCTTTGGAACGGCAAAGCAATCCTTTACCTTTACCGCACGGAAGTCGGACTTGCTGAAAGTTTCAAAGTCAACCTGTTCTTCGAAGAGAGGTTCAATCTTCAAGTTTGAAAAATCAATCTTTTCCGGAACGGTCGCAACTTGGTCGCAAATTCCGTTTTCAGTACCCTTAGATGCCCTATTTCCCTCATCCTTCTTCTCTAGGAACTTCATTGTGGGGAACACAAAAACTAAAGCAGTCTAAATCTTTATAAGTGATTATATCTATATTTTCAAACAATCGATTTATGTCTCTAATTTTATTATTCTACACTTATCTACATAAGTAGTCGCAAATCAGTCGCATACTGGTCGCAAGACATATTATATTAAACTATTAGTTTTTCTTTACTATGTCTTGCAAAAAACTCTTCGAAATTGATCAACTCAGATTTTTTTAATTCCTTTGTTGCTTCGGCATATATATCCATGGTGGTTTCAGCATCTGCATGCCCTAAAATCTCTTGCATTGCTTTTATGTTTACTCCTGCTTCGCACATTCTAGTGGTAAAAGTATGTCTCAAAGAATGATTACTAAACTTCGGAAGGATAATCACATCATTCTGTTTGTTCTTATCAAGTATCTCAAAATTACAATCTCTGATTATTCTCCTAAGGGCTTTGTTTAGTGTCCCCTGATGTTGAACATTACCAAAACGGTTTACAAAAATGAAATCGCGATAACCATCAACAACAGATTCACTCTTAACGCCACATTCTCTTTGATATTCTTTTTCCATGAGAAATGCTTCCTTTACTTTTGGTAGCATTGGTATACTTCTCTCACCGGCCTTAGTCTTTGTCGTATTAATAGCAAAAGTGCAACGCTCTTCTGCTCTTTTGTCAAATACACTAAAGTATGATTAACATTGATACTTCCTTCTTCTAGATCAATATCGCACCATCTAAGACCTGTAATTTCTCCTACACGCATTCCTGTCCATAGCATTACAGTAAATACTGGATACCACCTATGATATTGTCCCTTCTTGCGCAGAAATGCTTCGAATATTTCCTGCTCTGAAACTGTTAATGCACGCCTCTTTTCTACTTCAAAGTTAACAGCTTTTTTGAGTTCTTTAAGTGCATTATCAGAAGGGTTATATCTAAGGTAGTCATCTTCAACAGCAATTTCTAAGACTTGATGAAGAACTGTATGAATACTATCAATTGTATTAATCTGAACATGTTTTTCTTCAGCTAAAAAGTTATAAAATCCTCTCACATCAGAACGCTTTAAGTCTGTAATCCGATTTTTTCCAAAATCTGGTTCGACAAACATCTTATACATGTACTTGTAATTGGAGAAAGTATTTTCTTTCAATCCCCTTTTTAGTTGAATCCAACTATTATACAAATCATTAACTGTAAGATTGTTCTTATCAACTTTTACACCATCTAATACATCTCGAAGAACATCCAGCTCCTTCTCTCTCAATTCTTCTAATGTGACAGCACTAATAGAATGCCTGTTACCTCTTTTATCTCTCCATTTGAATTCATATGTTCCACTACTTCTTTGATATTCACCTTCTTTCAAAACTCTTCTTTTATTATCTTTGCGTCTCTCTACTGCCATGTTTTGTGCTCCTTCCATAACAACAAAGAGAATATGCTCATCTACATTATACCGATACTCACATCTCTTTGTCTAACGAAAGATATCTCAATTTTTTTATATTGAATACATCTTCTCTAAGTATTCTGTAAACAATCTTCTCTTTATAAGTCGTTTATTTCCACACCAAATTACATAAGGACAGTTATCACTGTTGGTTAATTCTCTAAAGCTTATTCTGTCCAATACCAAAAATAAATGGCAGCTTCCTCAAGTGTAAGATTTACTTTTTTTCCCATATAGGGACTAACTTATTATTCATTTTTTTAAAAATCTATCTCCCTAATTAAATTTAAAGTTTTTTGACATTAGTAGGTGCTTGGCAGCAACATAGGAATCTCACCTCCGCCTCTTGTTTAGACGAGCCGGCTTAAACTATTGAAGTATCATTATCATCACTTATGTCATGGAAATAAGATGCCACCCTTATCTTTTATGTAATCCTATTGTTCGCTCCCTTTCTTATGTTTCCGGTCTATACCGGTGTCCATTGGAACTAATTCCATCATTAAATAGATAGAATCAGCAGAAAGATCTTGGCGTAGGTCATAACTCTCAATAAGTGAATAAAGTCCTACCTTGGTCTATTCAGTTGTCAAAGAACAAATCGCTTTCGCTATAAAGGGCTTTGCTTTGCATCTTCACATAGAAAAATTCATTCCTATATACAAGGTGTAAATGCCCTTCAATATACAAAGTGAAAATTCAAACTCTCTGTTAACCAAATGCGGAATTTTTTTCAAAAATTTTTCAAGCCATAAGTAGAATTACCCAAAAAAACGAGGTTCTACATCCCCTGCCTTTAGAAAGCCAAAACAATCGCCTATAAAAATCAATTGAAAATAGAGCAGACAGAAATCCTTCTGCCTGCTCCTGCAAATCCTAGATAATATCTTTCAATAATTTCTTTAGCTTTTCGAATATCTTATTCCTTCTCTTTAGAAGAGCCGGTGCAGATATTTCCTTATCTTTTGGCAATCGAACGAAGGGATTCTTCCTCATAAAAATAGACGGAAAAATGATTTCCCGTTCCTCATCATTTAGTTCAGAAATCGCCTCTCTCACTGCCTGTAACATCATCTGAGTTTCCACGATTTTTCTCTACATTGACAGTCTCGTCCACCAAACTTTCCTCGCATGGATACTCGCTACTTAAATTAGAAAAAAAGAGCAACTTGCTTTTTCGGTCAAGTCGCTCCAAATAATTTTCTCGATTTGTAATTTGCCAATAATTTTGATATATCTTCTGATCCACTTCTATCTTCTCGTTTCCAACGAAAATGTAATATTTCTTGTTCATGTTTTCCTCCGTTATCTTTTTGAAATGTGTTTGCTCAAAAAAATCCAAAAAGACTTCGGAGGGCTTCTAATTCTTTTTCATAGTCCTCCCAAAAAAATGGGCATAAAAAAAGACCATAGGTTTTTTTCCTACGGTCTTTGCCCCAAAAATAAATATTCAGTTTTTTTCTCCAGCATATCTACCTTACTATAAAGTTAGTTCATACACTGTCCTCTCTTTATCCACAATATGTCCGATAATACTCCGCAATCCGTTCGCAATGATTCCATTATTTTCAAAATTCCTCCTCCTTATCTATGCGTAAATATGCTCTCTATAGCAAAACTCTTTTTTCTTTTCATCACTAAGTTCTTTTAGAAGTGTTGGAAGTGCATAGCCCCAAAGTGCTATTCCCATAATCGCAATAGCCTCGTTTTTTCTCTGGTAAAATGCTGTCTTTTCCAATGCAACTTTTCTCATAATCTCTTCATTGGAATGTTTGTCGCAACTTAAATAGGAAAAATGAAGTATAGTGTAGTAGCATTTCCCATACACAGGATATTCCTTTATTCTCGCTAAAGCATTGTCAATAATTTCAATCAACCACTTTGTTTCAAAAATGTTTCTAACCCGAGACTCAAAATCTTCCAAGACTCTATCCGGAGCAAAGTTTTCAAGGTAAGAAAGTGCTGTTCCCAAATCACTGCCATAAGTTACTTCCTGCTCGCAAACAAGACATTGTGCTGTATTCTTTACCGCCCAAACAACATTTCGGTATATGGAAAGTACTGCTTTTGCTTTCATCATAGTCGGTAAAAAAGGAAGCTCATGGTTCTCATACATCTTTTCTAACTCTCTTAACATTTTTCCTTTTGCCAATTTAACATCACCCCTTTTTTAGCTATTTCCTTTAATCAACTCGCAGATTTAACATTGAATTTAAGTTTCTTAGGTGGTATAATAAGTGCACTTAAGTTCTATTAAATTATATAAAAGGAACTCAAGAATTACAAGTACTAAAATTCACATAATGCTTTCAGAAGTAAACTTTAGTACTATATGGAGGTTGAAATGAACTTTGGAGAGAAAATAAAGAACTATAGAATGGAGAATGACTATACGCAAGATGAGTTTGCCAAGCTTATCGGTGTAAGCAAAAGAACTCTTCTTCTGTACGAACAAGGAAAGAGATTTCCTAAACAGAAGGAAGTTTATGAGAAAATTGCAGAGCTTATGAACTGCGACTATAATTTTCTAATGGGCGAAGAAGACCTGTTTTTAGAAGAAGTTTCCAATAGATATGGCACTGGAGAGGTCGCAAAAGTCAGAGCTCTGGCAGATGGAGTAAGCAGTATGTTTGCCGGTGGAACGCTTCCGGAAGAAGACATTGAATCAGCCTTTCAAGCTATTACCCAGGCTTATTGGAAAGCAAAAGATATGAATAAGAAATTCGGAAAAAGGAAGAATGATAAAGGAGAATAATGGCAAACGATTGGATATACGAAAAAGCAAATGCTTTGGTAAAAAAATATTTTACTCGTGATCCTCTGGAGCTTACTCAAATTTTAAATATACATCTTGAAGAAATAAATAATACAACTGTTCTACTTGGTATGTATCAAATCATTCAAAGGAATCGTTTTATCTTTCTTTCTTCAAATTTGCACCCCAATATCAGAAAAGTTGTTTTAGCTCACGAGATTGGTCATGACCAGCTTCATAGAAAATATGCTAAGCAAAATGCCTTTCACGAAGTTTCAATATTTAGAGAATTAAACCACTACGAAATTGAAGCAAATATCTTTGCAGCCCATCTTCTGATTGACGATAAGGAAATTATCCGGCTTTAGAAAATGGATTTGTTTCAGATCGTTCTCTTGCCGATGAATTAGGTGTGGAAATTAATCTTGTGAATCTTAAAATATCCGAACTGTACAAAATGGGAAAGCTCGGCTCTTCTCCCTGCACCATTGAAAGACCAAAAGCTGATTTCTTAAAGGACTATAATCCTATAAATTGTAGTGAAGTCCAATAATGAGCTGACAAACTCTATCCTTCAGGATATAACTATTACAAAATAAATACTCGCTTAATGCTTATTCTACAAATCATTCTTATGTAGCAAGCACAGTAAGTGTACGTACACTTACGGAAAATTGATGAAGCAGCCCTTTGGGAACTGCTTCTTTTTTTATCAATTTTTAGCTTGTTAGGGAGACCCTAAAACCCCGAAATACATCTAAAGGAGGAACTATCTATGGCAAATAGGATACGAAATGAACGACTTGAAATTAAGTTGACCAAAGAAGAAAAGGCTCTTTTTGAGGAGAAAAGAAAACTTGCAAAGTGCAGAAATATGAGCCGCTTTATCCGCAAATGCGTTTTTAGAAAAAGGAGATTTATCAAGTAGATTTAGATCCTTTTTCGGGATTTGCAAAGGCTTACTTTCCAATGCTACAAATAATATCAATCAGATTGCAAAGAGAGTAAATCAGACAGGTATCATCTATAAAGATGACATCCAAGATATGAAGAAAGAGATTGAACATTTTTCAAAAGAGTTGTGGCAAATTCACTCCCTGCTTATGAAAAGAACTTCTGAAACTGAAGGGGAATGACAATGGCGATTACAAAAATACACCCTATAAAATCAACCCTTCATCTTGCTATCGACTACATTGTTAATGGAGATAAAAACAGATGAACAGCTTTTTAGTCAGTACCAATAAATGCCACCAGTTAACCGCCCATACCCAGTTTTTAAGGACAAGAGAAAATGCAGGAACAAAAGGAACTGTTCTTGCAAGACATCTCATTCAATCTTTTTTACCGGGAGAAGCCACGCCTGAAATGGCACATCAGATCGGTCTTGAGTTATGTAAAAAGATTCTGAAAGATGAATATGAGTTTGTACTATCGACGCACATAGATAAAGGGCATATCCATAATCATATCATCTTCAATAATGTAAATATGGTTACCGGCAAGTGCTATCAATCCAATAAGAAAAAGCTATCATAAGATCCGTTACCAAAGTGATAAGCTCTGCAAGGAAAAATAACCTTTCCGTCATTGATAAACACTACGAAAAACTATAAGAAAAAAATATAAGACTAACGGTAAATCTTGGTATGAGAATGAACAGGCAAAGCGTGGAACTTCTTGGAAAAAGCAGGTTGCAATTTGATATTGACAGAATGGTAAAAACAGTCTAAGGATTGGGACGAATTTCTAAAGAAAATGGCTGAGCTTGGCTATGAAATCAAATACGGTAAGCACATTGCTTTTAAGCCAAAAGATAAGGCGAGATTTACAAGGACTAAAAACAATCGGAGAAGATTATACCGAAGAAAGATTAAAAAGAACGAATTGCAGAAAGAGAGTTTATCAAGACTCCCAGACGTCAAAAAAACGCATCGGCAATGTTATTGACATGAACTCCAATGCAAAGGTAAAGGAAAGCAAAGGCTACGAATATTGGGCAACCAAACATAACCTTCATACAATGGCTGAGTCTGTTATTTATATCAGAGAACATGGCATTAAATCCGTTAAACAGCTTGACGAGTATATTCAAAAAGCAGCCGATGAAACGCAAAATATACAAGAGAAAATCAAGACTATTGATAAGGAAATGCAGAAGCTTTCCACCACTATGGAGCAAGTTCATACCGTTAAAAAATATCGAGGATACTACAAAGAATATCGTTCTAATCCATCTGACAAGGCATTTTTTGAAGAGTACAAAGCTCAGATTACCCTATATGAAAATGCTCTCTCAGAGCTTAAAAAATCCTATTCCAAGCTCCCAAATTCAAAGGATATTTTAGCTGAGCTTGATAAATTACAAGAAAAAAAGAACAACCTTATGCAAGAGTATTCTTCCTCAAAATCCACTATGGACGAGCTTTATAAGATACGAAAAAATTACGGAATTTATATGGGTAAGGAGATGGAGAGATAATCTTTATCTCCTTTTTTTTACTAAAAATCGGATATTCCCATATTCTCCCAAAAGTGCTTTGACTGACAGTTCCTTATCTTCAAAAAGTTTGAAAATATGTTGCGGAGGTTTTGCGAAATACGCTCTTATGGATAAAGACCGTGTTTTTGTAAAACCTCAAAATCTAAGCTTTGAACAAGCGTCTGCTATTCCTATTTCTTTTGAAACTGCATTAGGGGCACTTCGTAAAGGGAATGTAAAAGCAGGTCAGCAAGTTATGATTTACGGTTCTTCGGGTGGCGTTGGTTTATATGCAGTACAATTAGCTAAAATCATGGGAGCAACTGTTACAGGTGTATGTAGTACCCGTAATCTTGAGCTAGCAAAACAAATGGGGTGTGATTACGTAATTGACTATAAAAAAGAAGATTTTACGAAAGTGCGGACAAAGTTTGATGTAATCATAGGTGTGAATGGCTGTAATTCCATGAAAGACTATAAACAGATTTTGAAACCAAATGGAATTTTTATAGGTGTAGGAAATGTAAAAACAAGTAACTAAAGCACTTTTTTTCGTTCGTTTACATCAAGGAATTTTTCTTATTTTGCTGGTCCTATGATGCTCCCAAAAAGATTATTTATCTTATGCAAAAGAACTGGCAGAAACGGGTAAATTGATACCTTATATAGACAAAAATCTATTCTGTCAAGGATACAAAAAGAAGCCATTCGTTATATTATAACTTCTCACGCACAAGGGAAAGTCGTTGTTTCTATGGATTTTTGAATAACGGGAAAACTCCTAAAAAAATCTGAACAAGAGAAACAGTAATAATTATCAAAAATAATAATTATATCGTCATAAGAGGTTCGTACAAACATTTTTGTTTGATACGAGCCTTTTTGTTTTTTTATCAACGGTATAAACATCATTTTTTTATGTTGTTTATATAAGTTAGCTTTCAGCAGAAAGGAGGTGAAATCATGGAAAGCTATCTTCTTTTTGAGAAAGCTGTCTGTTTACAGTTTAATGCTTTAATGATGATTGTGATTAAAGGTACATTGTCAAGTCATAGAAGACAAAGTGCAAGACGTTCTAAACATGAAGTCTTGTTTTTGTGAATTGTCTGAAATGAAACGTATGGAAAAATGGTACAAATGATGAATATTTTTTTCCGATTTTTGTATCGTTTCAAGTTATGAATTATACAATCCGTGTATCTGATGAAGAACTAGGTACAGCTTTACAAGAATTGACCGAAAAAAACAGCGTACTGCTATCTTGTTGCATTTCTTTCAAGGCATGAACGACAGAGAAATTTCAGAATTGTATCATGTATCACGTTCCACTATCAATAGCAGACGGGATAGAGGGCTAAAGAAATTACAAAAATTATTGAGCGAAAGGAAGTAGAACGAATGAAAAAAGATTATGCTTATCCCTCTTATGAACTCATTTGCAGAGCGACTAGCGGAGAGGAAAAGGCAGTCAAAGAAATATTAGATTTTTATAACGCCTATATCTTCAAAGTATGCTTACGACCATGCTATCATGCAAATGGTACTGTACATATGCAAGTTGATGAAGAACTAAAGGGAGAAATCCATGCGTAAATGATGAAAGCTTGAAGTTTGAAATCAGAGTAAAGTAGTCATTTAGCATGAACAAAGGGAGATACACAGCTTTTCATGTGCTATCTCCCTTATCGGTTTTATTGTCATATCAAGGCTCATTCAATCGTGGTAAATGCATGGTAAAATGAATGTCTTTGCAATTATGAAATTGCTTATAGATGTAGTGTTTATGCAGATAATTCAAAAAAACTCATATAAAAGGACATATAAAAATTTCAGACTCTCTATTTTTGCTTAGTTCGGCGTTGTTTTTTGCGCTGTTTCTGAAGTGCCAGCGCTTCTTTAGCAATAATACCAAGGCTGAGGCTGACAATACCTAGTCCCAAAAGACCGTAGATCATGGTAAAAATCTTTCCCAAGGCGGTCTTGGGCGTAAAATCCCCATAGCCAATGGTGGTCAAGGTCGTAAAGGATAAATAAAGGGAGTCCAGCACGGCTAACTTTTTCCACCATCGTATAGAAAACCGTACCCAAAAACCAAGAGGGAGGCTAAACTGGCTAAAATCGCCTGCCCCTCTTCGCTTTGAAAAAAACCTGACGGATGATTCGAAATAAATGTTTAAAAACCAAAGATGAGCGAAAACATGGAGACCCTTTCTACAAATGATGTTAGCTGATAATCCTCCCGAACCTTAGTAGGATGTTTTTCTTCATAAATCCAGTTATAAAGATTCTGTCTAGTAGGATATCCCAATATCCTTACTGTCTCTGATACAGATTCTGTCTGATGATGTAGTTTAAGTGCGATTTCTTTTTGTTGTTTTGAATACACAGATAGGCTCCTTTCGGAGCCCTATGGTAATCCAAGCTTGTATGTCTGCAATATTTCTGTTTAGGTACACATAAGCATACAAACTCTCCCAGCATAAATTAAATGCCAAGGCAACAATAGGCATCGCATAAGTTCTTCCTTATTCATTGCACAGACACCTTATTTCGTTTCATTATACCATTTTTATTTGCATTTGATAGCCTTTCCCATCTCTCCGGCCGCCTTAAATCCCTGACGGGCTAAGAAAACAGCTATAATTTCATTAATGACTGCCGCAGCCGCAATTGTACCTCGAACAATGTTTCCATATTGTTCGAAATCTCCCGTTAATGCCGAAATAGCAATACCTGTCATGACAAGAGATACGCCGGAATGAGGCAAAATGACCAGCCCGAGATATTTTTTTACCGTAGCAGGGGCGTGCGAAAGCTGTGCACCGAGAGCCGCTCCGCCTATTTTTCCTGCTGCGCGGGCAATAATGTATACTGCTGTAAAAATTCCTGCCCCTAAAATGAGATGATAATCCAGCGGAGCACCCAGATTCAGAACAATCAATGCAAAGCAAGCGCTGATGCTCGGAGTGCAATATTTCATAATATCTTCCAGCTTTTTTTCATCCAGGATATTTGCAAAGGTTGCGGAATAAACCATACCGCTCAGCATAAAATTAAGGACTGGAACAGGCATAAGGTAATGGTTGGCAAGTGCGGTCATAGCCGCTGTAACAAGCACACCGGCAAACACCGTGATTGCACAGACTTTTTCTGACCTGATTTTTTTCATAATAAAGGCTGTGATGCCTCCGGTTATAAGACCAATCAAAACCGGGAAAATAACGATCAGTATAATCAGATATTTTGGTACAGAGCCTCCCGAGGTAATCGGAAGGATGAAACTCATAACAAGCAAAAATACGCAGATTGCCAACACATCGTCAATTACCGCCAAAGGTATCAGTGTCCTTGTAACAGGTCCGTCTGTTTTATATTCTGACACAATGGATAACGCCGGTGCAGGTGCGGTAGCTAAGGCAATACCGCCAAAAATCAAGCCAAGGAAAACAGGGATATCCATAAAATAAAAAATAGCAGAAAACGCAAGACTGACAACAGCAAAAGTCATGAGTGACTGCGCCAAAGTAATCACAACAATCTGTTTACCGGAAGAACGCATCTTTCGCCAGATCATTTCACTGCCCAGCATCAGCCCCATACCGCATTCCATGAGCTCAATCAGTGTATGATACATCGAGTTATCTAAAATATCTTGTGTCAGCAGATTTACTGCATAGGGCCCTAAGAGCATTCCCGCAATTAAAAAACCTAAAACAGCGGGCATTTTAAATTTTGCTGCCACCTTCCCGGCGATTACTGCCAATAGCACAACCGTCAATAAACGAATTAACATTTCAAACATTTAAATAGTCTCCTTCTTCACAACGCCAAACAAAAAAATATCCATAATCACAGCTTCACAGAAAATTTTCTGATACAGCGGATTTTCATGAAAGAATATCATTCTGGTCTTATAGTACTGTGAAAGACATTCCTTCAAAGAGCTTGATTCTGTTTCAATGAATATATGATTTTGGATGTATTCTTTTAACTGTTCAAAGCATTCCTCCACACAAGCAAGGAACAACTCATCTTTTGATTTGAAATAATGATAGATCAGTCCCTTTGAAATTCCCTGTTCAGAATCATAAATGTTGTTCACAGAGCTTGCACTATATCCTCGTGTAGCAAATTCAAGCAACGCATTGTCCATAATTTTTCTTCTTGCTTGTATTTTTCTTTCTTCCTGTCTCATCTCATACCTCAATAATTGACCATCAAGTCAATTATATAAATTGATGACCACAGAGTTAATAATTTGTTTGTGAATCCTATCTTCCAGACCATTTTTAGGACCTTTTAGAGGGATCCGGATAAGATCATTAATGCACTTGAACTTCCCTACTCAAACGCAAAACTTGAGGCCACAAATAACCTCATCAAAGTCATTAAGCAAAATGCTTTTGGCTTCCGGAACTTTGAAAATTTTAAAACGAGAATTCTCATTGCTTTGCACATCAAAAAGGAGAGAACCAATTTGGTGCTCTCCTTTTTGTAAGTTTTTATCAACCCATTACAGTTATTAAAGAGCCTTTTTTCTTATTTAATCTTGAAGAATTGAACAATCGACACAATACCTTGATAAATAAAGACAAAGGCAATGGTGTAACTAACGAAGAGACCGGTCATCAATGGGTGTCCCATCATGATTAAACCTGCTACGATTCCTAAAATCCCCATCCAAACTAGAGGATTACCTACTGATTTATCCGTCTTACGAACCTTGAAACCAACGATAGTTTTTGTAATACCATTTGTCAAGGCCCAGAAAGAAATGATAAATGGTACAAAAGTTACCATGTCAATAAAGCTACCTGAGAACAAGGTAAGAGCGAGGATGAGGGTAACAATTCCTCCAAATAAATTCCAGCTATGCTTTTCTTCTGATTTGAAGTATTGTACAATCTCAGAAATCCCTTGAACTGCAAATACAAGTGCAAACAAGAAAGTCATAGAAGCCAAGGTAGTAGCAGGATGTGCAAGCATATTAAAACCTGCAAAAACTGCAAAAATACCCGCAATTAGTAACAACCATTTCCCAATTTTCGACATTATTTTTCTCCTTTTTTAGAGGAATCTTCCTCTAGTATTCCATAAATCATCATATCCAAAAACCTGTGATAATTGACGTTCATATCCTGAAACCAAGTCAGGCAAACTGCTATCTGATGAAACAGTTAAATAATAGGAACGAAACATATTCTGAATCAATCGCAGATAGGCCATAGCTCGCTTCTCATCAATATGCTCTTTCAGTTTGGATTCTGATATAAGTTTTTGACAAACTTGTTCATTCAAGTCCAAAAAAATAGCTTTCTGTGGTGCGATGTCTGCTTCCAATTCTTTTGGCGTCGCAATCATTGCCTCAAAGAAAATGTGGCTATGTTCCGGGTATTGCTGATAAAATTGGTGACGTCTTTCCATATAATCAGCTAAGGAGGGTACTTGACCTTCCACCCCCAGAAGCACTGCACTGCCAAAGCTTTCTCAAAACTCTCCTGAACACAAGTTAGATAGAGGTCTGATTTCCCTGAAAAATTATGATACAAAACTCCTTTGGAAATACCATCCACTTTACAAAGTTCATTGATGACAAAACCTTTATAGCCTTTTGTAGCAAATTCGAACAAAGCAGCGGTAATGATTTTCTCTCTTCGCAGTCTTGTTTTTTCTTCTTTTCTCATGTATGTACCTCTAGATTTTTAAATTATAAACCGTTTAGTCTAAAATATCAATCAACTTTCTCGATAGAGTTTCTCCATAAATGTAGGATTACAATACATTTGTTACATCACAACTAAATAATAAAACGGAAGCACCTGTCTTGTGTTAAAGTTAGATCACCACAAAATAACAAACATAAGGAGGGCTTCCGCTGTAGCTACTATAACACAAGATATGCGCTTTAGACTATCACTCATTCATTATTAATTTAGCATTAATAGAGTAAAGATTTTGTCAGTTGATAAAGAAATAAAATCTTTACTCTATTTTTTTATAAAAAAAGAGTCGGTGCAGTCCCAAGACCACACCGACCATAATACTATTTAGTATCATCATTCACATTTAATACAGTACCTATTTCTTCATAGACTGATATAGTATCTAAGAAATCAACATCTTTAGCATATGGGTTATTCTGTATGTATTTTTTCCATAGTTTTTTTGGTGTTTCACTTTCCCGGAACAACTCTACTATTTCCTTGTACTGTAAAGCTGTTTCAAAAGAACCTCTGTATTTACTCGTTCTTTCTATTGCTTTTTCTTAATATGCCTTTATCAATTTTATCTTTATAAATGCTGTATATCATATACAAATCATAGAAATCCCTTGCTCTTGTTGTGGTAATATTTCTGCTTGAAATGGTTTCAAATTTTTCAGCGAGTATAGTTTCTATGGTATAGGTCATAATTGGTATTGTACCTTCCTCTAAGATTTTTGAATAGGAATAATTCATTTCTCTTGGAGTAATAACATCTCCTGTCGTTATATCTATATTTAAGGTTGCATTTATTTTCCCAAAAATGCAGGATATGCTTGCACAAAAATCTTCATACACATCTTCCTGTCTTATTGGCGATAATTTAATCAGCTTATATTCAATATCTGCGTCAATTTCAATCGCTAATATTTCATTTAAGATTTTTGTTATAGAGACTTCATTTAGCGGAATACCTCTAAGCGTGGTATCCATATCCATCGTACTACGCATATCAACACCGATAAGAGAGGAGATAAGAAGTCCTCCTTTTAATATAAAAATTCTCACTATATTTTTGATTTGGAGAGTTTTTTTCAAGTATTCCTTCAAACAAGCACATCTGAAGTAGAGAGTTCGGATTAACTCCCGTTTTTCTTAGATATGTTCCCAATCGCTCCTTTTTATCTGTTCCGATGTTTTTCATAATAGCACCTCCGTATATCGTTTTTAAAGCTTGCTCCATATTCATCTTAATAGCATATTTCGACAGTTTTAATAAATTTTTCTCCTTACCTGCAAAGTAAGATTTTATTGCTTCGCTAAATACTTGTGCATCTATTCTGTCCTTATCTTTGATAATATCAAGTATGGTTCTTTCTTTGTCATACACTGATATTTCTCTGCCAAAAGGACTGGTTATAGTTATTTTCCCAATATCGTAATAATCTTTTTTTACATACTTAAAAATACAATATTATCTCTTGCTGACTTAACTCTGCTGACATTATCTCCTACCTTTACAGTCATCACATAAATAAGGGGCATTCGTGTTGATAATCCTTGTAAATATGCCGCTGTTTCGTGAGAAAAAATACCTTTGGGTATTCTGTATGAGAAATAAAGATACTCATCAATATTCTCATCCGGAAGTGCATAGAGTCCGTTGGCTATTTTTTCAAGTTCTTCTTTTATGGTTAATTCTTTTTAGGATATCCTTATGAATACCAAGATTTAAGGCTTCTCTGGTAGTTATAATCCCATTATTTTCTTTTATTTTTTTTAGCAGCAGTTCCCGTTTACTCATTTCTATCACCGCCTTTTTGTTCTTAAATTATAGTATTTATAAGAATAAAAGTCAATATTCAAAAAAAAGAGCCGGTGCAGTCCTAAGACCACACTAGCCATCATTATCTTTCTGCTTCTTTTGACGATTCCTGCTTTACTTTTGACTTTTGCTTATCTTCCGCCTGATATTCTTTGATAGCACCAAGTATGGATTTTTTACCGTTTTCTTGACCTTTTTCAGATTTGAGCAAAGTATTTAACTTAGCTTTCATTTTTTCAATATCTGCTCTAATCTGTCCTGATTGCTCCCAAGAATCTGCATAAAATAAGTCTTTTTCTCTTTCTTCTATCTCGCTTTTCAGTTTAGCAATCTCTTGACTCTTATCCTGTCCTTTCATCTGTTCTTTCGCCTTTAAGAGCTTTGAGGATAATATCCTTACATTGCTATGCTCCTTGCCGTTATCATCAATAGAGATTCTAAGCTGTCCGAATAACTTTACAAAATCTCCCTGTTTAAAGTCCTTTGAATATCACTCTTTTTCTCCGTAGGCGGAGCAATTATGATACACCTTATTTCCCTCATCATCTTTGGAAACTACGAAGAAATTTGCCACCTTAAAGGCTTCTCCGTTCTTATTTTCTCTTTCGATTACATCTACATTGCCTACAACATTTCCGACAATATTTACAAGGTCATCTTTCTCCTGCTGAACATAGGGTAGGTCTTTTTATCTGCCCCTGTTCTCTTAAATCTTCAATCATATAGTCAAAAATCTTCATGAAGCAGATTGATGGTATCATTTTGCCATATAAAGCATCATAGATCTTATCCAAGGCACTCTCATCATTGATGCCTTTTTTTCCATGCTGATAACCGCCTTCACAAAAATCTTTTGTGGTTATCCTTTGCCATATCTTCAATCCTATCCCTTATTGTTTTGTAATCCATGTTTTTATATCTCCTTTCATGGTAAAAGGGAGCTTATAAGCCCCCTTATCTTGCATATTCCTGTTCTTTTGTAGTTTGTTTATCTTCCGTTTTGCTTTCACTTTGATAAGCTCTGATCTGTCCTAAAATAGACGGTTTATCTTCCGTTCTTTGAGAAGTTTCCTCTTTTGTATGAAGATTATCTTCCACATCATAGGTTGATTCAAAGTAATCGCTATCCCTGAAATCATTGTCATATCTATCGATGATACTGTCATTATCGAGGTCTTTTGCAAGCGGATCATAGAAATTTCCCTCATCATCAATGTCAAGTCCCGTTGCTGCCCTTAAATCTTCCGAGTCCACATAGACTAAATCTTCAAAAGAGGATAGCTCAATCTCATTTTTCATATTCCTTAGAGCTTCATTTTCTCCCTTGTTTTCATAATCAAAGCTCTCGGTTTTTACCACCGTATCATCAATGTACTGTGTCCATGTGTAATCCTCTAAATTCAGTTCGTACTGAATCCCATGCCTTTCATCCGGTGTATTGGTATAGGCAATCCCGATATGCTTTAAATCAGGATACAGCGTGTCAAATTCATCATAACTGTGCTTTTCTTCATACTCTCTGTTGCAGAAGTCAATAATTGCTTTTTTCACATCTTCCAGTAAAGGATTGGTGTTTTCTTGTTCCTCGACCTCTCCCATATCTAAAAGCTTATTCAGTTCAGCAAGTCTTAGTACTTTCATCTTTAACTCTTCTGCCTTCTCAAAAGGCTTTTCAAGTTCTTCCAGGGCATTTTGTAGCTGTTCTTTGGTACTTACAAGCTTTTCCTCCAGGTAACTTAACTTTTCGGGTAATTTATCGATAGCATTATCTAATCTTGTGATATTGCCATCTGCACTTACCCCTAGCTCCCCAACGGTTTTAGATGCCCCATTCAGACTGAAAGCTCGCTCATTCGTAAAGATATTGTAACTCACCTCCAAGTCTAAATTTCGATACTGGCCAATCACTTTACTTTCATTTACTTTGACATTCTTGATTGCTTCCAGCAGTCTCTCTCCGGCTTCTTTTTTATCCATGATTTTTTCACCATGTAGGATTAAGGAAGTAAATCTGTTCTCTCCTTCTCCTTGCGGTTCTACTAAGGAAATGTCCTTCTTAACTGCTTCAATAAGCTTTTCTATCCTAGCGATTTCTTCAGGGTAAGTTTTCGCCACTTTGTCCTCTAACCTGTAACGATTGGACTTATAGTTTGCTTCTAACATTTTCAGCTTAGTAACTTCATTGTCCAAGTCCATTTTCTCTTTGATTTTTGGATCTCCTGTAGCCAAAGCCTTGATTTCAGCATAGTTCAAAGAACTTTCGTCTACATCTTCCGCAACTCTAACCGGAGTCTTACTGGTCATTATCTGGGAAATAAACTTTTGCTTGTTTTCAATAGTTTGCCAAAGGTAGGCATCAAAGGTATTTTCTGTAATATAACGGTAAATATATACACCGCCTTTGTCCTTATTTTCATTTCCCTGTCGGATAATTCTTCCTGCCCTTTGCTCCAGGTCTGCAGGTCTCCAGGGAACATCTAAGTCATGTAGGGCAATCAGTTTCTTTTGCACATTTGTACCTGCTCCCATTTTTTGTGTGGATCCCATTAAGATTCGGATTTCTCCGTTTCTCACCTTAGCAAACATCTCGTCCTTTTGCTTATCGGAATTTGCCTCGTGTATAAAGGCAATCTCTTCTTTAGGGATTCCCATTTCCACAAGCTTTTCCCGGATATCATCATAGATATTAAAGCTGTCATCTCCCTTTGGTGTTGACATATCGGAGAAGATTAGTTGCGTAGACTTATCTTCTTTTGTTTTATCCCAGATGGAAAATACATTCTTTACACATACATTTACCTTACTGTCCGGATTATCAGGCAATAATGGATTGATTAAACGCTGATCTAAAGCAAGCTTTTTTCCATCATTGGTGATTTTTAGCATATTGTCTTCGTCAGGCTCTACCGCTCTGTTCCGCACCTTATCTGCCCGCTCTGATAAGCCTTTTAAAATTTCTTTCTGTTCATCACTGGGCATGGTCTTAACAACTTCAAAGTGAGCTTCCGGGACTGGAAGATTTAACATATCAGCCGTCTGAATATCTGCCACTTCTTTAAACAGACTCATAAGTTCAGGAAGATTATAAAATTTAGAAAATCTCGTCTTTACTCTATATCCTGTCCCCTCAGGCGATAATTCAAAGGCAGATTGAGTCTCTCCAAAAGTGGAAGCCCAGGAGTCAAAATGCTCCAAACCATTTTTCTTTAATTCCTCATACTGTAAATATCTCTGCATGGTATAAAGTTCCGTCATGGAATTGCTTACAGGCGTTCCCGTAGCAAAGACAATGCCCTTTCCATTGGTCATTTCGTCCATATAGCGACACTTCATGAACATATCTGAAGACTTAAATGCTTCCGTCTGTCCAATGCCTGCTACATTCCTCATCTTCGTGTAAAGGTAAAGGTTTTTGTAATTATGGGCTTCGTCTACGATTAGTTTATCTACACCAAGTTCTTCAAAGGTAATGACATCATCTTTCTTGAAATCATCGTTTAGCTTTTCCAGCCTAGTCTCCAGTTTTTTTCTTGTCTTTTGCAACTCCTTCACGGTAAAGTTCTGGTTTCTATCATGCTTGTATTCCTCCACATAATTGATAATCTCGTCAATCTGGTCTTTAATATGCTTCTCTTGATACTCTTTACTCATGGGAATTTTCTCAAACTGGCTATGGCCGATAATAACTGCATCGTACTCACCTGTTGCAATCTTTCCGATAAAGCGTTTTCTGTTTTTGGGCTCAAAATCTTTTTTATCTGCCACCATAATGTTCGCCGAAGGATAGAGCTGCATAAACTCTCTCCCGATCTGCCCTGTCAAATGATTCGGTACAACAAAAAGGGATTTTGTACACATTCCAAGTCTTTTCGCCTCCATAGAACTTGCTACCATTTCAAAAGTCTTCCCTGCACCGACCACATGGGCAAGAAGCGAATTTCCCCCATAGAGAATTCTTGCGATGGCATTTTTCTGATGTTCATAAAGAGCAATTCCTTCTCCCATGCCTTCAAAGCTTAGGTTACTGCCATCATATTCACGATTTCGAATGGAATTGAATCTCTCATTATAGGTCTTTACCAGCCTGTTTCTCCGTTCCTGATCGTCAAAAATCCAGTTCTGAAACTCTTCTTTAAGAAGTTCCTGTTTCTGTCCGGCAAGCATGGTCTCTTTCTTATTCAGTACAGAAGTTTTAGAGCCATCTGCATTTTCTATTTGGTCAAATACCTTGGTTTCTTTTAGATTGAGGGCATCTTCAATAAGCTTATAAGCACTTACTCTGGAAGTACCGTAGGTCATTTCCGCTAAATCATTCCCCCTATCTTGACTCTTTCCTTCAATATTCCACTCACTGGTAAGGCTAGAGAATTTCACATGGATATTCCATCTGGCATAGCCCGGTGTCTTTAAAGTCTCAAAAATAAAGCGTTCTATATCCTTTACAGGAATCCATGTTGCTCCTAGTCGAATATTGATTTCACTGGCTTCAAGTTCTTTTGGCATCACTTTTTGAAGCTCTGCTTTTTGATATTCCAATCGATTTAGTTCCATATCCAGTAGTTCTTTTTCTGTTTCCCTATCATCAGACAAGATTCTTTTAGCCTGGCTGATTCGAAAGATATAGCTATCGATTGCCCCTATCTTTTCCCGAATATTTCCACTCAGATATTCGTCCTTTGTTACATAGGTATACTTAAAGGTGCTCCTATCATCACTACAACTAAAGGGCAAGTCTCCGTCTTCAAGATTAAAAGAAAACTTTTGATTGCTCTTTACGTTTTCTTCACGAATATTTAGGAATATCTCTCCTTTTAGCTCCGAAATAATGGTGCTTCTATCCTTATCTGTAAGACCCTGCATGTAATCAAAATCCACATAGCCTTTTTGGGAAATGGAAAGTACCAAGGCTTCCAGAGAGGTATCCACATGATTTATCACCTTTGCCTTACTGATCGTGCGTTTCGAAAAAATATCTCCCTTTGCCTTAAAATTCTCCTCTTCGTCAAGAATTTCAATAGACGATACCAATGGAAAGTTACTGTCTTCCCTTAATGCTCTAGTATTCGAAAGAGTATTAACAAAGCCATGCTTTTTAGAGAACCTGTCATAGACTTCATTTAAAATTTCTTGAGAAGCCTTGATTTCTGCATCGCTAAAATCTTCCTTTTGTTTGTATATAACATCTTTTAACGCTTCCTTTAATGTGAGATAGTCCTTGATCTTTTCTTTATTCTTATCCGAAATTTCTTTCTTGATGAAAAGGGAGTTTTCCCTGTAATACACCTCATTGTTAAGGATTGTATAAGAAAAGTTCTTCACATCATCTGTTGCCGGAATAAAGCTAATCTCATCATCAAGAAGTTCTATCTCTTCATATCTTGTGTTTGCAGAAATTTGTTTTCCGGCACGTTCCAACATTTCTTTTAAATCTGCATTTCCTTTGATAAGCAAGCGAGAGTATTTCCAAATCGCCCTGAAACTTCTTCCATCTTGCCAAGTACCATTTCCGGGTGATCCACAAAGTATTTATTGTAAGTAAGTCCGTTTTCATCCTCTTCCAAATGTACCCAGCTATCATCTCGTTCCAGAACACTGTCTCTCTTCTTTAGAAAAATAATATCACTTGTTACTTCTGTACCGGCAACACCCTTAAAAGTATCGTTGGGAAGCCTTATCGCTCCTAAAAACTCAGCCCTGGCATTGATATACTTCCTGATACTTTCATCTTTCTTATCCATTGTGCCGGAAGAGGTGATAAAGGCAATCACGCCACCATTCCTAACTTTATCTATAGACTTGGCAAAGAAATAATCATGGATCAAAAAGTTGTTTTGGTTATACGCTCTGTCATTAACCGTAAAATCCCCAAAAGGCACATTTCCAATGACAAGATCAAAGAAATTGTTGGAAAAGCTCGTTTCCTCAAATCCCTTAACCTGAATATCACTATTAGGATAAAGTAGCCTTCCAATACGGCCACTTACTTGGTCAAGCTCCACTCCATAAAACTTGGACTGATTCATTTGCTCCGGAAGGCTTCCGATAAAGTGCCCGATACCCATGCTTGGCTCTAAGATATTTCCCTGTTTAAATCCGATATCCAGAACTGTCTTATATACGCTGTCAATCACTGTTTTAGGCGTAAAAAAAGCAGTTAAGGTAGATTCCTTAGCTGCTTCATATTCTTCTAAACTTAGGTTTTTCTTTAGGAAATTTCTGGCTTCCGACCATTGCCCGGTCCGTTCTTCATCAAATACTTCGGAAAGCCCTCCCCAGCCGACATATCTTGCCAGTACTTCTTGGGCTGATTCATCAAGTACTCTTTCCCCCTTTTCTACTCTGTTTAGCATAGAAATGGCTTCCAGGTTATAGTTTAGTCTTTCACTTGGTGTGAGTTTATCATGGAAAATCTCTTGCCGTATTTTGAAATTGGAAGCCGGTGCTAAACTTCGACTACTTCCTTTATCACCATCTCTTTCAATGCTGAAATCATGGTCTGGTACTTCGGATCTTCCTCGCTCGCTATATTCAGCTCCTTCATCATTTGAGGTTTCTCTTCCCTCATAAATTGAATTGCTCTCTTCTGCACTTCCATTAAGTGATTGACCAGCTTCTTCTCCTTGTATAGCTCGAGCAGCATTTGATAATTCATCTCGTTCTGACTCTCTGCCATGTACTCCAGTCTCATTACGGCGTAAGTCGGATTCGGAAATTCCGACAGAAAGCTCGTCTCCTCTTCCAGACTGTCTAAAGTTTTCTTCTTGATTATCTTCACTATTTCGTCCGTATTCTCCATCTGAGAAAACTCGTTCTCCTCTATCATCATCTCTTTCGTCATTTGATCGAACAGCATCTTCCATACCTCCTTGTTCTGCTTCACCATTTCTTTCAGTCTCAAATCTTATTTCTTCAGGATTGTTCTTATTATATTCTGCACCTCTGTTTTTTGTCAGCCCATGACTTAGGGATAATTTCTTTGTGCGTTCAATAGTTGCCTCTAAAATCCTATTACAAGCATTAGAAATACAATTTCCTGCAAACATTAAGGACACACTATCTAAGTAAAGAAAGTTTTCCTTGCCCTTTTCCATATCTATCGGATAGTTCACATGAAATCGGCTAGATAAGGCGTAGCTAATAGACTCTCTCATAAAATGCACAAAAGAATTCCTATCCTCAGCCGGAACTCGCAAATTATTGGCAAGTTCATGGATATCCTGATCTGCATATATTCTGCTAAGAAAGTAAAGATTTTCTAATAAACTATCCTGAGGTGTATAGCCCTCAAGCCGAATCATTTCTTTCAATGTATCCGTATCTTTCTCTTTATCAAAAGACCAGAGTACTACTTCGTTGACATTACGGTCTATAGAGACAGTTTGACTGATATCAAAAACATAAGCTATTTTTTGTTTCCCTTCACTTTCATACAGAATCGGAATCCCCTTCTCCCCACGCATAACCGTTCGATGAAACCTTTCCCGCCACATATCAAAGCCTGCACAAGCTACTGCTTTAAAGTTTCTATCGTAAATGCTTAACTGACTTAAAAAATCATATCTCTGATTATTGCCAATAACTTTCAGGAGTTTTAGATACTCTGTTTCAGAACCTAAAACTTCTCTTTTTACAAGCTCAATCAGAGCATAAAAATCGTTCGTTCTCATTTTTCCTCCTTTTTTTGCAATAAAAAAGGGCGATGGAGTATCGCCTTTTTTGAGATTATAACTGAGTAATTCCTTCATTCTTTAAACTAACGTTAATTTTTTTTCTTTTAACACCTCTTTGTAAAGATCCAAATTCTGATTAAGGCTCTTATACTGCCAATAGAATAGATTATACAAATATAGGCCAATATCAATTAATAATAAAAACATTTGAAACTTTTCTTCAGGTTTAGCCACAAATATGTTCCCTACCGTATTTGTCTTTAATCCACTACTTATCATAGGGAGTATATTGGGTAGAATAGCAATAGAAAAAATAAGAACAATAGACTTTCCAAATTGTTTTAAATCTGATGCCAGTTCATCTTCGAATGTCATACTGAAGTCATAAATTTCGCTAATAGCACGATCTGTAAGAACATTCTTCGGCTGACCAAACATGTTGTCTAAAGCCTCATTTGCTATTTTTTTCTTCTTTAGATCAAAAGTTTTGAAATAACGCCTCAAAACTCTCCAAACAATTAGAAGTAACCAGAAAATAATAATTTCTCTGTTTGTTTCATCCTCAAGGTTCATTTCAAGTAAACAAACTATAGATAAGGTAACAAAAATACAACAAAAATCTCCAAAAAAATATTTTTTTGTAAACATTTAGGGATTTTCCCAAAGTACATTTAATTATTTTTTTCCTATGAATCTAATGACAGTCTCTATAAATGATTTTTCCACTTTGTTTTTTTGACCATCGCTAACTATTTGATTATACTTTTCTCTGTATTTCAGATAAATCATTTCTGCATTCCAATTAGGATAATCTGCTTCTGATTTCCTTGGGTCATTATTAATATTTGACATTTCGTATTCTCCTATTTTATATCAAAGCGTGTATATATAATAGCAGTTTAATTGTGCAAAATCAATCTTATAATCCCCTCCAACACATTCACCACAATACTATTTCCTGCCTGTTTATATAGGATAGATGAAGTCATACCTTTTCTCTCAGGAAATACCGTCCTAAGCTTTTCAAAGTCTTCTTCATCAAAGCCCATAAGTCTGAAGCATTCCTTTTCTGTAAGATAGCGATACTTTCCATTCTTTAAATCTACAATCCCGGAATTAGGGATTCTTACCTGCTTTGTAGTGATGGTATAAGCATATTTATCTATCACATTAAGCTTACCCTTGAAGTTCTTATTTTTAGGCTGTCCTCTTAAGTAGCAAAGCATGGACTCCTGTCTTACCTCATATTTCTCTGAAACACCTTCTTCCAAAAATTCGGATATATCTCTTGTAGGAACGGACTTCAGCTTGGAAAAATCAAAATCATTTTTTCCGAACATACTTACCACAAAGATTCGCTCTCTTTTTTGAGGGATTCCAAAATCCATAGCATTTAGGATTGCATATATATTTTCATAGCCCAGACTTTCCATTTCTGTTAAATAATGAAAAAAGGAAGCCCTCAAATTCTTATCGAGAACTCCCTTTACATTTTCCCAGATGACTATCCGAGGTCTACTATTCATTTCTTCAATAATCCGTATCGTCTCAAATAAAAGACTGCTTCTTGTGCCACTCCCCTTTTTTCCTCCTTGCTTTAAACCGGCTCTGCTAAAATCCTGGCATGGACTTCCATGCATGAGTAAATCAATTCTTTGCTTCGAGGGATTGTAGCCAATAATGCTCTTTGGCTTAAAATCTGCATTATACAAGGCGTTATAGCTTTTCACGCAATTCTTATCAATTTCCACATAGTCTATAACTTTATGCGGTATTTTTTGCCGAATCAATGCCTTTCGAATAGCTCCGATGCCTCCGAATAGCTCCAATACATTCAATGTTTCTATCTTCATCACCTCCAATAAAAAAGGGAACAAGATTTTCTCTCGTTCCCCTAAATGCTGTTTCTATATTGTTCCACCAGACTTTGAATCTCTTTTTCAATTCTCCGAAGAAATTCTTCCTTACTCTCTTTCCCGGAAGCAATGTCTGAAAGCTCCAATTCCCACTTCGCAGTGGTTTCTGCCGATTTGAACTTTTCCGCAACAATCGTGATTAGGTTAATGCCTTTATGCGTAGCCAGTAAGTTCTTTTTATCTCTTTCCACAAAACCTTTATAAATTAGGTTTTCAATAACTCCTGCTCTTGTTGCTGGTGTTCCTAAGCCTCTTCGTTCTACTTCTACAGCCTTGTCTATCATTTCCGTCCCTGCAAGTTCCATTGCCTTTAAAAGGGTATCTTCCGTATAATGCTTCGGTGCTGCAGTATATTTTTCTCTAAGCTCTGAACTTTCAAGATGTAAAATGTCTCCACTCGAAACACTTGGTAAGACAAGTTCCTCGCTCTTCTTCGTCTTATATGCTTTCAGATACTTCGTAAAGCCTTCTTCTATAATTACCTTACCTGTACAGCTAAAGGAAAATCCTTCAACTTCTGCTATTACTTTAGTAAGACTTTCTTTAAGGGGATATCCTAAGCTGGCATGAAGCTTGTTTAGGATAAGCCGGTATACCTTCGCTTCACTTTCAGGAAGTTTTGATAAATCCTCTTGCAAGGAACTAATGGTTGGAATAATAGCGTGGTGATCCGTAACCTTTTTAGAGTTAAATACTGTCTTGATACGACCTGTATCAAAATCGTTTTTGCCCAAAATGTTATTGACGGTATTTGTAATCATATCTTCTGTAAGGCATCTACTGTCTGTTCTTGGATAAGTGATAAGCTTCTTCTCATAAAGGCTTTGTGCATAGTCAAGGGTTTGTTTCGCACTATATCCAAAGAACTTGTTACACTCTCTTTGCAAAGTCGTAAGATCAAATGGCAATTCCGGATTGGTGATTTTTTCTTTCTGCGTAACATCACTCACTTGAATTGTATTTCCGACCTTGTTTTTTAGTCGCTTTGCAGTCTCTACATCATCTATTCTTTCGCTGGACAAAGAAAAGCCATCGGTTAAAAGCTCTACCGTATAGTATTTTTCTTTTTTGAAATGAGCAATTTCATCGTCTCGTTTTACAATCATGGCAAGGGTAGGTGTCTGAACACGTCCTACGGAATAGTTTTGCTGATACAGGCAGGAATACAGTCTACTGATATTCATGCCTACCAGCCAATCCGCAATGGCTCTTGCCTGAGCTGAAGCAAAAAGGGAATTATATTCCGATCCATCTCTTAAATGAGAAAATCCCTCTTTAATGGCACTGTCTTCCATGGAAGAAATCCAAAGTCTTTCCACCTTCTTTTTGCAAGAAGCTTCGGTATAGACCAGTCTGAAAATGGCTTCTCCCTCTCGTCCTGCATCGCAGGCATTGATAATCGTGTCAACACTGCTTTCATTCATCAGCTTTTTTAAAATGGAAAACTGTTTCTTCGTTGCCTTAGTGACCTCATATTTATATTCTTTTGGAAAAATTGGTAAATCTTTCATATTCCATTTTGCATACCTACTATCATAGGCATCAGGATTTGCCATTTGGATTAGATGCCCAACACACCAGGAGACTTTATATCCATTTCCCTCCACATAGCCGTCCTTTATCATTTGCCCCTAAGACTTTGGCAATGGACAAGGCAACTGAAGGCTTCTCTGCAATTACTAATTTCATATCTTTTCTTACTCCTTTTTTTTAAAAAAATAGGGTGGAAGTTTGATTATTCTTCCACCCCGTAATCCATAAAACATTCTTTCTAAACGCATAGACTAAAGCCCCAAGTTTTACTCCTCTTCCTCATCGTCTTCCATATCTTCTGCTTCCGTTTCTGCTTCCACCATATCCATGTCCTCTGCTTCCAGATTTCCTCCAGCCTCTTCACTACAGTCAGCTTCTGAAAAGAAATTATCCTCTTCCTCAAGGCTTTCTACCGCCTCTGCCTCTTTCTTTTTTACTACCTTGAAGTAATAGGCAACTGCCATAACTAAAACCACTACAAAAGCCAGTAAAACATAGCTTCCCATGCTCCCGTTTTCTTCCATTTTCTTTGGCTTTTGCTCTTCCTTACTTTCTTCTTTTTCCGGCTCCTCTTTTGTAATCTCTGGCTTGCTTTCCTTGTGTTCTACCATATTTAACAGATCATCTTCCGAAACTTCCGTAAGAAGCATTACGTTTTGATCCTGCTCATCATGGTTAATAATCAGATGAAATACTTTTCCGCTCTTGGTTTTAAAGCTAATAAACTGTCTGGCATCAGCAGAAAATTGGTCATTCGCTTCTGTTTCGTTTCCATGATGAATCGGATAGGCATTGTTAGCATTATCAACATCTTCCGTAACTGTTGCCCTAGCCTCTCCCGGTAAGGTGGCAATCCCTTTATTGGTACTTTTTTCTTCGTTGCTCCCCTGCTTTCCATTTTCAGGATCTTTTGCCTCCAGTTTGTTGGGAAAGCGGACTTCTCTCTCTATCTCTTCCTTTACTTCCTGCGTGACTGTAGTTTCTGCATTTTCTTCCTCTTTAGTTACACTTTCCTCTGCCACTTCCTGCTCATTAACCTGGGCATAGGACAGCAGGGAAAATCCATGCATGGTCAGCATGGAAGAAAGTACAGTAGCCACAATAAGTTTTCTCCACTTTTTAGTTTTCATCGCCATTCTCCTTTATTTTTTCCTCAAGCATCTCTCTTTGCATTTTTTCTTCGCTTTGCATTTTCCCGTCACTTCTTTCTTTTCTTAGCTTTTCCATTAAGTCAGCAATCGTAATCTTATTGCTTCTACATATCGCAATAATTTCCTCATTTTCGAGTTCCTCTTCCCTAATAAATAAAGGCTCTAATTTTTCATCAATCAGAGCCCTTTTATCCTTTAATCTTTGTATTTTTATTTTTTTCACTAAAAATAAGTTCCTTATTCACTTTATCCGTCCTTTCTCCACTTAACGAACTCTTCCAAAACCATAAAAATGCTCCTTCCAGTATGGTGTATCGATACTAACAAAGCGTATCGGGTTTCCGGCATGAATCATCATGCCGTCTCCTGCATAGATACCGACATGAGAAATGGGTGTTCCGCTTTTATAGGTGTTTTTAAAGAAAATGATATCTCCGGCCTTTGCTTCACTTTTGGAAATGGGCTTACAGTAGGATTTGTAAATATCGTAAGCCGTTGTCCTAGGCATATTTTTTACCCCGGAATGGGTAAAGCTCCAGCACACAAAGGACGAACAGTCAAAGTTGTTCGGCCCATTTGCTCCAAAAACATATTTCTTTCCGATATGTTTCTCTGCTTCAGTAAATAAAGCCTTAACAGACTCCTCATTGAAAGCAATTCCCGGATTTTCAAAATCAGTATTTAAAATCAGCTCGGAAGTATTTGCATTTCCACTGCCAAAAAAGGATTCCATATTTCCTCTAGCAGAAAGTAAGGATTCATAGTGGCTTACATTATTCGGATGCTTTTCAAATATCTCCCTAATGACAGTATCCATCTCTTTTTTCTTTAAGCTTATAAATAGCTTTTTATACTCGTAAGGCACTAATCTGCTTCTGCTTCGTATCTTCCCTTCCCTATCCGCATAAGTCTCCTTAACTGTTTTGTATCTGATTTCTATCTTTTCCCTATACGATAGGCTGTATATTCTTTGAAAAAGATCCTTCAGAATATCTTCAACATCTCTTACCTTTTTTACCTCTCCATACCGTGAAGTAACATAGGATAAAAGCTCATGCACATTGTGTCCTATTTCTTTATCCTTCTGAATAATATACTCATCATAGCCGGGGTGATTCCTCTGCGCGGAATTCATCTCGTCCTGCAAGCCTTCTTCCATGCTTTCAAATTGCTGATTGACTTCCATAAGGACATTCGGATCCGATAGATAGCTTGTGCTAAGTACACCACTGGAAGAATTCATCATGCCGGACAAAGACATTACGGAAAAATTCATAAGGAAAGTTCCCAAAATAATAAGACTTAAAAAGATAAGCATGAAGCCCTTGGCATTTCTTATCATGACTTCTTTGGAGCTTTTAATCGCTCCGAGCAGTCCTTCTTTCAGCCTATCCCTAAGTCTTGTCTTGTATTTACTCTGTATGCTTTCTTTCATTTGCCTTTTCTTTTGAAAACGCTTATAGGCATTTATCCTTTGAGAATCAACTGAAACTTTTCTTGCACCTTCACTTTCTTCAAAAATAAGCTTAGACTTCCGTTCTTTGGTCTTCCTATTGTACTTTTCAAGTCGAAAGGCTTTCCTATCTCTTTTCTTCTCTGCATATCGCCTTGTCCCCCGAATGAGCTTTGCACTAAAATCAGCGGTCTTTTCTCCTGCTTCAACGCCTTGATTGTCCTCACTCCCCTGGGATAAGTAGTCTCTTACCACCTCACTTCCTTTGGAAAAACTTCTAAGATATGATAAGTTCTTTTTCTTTGTGGCTGTCTTTAGCTTTTTCGAAACTTGTTTTTTCCCTGTCTTTGTAAGCTTTTCTTTAACTTCCTCTACTGTCTTAGAATCTTCTTTAGAAGGAATATTTTCTCCTATCGTTGCTTCCGTGTTTCTTGTATAGAGATTATCGCTAAAGTTTCGCCTTTTATGCTCAGCTCTCTTTTGTCTTTCTTTCCCAATAGCTTTAACCAACTTCTTTTTATTGGAACTTCCCGCAGCTTTTGGATTATTATTTTTAGGAATATCCTTCTCTAAAACCAACTTACTGTCTTTGCTCCGTACCTTACCTTGAAAGCATTCATGGTCATGAAGCATCTTCTTTCGAAAATCCTTGTCGGCTCTTTTCCTCATAGGCTACCCCTGCTCTTCCGGCTTAGTGGTCATCTTCTGATAAAGAACCGTATCTTTTGGAAACTTATCCAGAAACGGCACAATAGTATTTCCAAAGAAAAGAAGCCCCTCTCCTTCATTGGAATTTGTGACATAACGAAGTTGCGGTACAGAGATTTTCAGTTTCTTCGCTAAAATCTCCCGATCTCCCGAAGCCTGATTAAGCATGAGAACAAAATCCGTATTATCGAAAATATTCTCTATTTCCTTACTCATCAGTAGGTCTTTCACATTCTGCGTAATGCCTGTAGGAATACCGCCCCACTTACGAAACCTCTTCCAAATCTCTACAGAATAGGAAGCAGTCTGCTCTTCTTTTAGCAGTAAATGAAACTCATCAATATAATATCTTGTTGCCTTATTTCCTCTATTCAAAGAAACTTTGTTCCAAACCTGATCCTGGATAACCAACATACCGATTTTCTTTAATTGGCTGCCAAGCTCTTTAATATCAAAACATAGGAGCTTTTTGTTTAAGTCCACATTGGATCTATGATTAAAGACATTTAAGCTCCCTGATACATAGATTTCCATTTCCGTTGCCAGTTTCTTTTCCTACTTTTTTTCTTCCTGCCCTTTCAGCATATCGTAGAGGTCTTGCAAAATCGGCATATTCTCTGCACACGGATTTTCAAAATATCTCTCATAGATTTTTGGAAGACAGCGGTCAATAACGGACTTTTCCTCTGCCGTAAGCCCGCTCCCTCCTACCACAAGCTCCAACATAGACATAATGAAGTTTGCTTTATCCTTTAATGGCGCATCTCCGTCTCCATAGTTCATGTTGATATCTAATGGATTCAGATAGTCCTTGGACTTACTGCTTACCTTAATCACCTCTCCATGAAACTGTTTCACAAGGTTTCCGTACTCTCCTTCAGGATCACAAATAATCACATCATCATTGGTAATCAAAATGGCATTTGCCATTTCTCTTTTGGCGCTGAAGGATTTACCGCTACCCGGTGTTCCTAAGATAAGCCCATTCGGATTTTTCAATTTTTTTCTGTCTGCCATAATCAGGTTATGGCTAAGGGCGTTCAGCCCATAGTAAAGGCTATTTTCAGAATTGATAAAAAGCTCCTCTGTAGTAAAGGGAATAAATACAGCCGTGGAAGAAGAAGTTAAGCTCCTATTGATTTCCATCTGATTTAGCCCAAGGGAAGGGCACTCACTAAGCCCTGTTCTTGAGCATGATCCAGTCTCTTAATCTTGCAGTTATGTTTGTTGGCAATGGAACTAATCTTTGCAATCGTATTCTCCAGCTTCTGCACTGTTTTTGCGAAATTAAAAAAGACAATGCTTACCACAAACATTCTCTCATCTCTTGTCTGTAAATCTTTTAAAAGGCTCTTTACATCTTCCCCGTAAGTGACTAGGTCTGATGGCAAAATATCCATATCGTAACCGCTTCTTACTGCCTTTTTATTTTCTTCAATTCGCATTTTATCAAGGTCTGTATTCTTTCTTTTTACCATCTTGATTGCTTCCGACTGATCAATCGCCTGAATATGAAATGAAATACTGATATTGTCATCAATATCCAAAAATTCAGAAAGCATACGGTCTGAAAGCTCACTGGCCAGAATTTGAAAATGGCTTGTTGCCCCGATAAACTTACCAAACTTAAAATACCTGTTCGGTGTAAAGTTAAACATATCGGGAACAATATAGGACTTCGTGCTTTCCTTTTTCTTTAAATCCTTGTAGGAAAAGGAAAAGTTCTTATCCGGATTTAGCATATCATGTAAAATCTTTAGTCTCTCTTCTCCGTTTAGGCTCTCTGCCCGGACCCCCCCATATTTTTTTAAAAACCTGATAAAATATCAATTTCCAGTCTTTCCAGCATGGAACTTGCCTGTTCCAAATTCTCGGCTTCTACAGTAAAGCTGATGTACTTTGCCTTTTTCAGTCCATTATTTCCTTTTACAATCTGGCTTTTTAGCATTTCCCTAAACTCCAGTCTTAAGGCATCAAATCCATCATGCTGATCCGGTATCTGCATAGACGCTTGAACTTCCTCATTTCTTCCAATCTGATTGATATAGGAAAAACTCTATGGCAACACTTGGATCAAAGGAATTTAGGAAATTGGCAAACTGATTAAAAAAATCAAATCTCTGTCCTCATCTAAGGCAAGCTGGTAGTTAATATCCTGAAAGGAAACAGTCTTACTAAAATGCCTTTCATCAAGCTGGCAAATGCCATTTTTTTTAGAAGTCTGATATAGGGCAATGTATCTTCTACGGTATAACGCTTTGGCTCTTTCTTAAGAACCAACTTTAAAAATCCTTTGCTCTCCTTAGAAACTGTCAGCTTACTGTAGTCTTTCTCCTGTAGCCTTCTTTTTAATACCCTTTTGTTTTTCTTTAACATGATTGTTTGCAATCTTCTTTTTGTTCTGCAAGGTAAACCTCCTTTCTCACTCTTTTCCCCGGCTGATAAAACTTATGAAGATATATAAGCTTAAAATACTGTTCGAAAACCAAGCCGTCTTTTTCAAAAAGCGTAATAAAAAATACCGGAAGGGTGGCGGTAATCAAAAACAGGACGGCAATATCGTTTGGCACCAGTTTCCGTACAAAGATATAGGCTGAAAAGCCCAACAATCCTGCAATGGAAAAGCCAATAAGCTGTCTTTTCGTAAGATTAAAGGCAACTTTTGTTTTCACTCTCTTTAAATCCTTTGGAATCGGTACATACGCCATGGCTTAGATCCTCTCTTCTCTTTCCTTGGATAATTCTTCCATATGCTCATATACAGCTCCAATTTCTTCCTGAATTCTTGCAATATCCCCTTCCGTCCTTCTATTCTGTCTTTCCTGCGTTAGCTGGAGATTATTTTGAGAAGCAATTAGACTCTTATTCACCTCCTCTAAATCTTCCAGCCTTTGATTTAGGCTAAGCCATTTGATAACTGCCAAACTTGCCAAAACCATTGTTCCTACTAAAAATCCTGTTTTTCTTTTGTTCATCTTCTTCCCTCTCTTTCCTAATGTGCATTTAATACACTCTTTGCTAATGTTCCGCTCTTTAACATCATGAGTCCCAATAAAACTGCATAGCAAAGAATCATCATCGTGCTTTTGTGCATATCCGTAATTTCTATCGTTTTTACCAGTACTGCGTATATTCCAAGGCAAACCATGATAAAGAGTCCTTGTAGTCCCAGGGCAAACAAGCCTTTAATGTAGTTCGTTCCAATCTGTCCCCATTCCTTATTTCCCATAGTGGCAAAGGGAATTGCCGAAACAGAAGCATAAACATAGATTTCAAACATTCTTCCGTAGACAATCACCATGACCAAAATAGAGATTGCCTGCATGGCAACTTTGATTAAGGAGATTTCAAAAAGAATCGTTATAAGCTCCCCTAAGGTTTTTCCCTTTATGGAATCCACCATAGCGATAATTTCATCTCCTGATACAACAGCAGTTGTATTGATGACTCCCGCTGCCTTATTGACCATGTTTTGAGCCACATCAAAGACTGCCATGGAAAATTCAAAGGAATGAGACACTAACCAAACAGCAATCCACATCTTGATAATGTATTTGAAAAACTCAAAGGTATCGGTATCCTGCATATTATTTTTCTGCATAACCATGTTGATAAGTTCAATACATAGGATTGCTGTTATGATTAGCCCGGCTATCGGAATAATGACGGTATCGTTAATGCTTTTGATGAATTGAAACACATCACTATTCCAGCCCATTGGCGTTTGTCCTACATCTGTTGCCACTGACCCAACCTTATCGTTTAGATCAAGGAACATAGACTCTAAGTTTGCTTGGATACTGCCCAGTAGAAGCTCTCTGAAAAACTCTTCTATCTTGTCTAATATCTCAAACATACTCTCTCCCTTTTACTTAATCACATTGGCAAGAAGCGGAATTAGCTTTAATCCGATAAGGGCAATGCCTCCCCCTGCCATAAGTTGCTTAATGCCTTGGGATTTTGCTCCGGGATTATCATTTCCATATCCCTCCATAAGATTAATGACTCCCCATGCTCCAAGTCCGGCTCCTACTGCCATAACTAAAATCTGTAATACATTGACTGCCTGAACAAAAAAATCCATATTTATTCCTCCTCGTTTTCTTTCTTCTTTTCAATCTTGTTGTAAGACTTCACAAGAATTCTTGTACTTCTTTCCTTCCTTTTCACGCTCCTTAAAGTAGCCAAAGATATGAATCAGGTCTCCCTTTTGAAAATCTCTTGCTTTCTCCACCTTCTCACCATACGCTGAACAGTTGATGTATTCCTTACCCTTGCCATATTTTTTCACAAGTGTGAAATTTGCGACCTCCACTACCTCGTTATCTCTTTCAAAGTTTGTAAAGCCTGGCTCTTCGAGCAGGTTGGCATTAATGTTAATCATTTCTTCCTTCATTTATAAATTCTCCTTTTTCCATGAGATACCGCACGTTTTACGAGCGATACTTGCAATAAAAAAAGCGACTGGAAGTGTTTCTTTCCAATCGCTCATCAACTTAGTATTTCGTTTTTTAGGTAGGGCTTCTATTCCTTATCATTGTTCCTCCTTTTTAGGCACTAAAAAAGGCGATAGGGTTTTGCTATCGCCTTGTGAAGATATAAATATTATTTTTTTCAGAGTAGGATTTATATTATGTAGTAAAATGCTTCTGAACTGCTCCTCTGCCCCTGGTATGTTGTTCTGCCTTGCAATAAAGTTATACATTTCTGATTTTTTCTCGTCTTGATTAATAGTTCCACAACCATTTTGATAAATGTCACTTAGTATATAAGAAGCTAGTGTGTCACCTGAATTAAAGTTTTCTTCAAGTAATTGAATTGCAAATTCTTCTTTCTTTTCTACCACGATTCCCAATAAGTAGCATATAGCCATATAGTCTTTCGCAATAGATATGCCTGCATCTGCTGACATTTTTATGTATTCAGTTGCTTTTAGAACATTTCGAGCAATTTGAGGCTCACCAAATAAATATAAACAACCTGCTTGGAACATTGCTTCCACATGCTGTTTTTCTGCAGCTTCACAAAAATAGCATAGTGCCTTTCTTAAATTATACTGCTCATTCGAGATTAACTGTTCCAGTCCTTTACGATACTCGTCTTCCCCATCCATTTTAAATATATTTTCCATAATGCCTCTCCTTGCTATTGACTATTTATAATATCCATTTCCAATTATTATAGGCGAATAATCTCTGTATCTCCACCTAATTTTGCTTTCCCCTTTCGTTTAATATAACGCTCTACATCAAACCTATTTTTCTTATCATAGTCCTCTAATAAGCTATAGTTTTTATGCTTTGTTATATCATACTTATCCGAGAAAAAAGGTCTGACACCTCTAAGCTGAAAGATACATTTTCCACCGTCCATCACTGTTATCTCGTCTTGGCTCATTAGATCTTTTCCGGTCTTTTGATAGTTCATGGCAAAGCTATTCTGATTGGACTTGGTTTCCGAGATATTGTATAAGTCTATGGTTTCCTTTCCCAAAGTTTCTGAAAGTTCTTTTAATGTAGTCTTTCCTTCCCTCCCAGGAATAAAGTACTATCGCAGTTTCCAATAATCGTATCCGCATTATCCTTGTAAATAGCTTTCAGCTGAGATTGTGCCTGTAGAATAATGCTTGCAGAAATTTCTCTGGAACGAATTGTGGCTATCAGTTTATCAAATTTGGGGATTAAACCGATATTGGCAAACTCATCTAGGAGAAACCTGACATGAACAGGTAATCGTCCTCCATAAACATCATCTGCCTTATCACAGAGAAGATTAAAAAGCTGAGAGTACATAATCGATACTACAAAGTTAAAGGTATCATCTGTATCAGAGATAATGACAAAGAGTGCTGTTTTTCTATCTCCAATGCAATCCAGCTCCAATTCATCTTCGCTCATTAAGTCCCTTAGTTCTTGAATATCGAATGGTGCAAGCCTTGCACCACAGCTTATAAGAATCGATTTGGCAGTTTTTCCTGTTGCTACTTGTCAAGGACTTTTTAATCAAAATCATCTTTTTTTTCGTCCGATTTTCTCCGAAATTCCCTCAACATTATCCTTTTTAGTTTATCTTGCATAGTTTCACTGCTTTTATCATTAAAATGGACAATCACCTCATAAGTGGTCTTTCCAATCTTCTTTATCGTCTTTGTTCCTGTAGTTTGTTCATTTCTTTTTTCTTGCATATTTTCTCCTTTCTTTGCAATAAAAAATGACGATTAGTGATTTTTTCCAATCGTCATTAGCCAATATTTATTCATTTCTTTGATGTTTTTAATTATCCGTATCTATTTCTTTGATCTTTTTCTCTATTTCTTCAATACTCGGCAAACTGCTCTTATATTCTGCTTCAAGTAATTTAGAAATCTTATATTTGCTTATACCTATAGGTTGCGATATTTGTTCTAATGAATATTCACAAACGACATCGTTTTTTTATCTTTGCAAATAAGAAGTCCAATCGTAGCATTATCTCTATCAGTTTTTAGCTCTCTATTCACTGCTGTTACATAGAAATTAAGCTGTCCTAAATGTTCCGGCTTAAACTTCTCCGCTTTCAGTTCTATAACAATGTAAGAATGGAGTTTCAAATTGTAAAACAGTAAATCAATATAAAAATCATCCCCATTTATATTTATGTGATATTCTTTGCCTATGTAGGCAAATCCCTCGCCAAGTTCAAGTAAAAAATCAGAAATCTTGTCAACCAGTTCTTTTTGAAGTTCCCTTTCATCATATCCTTCACGAATGGTAAGAAAATCAAAATTATATGGATCTTTTAATGTCTGTCTTGCAAGATCTGATTGCAAAGCGGGTAACCTTTTTTCAAAGTTTGTTATAGATTTTCCTTCCCTGCCATATAATCCGCTTTCAATTTGATGTACGAGTACATTCCTGCTCCATCCGTTCTCAATAGTTTTATCAACATAATATATGGCTTCATCAATGGTCTTGCACTTATTTATTATCCTTTGATTATGTCCCCAAGGTATCTGTTTAATATGGTTGATAACTCTTTCATCAAATTGGGCTACAGGCTGTAGTCCTTTTGAATTGCTGTCGTTATTTTCTATTTCGGCTACACCTTGTAGCCCTTTTATATAAAATGAATACCATCTTCTGATATACTTAATATTTGTTTCAGAAAAACCTTTCATATCAGGAAACTCTTTTTGTAAATCTTTAGCTAACGATTTTATAAAGGCATCTCCCCATGAATGTTGTTCTTGATTTTTTACAATGTATTCTCCCAAAGTCCAATATAAATCTAACAACTCATAATTTACCTTTATTGCAGCTTTAAGTTGGCTACTTCTTACTTTCTCTTTTAACTCTGACAATAGCTTTTTATACTCACTATCACTTGTGATAGACAGCTCTTTATTATCCAAAGGTCATACCTCCTCACTCATAATAATATTTAATTATACCAAATTTATCAATATTTTTCATCTGCTAATTTCCTTCAAGTTGAGTTTTAAGACTGATTTTATCCATAGACATGCTTTAATACCTCTTTTAGTCTTAACGCTCTAAAAATGCCTTTACACCGCCTTGTATGATAGCTATAAATGTTCCCCCTTATCATAATCTTCAAAAGTTGGAATCTTGCCGGTCTTTTTCTGTGATAGTTTATCCTTGTCTTGCTCATACCAATTAAGGATAGTTACATAATGGTCTTGATATGTCTTTCCGGTACTCTTGATATACCTTGACAGTTTTTCAATCATCGTGTCGGTATGACTTTGTAGCTTTTATTGTAATGCCTTGTATTGTTCGTCTGTAAGGATAATGTTTTGATATTCTCCATATTTTTTTGAATTGGGGGGCGGGGTGCTTTCTTCTCTCCCCTTATCTATACTAACCTTATCTAATCTACCCTTATCTATACTGGGTTGACCACTTGTCAACCTTTGGTCAACCAAATGACAACCAACCTCTTTGATATACATTCCGTTTTTAGTTTGAGATAAGCTCTGCACCTCATTTTCATATAAGGTCGGTTTATATCTGTCTTTACGGATAAAGTTGTTGATTTTCCAATGCGTAATGACGATAATTCCTCGTTCAAAAACAATCACAAAGCCTTTGGCAATAAGTATTTTCAGGTCATCTTCATTCGCTCCGATAATCTTGATGATTTTCTTAGGATTATTTACAAAGCCGTCATCATCTGCCCTCATTGATAGATGAAAATATAGGCATTGACTACTTAAAGGCATATCCAAAAATAAGTCGCTATCTACCATCTTGAGTGAAAACATTCTTTTATCTGCCATTTTTCTTTCCTCTCTTATCTTAGTTTTTTAAGAATGTCGTGATTTACGACACCCTTCGTTTTTGATGTTATCCCATTTTAGGACTTCATCTTTCCTCTTTCCTGTAATAGTCTTTTGTTTTATCCTTTCGTTTTTCGTAGGCTTCTTGCTGCTCTTGATACTTCTTAATCTGTGCAATGACACTTGGTTTTTCTCCTCTCTTGATTGCCTTGTCAATCTCAATGGATAGGTCTATGCCATAATCATCATTGACTGTTTTCACTGCATACTTGATATGGTTGATACTTTCGTATTCTTCTTTGACTTTTTGAGATTGTATATTGAGTTTTAACATTTCACTTTCAAGGCTTTGGATTTCTTTTTTCCAGTCCTTTATCTTGATAGCCGATAAGCCTGTTATCTTTTCAAGGATTGCCCTTGCTCTTTTATATTTATCTATCTCATCTTTATGGGAATTGTAAAAGCTGTCTTTGAATAGGGATTTACTGTTCCATTCCTCAAAGACTTGTTTGTTATCCTTGATGATGTCCGCATAGGCAAAGCATTTATTTAAGTTTTCTATTCTTGTGGTTTTCGCCTTAATATCTTGACTAATCTTTTTATTCTTGGATTGCAAGGTACTTATTTTCTCTTGCAATTCGGCTATGGTTTTAAGGTTATTGTCCTTTAGATATATCCTTGCTTTTGAAAATCTTCTTAGGTCTGCACCTATCTTTTTGTTACTTGCATAGGGGTTTAACTTTCTTGCTTTCTCCCTGTAAGTCATAATAAATACTGATGTACTCATAGAGATTAAAGAGTTCCGCTTTGTTCTCATATTCTTCTTTCTTCTCCTGTTTGTACTGCTCATATTTGTCAAATAAGACTTTGGTAAAGTCATTCAACCAAGAGGTGATTTCTGCAATTCTTTCTCTCACTGCTTTCACAATAGAATTATGCTTTTTGATTTCTCGGTTGATATTTCCTTTCTCGGTTTCCACTCCTTTTCGCTCTAAGGCACCGGCACTTGCTCCTAAATGAATGGTCGGAATTTCTTCTTTTCCTTGTCTTTTATAGGAGCGATGATCCACTCGTTTTTGTTCTCCGGCTGTTTCTAAATATTGATTACAAAGTGTGGCAAAATGTTCTCTCCATTTCTCGGCATTTTCTTTGTTGTTCCAATCAGTGAGGTCGATTTTCCTTGTTTTAGGTTTTCCGTTTTTACCTAAAATCTTTTTTCCCTGTTCATCAAGAAGATATTCTTTTTTACTCTTTGCTCCCCAAGTGCTATCTTGATTTAAGGGGCGAACAGTTGTCATTATATGAGCGTGAATATTTCCGTTTCCCTCATCATTTCCTTGATGAATGGCAAGGTCTGCAATCATTCCTTTGGATACAAAATTCTCCTGTATAAACTCCCTGATGAGGTCTTTGTTTTCTTCCAAACTCAACTCTTTGGGTAGGGCAATAATGAAGTTTCTTGCAAGCTGTGCATTGATGGCTTTTTTTCATTTAACTCAACACTGTTCCACAAGATGGAACGGTCTAAAAAAATTCTTTCGGTGCATTTTTCCGGCAAGAAGATTTCTTTATGCTCCAAGCCTTTTTTTTGTTGTGATAATCGTGGGTTACTCCGTCCCATTCATTCGTGAGTTTCTCACAAGAAATATAGGCAGCACTTGCGACTGCACTTTTTCCTTTCCCTCTTGAGATGATGGAAATATTAAAGTGAAAACTGTCTGCCACTCTTATCAACTCCTTTCGCTTTTAGATTGTCTTTGTTCTTTTCTTTTGTTGTTTTAAGTGTCGGTCTTAGCGGTTTTCTTCTCGGATAGTCCATAAAGTGAATGACCGTTTTGAAACGGTACAATAGAAAAAGCCGACTATACTGCAACTGCTTTTGTTGTTTCAGTATGTCGGCTTGATAAGTAGTATCCGTTTCAAATTTTTAGGGTCAAGGGTGAGCGGTAGCGAATGCACTTTACCCTTGACGATAAAAAAGGGAATGGGGGATATGCAATCATCTTTGCTACTCCTCTTTTGCTCCCTGCAAGGGTAAAGGCTCCGCAGGACGCAAGGATACCCTTTAGGGTGTATAATTGCGCCCTTAGAAAATCTAAGGGAATTGCGATTATATGATGTCCTTGCTTTTCTTATCTTTTTTGAAATGTTCTTTGTAAGATAGCCTTTATTTCTTGATTACTTTTCTCGCTTGCTCCCTCAATAAAACTTTCTAAGATTGCTCCTCGTTCTATCAATCTATGGTTTCGCTTTTTGCGTTCTTCAAGGCTCGCTTGCTTTCTGATTTTCTTTTCCTGATTTTTTTAACTGCACCAACTTCTTTTCGTACTTTTCAAGCTCATTTTCTTTGAGTTCAATTTCCGATTTTACTTTTTGTAGTTCTGTCCTATTGTCTTTCATATCCATTCCTCGCTTTCATCTTTATGAGAAAAGGTTAAGCACATTTCGCACTTAACCTTTTTCGCTTTATTAGATTTTACCCTCTAAGAGTTTTCTTAATTTCTCTAAAATCTTATTCCTCCTTTTCCCCGATTGCCTGATAGCTTCTGTTTTTTTCTTTCTCCAATAGACCGTAAACTCTCCTCTCTGAAAAATATGGCAGTAATGATGTCCCTTTCTTCTTCTGTAAGGGTAGCTAATGCCTTATTCAGTTCTTCAATTTGCATTTTTACTTCTACAATTTTTTCAATATCCATGCTTTCATCTGCGATGTTATCTATAAAATGACCATCATAATCGAATACAGAAAAGGGAAGTACGTTATACTTCCAATCTTTTCTTTGGAGATATTTTTCGTGTTCCGTTATTCTCCAGTAAGCTCTGTATATTTCCTCATTTACCTTAACCGCTTTTCCTTTGACATAAAGGAAATATTCTTTTTTATCCATTGTGTAATCCTCCTTTTTCTGCTCTCTGATTTTTGGTTTTTGAGCATAAAAAGGAGGACTTCTACTGGCGTAAACAGTCCTCTCGTATCAAAAAAAGTTTTCTATTAAAATTAACCTGTTATTTTTTATCATTTCAAAATATCATTTTATTTCAACCTCCTTGTAGTTTTCTTACTCAAAATTCTTCAATAATTCCTCGATAGCCGTTCGCTTTCTCTATCAAGCTTCCCTTTACACCCATTGTAAAAGCAATATCACTGCTACGAATAGCTAAGAGTTTATCCCCGACTTTTATTTCTAACATCTTCATCAAATCATTTGAAAGATATACCGTATTTTCTTTTAGTGAAAGCCAACCGTATTTTCTTCCTTTGTAAGCAATCAACTCTCCCTCGCTCAAACTTCTGTCTGCTAAACTTGGATTTTCTTCCAAAACATTTTTGAGTGTTGAATGGGAAAGTAAAGGTTCGGTCATTACACTAAACCCTCCTGTTTGCTTACTTCCTGAAACAATATAAATGTGATTTTCTTCTTTTAGCTTATATTCATCTACCGCCATTCTCGGAAAGATCAGTTCTCCATTTACTCTTATCCTCGACCAACCAAAAATATATTTTCCCCCCTTAGTCATCTGTGGCATTCTTGAGTTCCTCCAATGCTTTTTTTGTAATTCGTATTGCACCGGCACTATGAATACGAACAACAGGGTTTGTATCATTATCTGCAAACCATTGTAATTTTTCTAAATAAGGCTTTACACACTGCGGTTTTCTTTTTCCCATTACTCGAAACATTTCCGGAGCTTCTATCCGCACTCTCACTCCTCTATCTTGTATCATTTCACAAAACAGATCCATTCTTTCGCAAAATAATTAAGGAGCGTTGGTTGCAATATTTTCACAAGCCCAAACAAAAGCAAGCCTAACATCATCTACTTGATCTTTTCTCATTTTCATTATTTTATCGAAATAAGGGATAATCAAGTTTTTATCTGCTCTGCCTATTCTTCCTAAAGCATTAACCGCACGCTCCCTAATTTTTGAATGCTCGTCATCTAAACAAAAAGGCAATATTATAATATATGTTTCTACTTGCTTCGGATAATTTAATCCCATTTCTCCAAGAAGCCACAAGATTTTTGCTTTTACAATAACAGAATGATTTTTCATTGAGTTTATTTGCAACATCATCAATCACTTCTCCCCAGTTTTCTTTGGTTTTTTTGTTATTTCTCTTAATTCCTTCAGGATTTCTTTATCCTCATTTTTATTTGCCATTTTTTATTCCTTTAAATACAATTCTCTAAAGTTCTCAATCCACTTATTCAATGCTTCTGATAATAATACTTGTTGTTTTAGAATAGTCTTGCCCGTAAACGGAATATCCGTCCTCTCTTCCTTCAATTGTAATACCGCTTTTTGAAATTGACGGATCTGATACTCGATATTTTCTGTCAGTTCCTTTCGTTCAAGCGGAGATACCATTTCCAAATTGATGATGACAGCATTAAAAATCCAAAAAAATATTTACCATTTGAGCAGAAATTTTTCTTCATCAGCTCAAGAAAATATTTATTTCCTTTTTCTGTGATATGATAGATGGACTTTTCAGGCATATTTCCCTCTTTTGACACATTGCCCTTTATATATCCTTTTTCCTCCAACTGAACAACTTTCTTATAAATGGATGGGGTACTCACTTTAATCCATTTAGAAATATTTCGATACTCCACATTTTTTTGTAAATCATAAGCACTCTGTTCTTTTTCTTTAATCATTCCTAAAACAATCAAATCTATTGCTGACATATTTTTCTCCTCCATAAAAAAACTACTATAAATTATATCACTATATTTTTATAGTAGTCAATAAGAGGAAACATCTATGCAGGATAATTTTTTTCTATCCTCTTATATTCATTTAGTGGTATTCCGCTTTTTTTCAGCGTTTTGAGTTTCTCCTGTTTGAGTTGCTCCCTTTTCTCTTTGTATCTGTCCTCATATTCTTTTTGCTTGCCGTTTGCTTTACGCTTGAGGTAGTTTTGATGAAGCCTGTCTTTTCTTACTCGTTCTTTTTCTTCCTCCTCCCTTAATTTCTGCATTTCTTCTTCGGACAATTCTTCTTTTGGCGGTTCATAGTTCCCGATAAAGTTGAAGTAGATTTCGACTTTCTGATTGGCGGTTTGACTGCCTTTTCGATCTCGTTCGTGAATTAAGATTTTTTCTACAAACTCGTTAATGATGGTCGGTGTCAGTTCGTCAAAGTTATCATAGCGTTCAATCAACCGGATAAACTTCTTGGCTCTGTCGGTTTCTTTTTCGTATCGCTTGATGGCTTTTTCCAACCCATCGATTTCTTTGCTGAGTTCTCTTTGCTCTGTTTCATACTGATTATTTAAGATTTCATATCGGGTATTCGGTATCTTCTCCAGTATCATATCTTCATATATCCGACACATTAAGCGTTCCAGTTCCTGAAGTCTGTTTTTACTATCTGTGAGCCTTGTCTTTTTCTTTTCCATTTCCATTTTTTCGCTTTCTTCCATTTCGTTTTGAATGGAATGGAGAAAGGCTTCGTTATCTTCATCAAGGCTTTTCTTAATGTCTTGTAGGGTGCTTTGAATGAGCTTTAAGACTACTTCTGCTTTTATCCTGTGAGCGGAGGGACAAAGTGTTCCACAAGGTACTTTTGTGTAGGCACTGCAAGTATAATAGGGGATATTCTTGTAGTTGCTCGTTCTGTGAACATACATTTTACTGCCACAATCGGCACAATACATCAGTCCTGTAAGAGGGTGGTATTCGCCCCAACCATCAGGATACCGTTTGACATTTCCTCGTATTCTCTGCACATTATCAAAGGTTTCTTGGTCTATGATTGGCTCGTGGGTGTTTTCAAAGATGAACCAGTTATCTTCGGATACATATTTACTTTTCTTGTCTTTGAAATGCTTTCTGGTTTTGAAGTTGACTGTATGCCCTAAATACTCTTGCTTTTTTAAGATACTTGCAATCGTGGAACTGCACCAACGATATGGATATTCAAACACTTTGCTTTGATGTAGTCCATATCCCAATTTCTGCTGATGATAGGCGGGTATATCTATCTTGTCGGCTTCTAATATCCTTGCAATGGCATAGGGTCCTTTTCCATCCATTGTCAGATGGAATATTCTTCGGACAACTTCTGCCGCTTTTTCATCGATAATCCACTGATTTTTATCGCCCTTGTCTTTTATATAGCCATAGGGTGGACTGCTTCCTGTATGCTTTCCGCTTTCGCCTTTAGCTTTGAATGTGGACTTGATTTTCCTTGAGGTATCTCTCGCATACCACTCGTTCATAATGTTTCGAAATGGAGTAAAATCATCGTCTTTGTAAAAGCTGTCTACATTGTCGTTTATGGCAATGAGTCTTACTCCCTTTTGTCTTAATATCTCCATACATTGACCGACTTTGAGGTAATCTCTGCCAAGTCTTGACATATCCTTTACGATGATACAACCGATATTTCCTTGATTGACTCCGTTCATCATTGCCATAAATCCCGGTCTGTCAAACTGTGTTCCGCTAATTCCGTCATCGGTAAAATGAATGATGTTGAATAGATTATTTTTGCTTGCATATTCTTCAAGAATTTTCTTTTGATTGACGATCGAATTGCTCTCGCCTTGTAGTTCATCATCTCGGCTTAACCTTTCATACAAAGCGGTTATTTTCTCATAACTTCTCATGATTACCTCCTTTCGCTCAAATTCTTCAATAAAAAAAGAATTAAGCAAAACATTTTTCACTCAAGTAGTGATGAAGTGTTCTTCTTAATTCTATTACTCCCGCAGCCAATTTGTACTTTTTATATTGCTTCACTGCAAAGTGTGTAGGTTCTTTCTTTTCCAGTGCTTCAAAGAGTCTATCTATGGGATTCATATAGGTTTCATCATCTTCTCTAACTTCTGAAGCGTCTATCATATCGAGAAGTGTTGCAAAGTTCTTTTCTTCTCTTGGAGCTTCATAGAAGATATATCCGATAAGGGCTGTATAGTAGAGCTTTTCGGCTTTGACCCAAAAATCTTCACCTGCTTTTTCTCCCTCGCCCTTGGTGTTTGCAATGATGGTTTGCACTAATTTTAGTATGTCTTTTTCACTTCTAAGATAAGCAAAGGGATTGTATTTCATAGACTTTTTGAAGTTAATGGTATTTAGGATTTTTATCTCATATCCGTTATCTTCAAGCATCTTGCCGCACTCAAGGACTATCGTTCCTTTCGGATCGGTTACACAATATGACGAGTGCATCTGCATAAGATTCGGTTTTACATAAAAATCTCGTTTTTTTCCACTTCCTGATCCACCGATTACAAGCACATTTTTGTTACGAGCATATTTAGGATTAGCCGGTCTGCCATTCATGGTTAATCGTTCTGTTTGCGTAAGCAGGATATTGTTTTGAAACTTTTCATCCACATATGGCTCTATATCTTTTTTCGTTCCCCAGCGAGCTGATCCGTACTCCTTCCCCTGTCTAAACTTTTTTGCATTTTTTCCTTTGGTATAGACAATAAATTTGATTAAAACTGCCGTCCCTATTCCCATGATAATGTCAATAAGATAAAGACTTGGGAAAAAGCTCATTCTGTTAAGCTCCAATAATCCTTGCAAGGTTTTATCTATCACATCACCGCCGGTATAGCTTCTGATATGATGAGAAAAAATATTCCCTAAATAGAAAAATGCAAGATAGGGAATATTTTGCTTTACAAATATTGCCTTATCCTGCACCTTAAATAAGCCTCTGATATCCTTTAGTATCTCCTCAATCATAGGCTTTGCTCCTTTTGCTTATTCTTGATTTTATCTTTGAAAATAGTATTTTTAACCAATTCTTTGAACTTCTCAAGGTTCTTATGGATAGACTCCTTCCTTTCTGTTTTTTTCTCCAAGTCTGCCAGGACCTTTTTAAATGCTTTATCCATGATTTTTACATCTTTCGCTTGAAAAAATAGGGAATACTGCTTTGTCTTCTTATCTTTCATAACAGAAAACTTAACACCATATTTATTCAATTCTTTTTTCAGGCTTTTAAGCTCTTCTTCTCTAATAGCAATTTCTTCCAGTTGTCCTTTCTGAACCAAGTCCTTCAGCTTCACTTCATTACCCTTTTCACTGACAAATTTCTCCATTCCCCCAAATTTTTTAGCTTCTTTTAGTAATTTCTTTATCTGCTGAATAATCAGTTTTGCAGTGATTTTAGCTGCCTTTATTTCTAAGTTAAGGGTTTTATCGGATACTTCTTCATTGATCATGTTCCTTCACCTCCGCTCAATAATCGCTCTTTGTTTCGAGAAAGCTTCTCTTTTTGAATTTGCTTCCTGTAATCATGCCCTACAACCATAACCGGAATACACATCTCTATAATTCTTGAGTAAATTCTTTGATACTCCACACTTTCTATACAGTTTTGAATAGTGTCATAAGATAGATTTGTGGTAAATATGGTCGGCTTCCTTCTTAAGTACCGGCTGTTCACAATGTTGTACACCTGCTCCTTTGCATAGCTTGTGTCCCTTTCAATTCCCAAGTCATCTAAAATCAGTACGGAAGTATTAACCAAAGATTCAATGTAGGCATTCTTATCAAAGTCAAAACCACACTTTTGCATTTCATTCATAATCTGCGAAAAGTTCCGAATCTTCACCGTAATTTGATATTGCTCTATTAGAGCGTTGGCAATAGAACAGGCAAGATAAGTCTTTCCACTTCCAACAGAACCATAAAAAAGAAGTCCTATATTTTCCTTCTTCATTTGCTGATAATCCTTCACAAAGTTCTTGGCAATAAGAAGACTTTGATTTTCTTCTCCTTGATAATTCTCAAAGCTGTACTCCCATTCAGCTCTGGAACTAAAACAACTACTCTTGAGACGTTCTATTTCCAATTGCTTCTGTCTCTTAGCTTCTTTTTCTTCTCTCTGTTTGTCGCAATGACAAGATACACGACAAATCATCTTCCCACCAAAGAACTCCAAAATCTTTCCGTCTTTTCTTTCATGACAAGTCTTACAGTAAACATGTCCATCCTTTTCATATTCTTCATTTGCATCGTAGGAATACTCCACGCCCTCAATCCAAGTCCTTTTCATTTCACTCATTATAAATGCTCTCCTTTATCGTATTCTTCCAAACTGGGAATGTTGGAAGCTTTTATTCCCCTCCGATTTCCCTGATCTTTATAAAAACCATGAAAGGATAGTTGCCTTATGGTCTTTGTAAGTCTTTCCCGTACTCTTAAGATATGCTGACAACCTTTCCACATAGTTTGAAAAATCCTTAACTAGAACTTCTTTCAATTCTTTTATTTCCTCATCTCTTAAATAAACGTTTTGAAAAATCCCATATGATTTTTTTCCAAAACTAAAATCAGGATAATTACCCTCATGTTTATTAATATTAGAATTAGTTCCGTGTATTTTTCTTCACTTCCTGAAGTGTAGGTTCTTCACTTCTTGTATGTATATTCTTCACTTCTGAACTGTAGTTTTTACCTCCGGAAGAAATGATACTAAGAAAATCCTTTACATAAATGATATTTGGCTTTCCTAAACCCTGTTTCTTTCTCTCTATGAGCCCTAGTCCTCCTGTACTGTTATCTAATTCATTTAAAACTTTTACAGCTGTTTTATTAGATCTACCTAATACTTCCATAACCTCTTCCAACGTAAAAATGATGTATATTCTATTCTCTTGATCAATCCATTTATTTTTGAAGGACAAAGCCGTTCTCTCAAGTAAACAGGCATAAAGAATCTTGGCATCTGAAGATAAGGATTGAAACTTTCTATCAGTCACAAGAATCTTAGGAAGCATATAGTAACTAAATCGCTCACCATCTCGGTTATAAAAATAATCAAACTCCACATCTTCTCTCCTTTTTATTTTTTACATAATTTTAGGTATAAAAAAAGACGATAGAACTTTCTATCGCCTTCTTCATATAACTTCACTTCTCTTTTCTTAAAAAGATCGTATTCTCTGATTTAGCACTTCCAGGAAAGCAATAATTGTTGCACCTATCATAGGTAATCCATAGGGACTGAGGATAAAGCCAACAATTAATGCCTCCAATGCAACTTTTCCGTCCTGAAAGAATAGAAAAGAACCTATTGCTACAAAAATGCAAAGAATCATCAATAAATACAAGATAGCCGTTCCTATACTTAGCAAAAATGTTAGAAAAGCGGTGCTAACCGATAATAGAAGACTAATAGGAAACAAGACAAGCTTAAATAGTATTCTCATAGGCAACCTCTTTTCTTTAATTAACTATCTATTCATCTACATACGATTACTAAGTTTATAATAGCACACGGGATGAAACAAGTCTTTGTAAATCATCAATTCTTTTTTTATATAAAATGGCGGATGAAGTTAACTTCATCCGCCATAAGGCATAATCTCTTTGTCTTCAAAATATTTCAATAACAAACAAAATACTAATACAACTTTGCTCCTGCCGGGATATGGTTATCTGCCATCAGCAAATGCAATTCTTCCTCATCACTATCCTTCTTCTGATTAATAGCGGAAAGTAGCATACCGCGGGACTCTACGCCCATCATTGCTCTTGGGGGAAGATTTGTGATAGCAATCAAGGTCTTTCCAATCAGCTCTTCCGGCTCATAAAAGTCATGAATGCCGGAAAGAATCGTTCTGTCCGTACCGGTTCCGTCGTCCAAGGTAAACTGTAAGAGCTTCTTACTCTTTGGAACGGCAAAGCAATCCTTTACCTTTACCGCACGGAAGTCAGACTTACTGAAAGTCTCAAAGTCAACCTGTTCTTCGAAGAGAGGTTCAATCTTCACGTTTGAAAAATCAATCTTTTCTGGAACGGTCGCAACTTGGTCGCAAATTCCGTTTCCATTACCCTTAGATGCCCTATTTCCCTCATCTTTCTTCTCTAAAGACTTCATCGTGGGGAAGAGCAGTACGTCACGGATAGATGCCGCATCGGTAAGAAGCATTACCAGACGGTCAATACCGTAACCGATTCCTCCTGTAGGAGGCATTCCGATTTCCATTGCATGCAGGAAGTCTTCGTCGGTGTGGTTTGCTTCCTCATCTCCCGCATCTGCCAAAGCATCCTGCGCCTTGAAACGTTCTCTCTGATCGATAGGATCGTTTAGCTCGGAATAAGCATTGGCCATCTCTCTTCCGTAGATAAAGAGCTCAAAACGCTCTACCTTGGATGGGTCAGATGGCTTCTTCTTGGTAAGGGGGAGAAATCTCCACCGGATGATCCATAATAAAGGTCGGCTGTACTAGCTTCTCCTCGCAGTACTCTTCGAAGAAGAGGTTTTCAATGTCTCCGATACCATGATGCTCTTCGTAGGCAATTTCCTTTTCCTTCGCCAAAGCTCTTGCCTCTTCTAAGGTCTTAATCTGATCAAAGTCAATGCCTGCATATTCCTTGATTGCCTCTGTCATGGTCAAGCGACGGAAGGGGCTTTCCAAATCAATGGGAGTTCCCTGGTAGCTGATGTGCAGAGTCCCGCAAACCTTTTCTGCAAGATAACGGAACATGGACTCGGTCAGCTCCATCATTCCTTCGTAGTCTGTATATGCCTGATACAGCTCCATTAAGGTAAATTCCGGATTATGTCTGGTGTCGATTCCCTCATTACGGAACACTCTTCCAATCTCATAAACTCTTTCCATGCCGCCGATAATCAGACGCTTTAGATAAAGCTCTAAGGAAATACGAAGCTTTACGTCTTCATTTAAGGCATTGTAATGGGTTTCGAAGGGACGAGCTGCTGCACCGCCGGCATTTTCCACCAGCATCGGTGTCTCCACCTCCAAGAAATCTCTTCCGGCAAGGAAGTTACGGATTTCCCGAAGAATCTGAGAACGCTTCATGAAAACGGTACGACTGTCCTCATTCATAATCAGATCCACATAGCGCTGACGATAACGGGTGTCGGTATCGGTTAAACCGTGGAACTTTTCAGGAAGTGGGTACAGGGACTTGGAAAGCAGGGTAATCTTCTCTCCGTGAACGGAAATCTCTCCCATCTGGGTTTCGAAAACATAACCTCTAACTTCCACGATGTCGCCAAGGTCCAGCTTCTTAAACTTCTTATATTCTTCTTCCCCAAGACTTTCCCGGCTTACATAAACCTGGATTCTGCCGTCTCTATCCTGCAAATGCATAAAGCTGGCCTTACCCATGACACGCTTGGATAAAATACGTCCTGCAATCACAACCTGCTGATTCTCTAAGCTCTTGAAATTCTCTTTGATCTCAGTAGAATGATGGGTCTGTTCAGCTTTGGTAATTTCAAATGGATCTTCCTTAGCTGCCTGATACTCTGCCAACTTATCATATCTGGCCTTCAAAATGTGGTTCATGTCCACCGGTGCATTTCCCTTTTGCTTTTCCTGCTCTCCCATCCTTCTATCCTTTCTTTGCACTGTTCGATTATTGTTTTATTATATTGTGATTGAAATCTTCTCTAAGGCATACCTTCATTGAATGATTCTTAATCGAATGATTCTTAACCGAATGATTCTTCACTGAGTCCTTCTTACCCGAGTTATTCGTCATTTGCTCTCTCTACGGAAAGTACCTTGTACTCTAAAACTCCCGCCTGAGTTTCTACGGTAACCTCATCTCCCACTTTGTGATGCAATAAGGCCATACCTACAGGAGACTCGTTGGAAATCTTTCCCTGCAAGGAGTTTGCCTCTGTAGAACCTACAATCATGTATTCCACTTCTTCATCAAATTCCTTGTCAAACAGCTTGACCTTACATCCGATATTGATGGTGCCTTCTTCCGCATCATCCACTACTTCCGCATTCTTCAACAAGGCCTCGATGGCAACGATTCTTTCTTCGATTTCTCTCTGCTCATCCTTCGCTGCATCATACTCAGCGTTCTCAGACAAATCTCCCTGTTCCCGAGCTTCCTTAATCTTTTCCGCAATCTCTTGTCTCTTATTTACCTTTAAATTATGAAGTTCACTCTCCAACTTATTCAATCCTGCCCTGGTAAGGAGGTTTTTCTTTTCTTCAGCCACCTGCTATCCTGCCCTTTCTCTAAAACTGCAAGGACGGCTTCTGGAAGACCCAGAAGCCGTTTTATCCAATGATTCGAAGTAGTATTCTAGCAACGGAAGCTTAAGAAGTCAATGTTTTTTTCCTTGTTTCTTGCGGGATTTTCCGGCTTTTTTTATTCCTTCTTTCATCCTTTTTTTTCTTCCATCGCCAATTTAAAAAAATCTTTTTTTATTTTTGAAATCAGTAAACTATATCCACTCAAAAGGAAGAGCAAAAAAGCATAGCTTCAGCCCTTCCTTTTGTCATGCACAACGATAATCCTACAAAAGACATGAAATATTTCGTTGCCTATTTTAATTTACTTTTGTCTATTTTCTATCTTTCTTATACGTTATGTTTCTATACAGAAAAAAATAATTATAACAATCTTTTAAATAGCTCCTGAATATCCTCCAGCTTAGGATCTCTTGGGTTTCCGGGTCTACACGCATCATCCATAGCAGACTGAGACAGGAAATCTACATCCTCAGGCTTCACAATGTTCTTTAAATCCTTAGGAATACCTACATCCTCTGCCAGCTTCTTCACTGCATCAATCGCAGCCTTTTGGTACTCTTCCTTACTCATCTTCTCTGTATCGGCAACGCCCATAGCCTTTGCCACGTTTCTTAACTTCTCTCCTACCGCATCCTTATTGTATTCCATAACAGTGGGGAGAATAATAGCATTTGCCACACCGTGAGGAGTATCATACAGTGCACCTAAGCCGTGCGCCATGGAGTGAACTATACCCAATCCGCAGTTAGAGAATCCCATTCCGGTGAGGTACTGCCCTAAAGCCATTCCCTCTCTGCCCTCAGGAGTATTTTCCACTGCCCCCCTAAGGGACTGTGCAATCAGCTCAATAGCCTTTAAGTTAAACATATCGGTAATGGTATTGGCCCCCTTGGTGGTATAGCCTTCAATGGCATGTGTCAGCGCATCCATTCCGGTGGATGCGGTAAGTCCCTTTGGCATGCTGGACATCATATCCGGATCCACGAAAGCCACTACAGGAATATCATGAGGATCTACGCAGACAAATTTTCTCTTCTTTTCTACATCGGTAATAACATAGTTAATGGTTACCTCTGCTGCGGTTCCTGCAGTTGTAGGAATAGCAAAAATAGGTACTGCAGGCTTTGTTGTTGCAGACAGTCCCTCTAAGCTTCTTACATCCTCAAAGGCAGGGTTGGCAATGATAATGCCGATAGCCTTGGAGGTATCCATGGAAGAACCTCCTCCGATAGCAATGATATAGTCTGCACCGGAATTTTTAAATGCAGCTACGCCGCCCTGTACATTTTCAATGGTAGGATTCGCCTTGATTTCTGAATAAATTTCATAGGGAAGCCCTTCCTTGTCCAGTAAATCTGTCACTTTCTTGGTCACATGAAACTTAATCAAGTCCGGGTCGGAGCAAATGAAGGCCTTCTTAAAACCGCGACGCTTTGCTTCCTCTGTAACACTTAAGATTGCTCCCTTTCCATGATAGGATACTTCATTCAGTACAACTTTGTTTGCCATATTATCCTCCTAATGAAATAAATAAATTCTTTGTGCTCTTAATTGTTTTATCTTTGTGTTTTTTCTGCTTTATCTGTTTCTACCTTTTACACGACTCCCTTTTGCAACATAATATTGCCGTAGAGGGCCTTTTCTGATGTAGCGATAATCAAATAGCAGCTCTTTGCCTCTTCATAAAAAGCAAAGCGCTCAATACTGCCAATCGCTTTTTCTCTAGAATCATACTTTGCCACAATAGCCTTAAACTCATCCCAGATAGGAGTAGCTACCTGATCTCCCGGTACCTTTTCCATGATTTTCACAGGACATTCCGTGTAAGTATCCAAGGGAAAAAGCTGTAAAATCCCATCCAGGATTTCACAAACTCCATGACCGTCCATACGTATCACATGGGCGTTTGCGCCTACGGAATGGGAGGGAAAATTCCCATCCGCAATCAGGACTCTATCTGAATGTCCCATCTCACATAAACGCTTTAAAAGTTCCGGGGAAAGAATTGCAGGAATTCCTTTTAACATCTTTTCCTCCTCGTATTTTTTATAGGGGCTGTAAAAAAATCAAAATAAGAAATAGATTTTCGGCAATATAGGGCTAAATGAGGGGTAGTCTGAGCCCGTCGGTACTTGCGAAAAACAAGAGAATCGAATTTTTTCGCTTAGTATCCGCTACGTGGCGAAGCTAGCGAAAGCGTGCCCCAAAATTAGACCTATATTGCTTAGAAAACTATTTTGATTTTTTACAGCCCCTTTCACTGCAGATTTCTAAGGAGAAAAGAACTCAGTTATAGCCAAGTGATTTCTCTCTTAAAAGTCTGCCCTATTCCATTTTTAAAGAATGTACTATTTACCTTGTGCTTTAAATTACTCGTAAAGACATGGAGCAATCTTCTCATCTTCCATATTGTCCTTGTTGTACCAAAGAGCACCGGTGTCCACGTCAGATACGCTTTCTCCCTTTGCTGCCTTCACAGCAAGCTCTACAGCCTTATAGCCAATCTGTACAGGATCCTGTGTAACAGAACCTGCAAACAAGCCGTCTCTGATAGCCTGTAACTGCTTGCTTCCTGCATCAAATCCTACTGCAACAACCTTACCTTCACCGATCTTGTCCAAACCTTCATTTGCAGTAATAATAGCGTTTGCTGCGAACTCATTGGAGCCGTAGATAGCGATAAGATCGGACTTCTCTAAGATAGCGGAAGCAACTGCAGCACCATCAGCATCCTTAACTTCTGCAGGGATACCTACATCAATGATAACCTTTGCACCGGACTTTTCCTTCTTTAAGCTGTCGTGTCCTTCTACAGAAACCTTATCTGCTCCGATAAGCTCTGTCATAGCCTCTACGAATCCCTTGGTTCTTTCAACGATGGACTGAGAGTTGGATTCCTGCGCAACTACGCCGATTCTTACAGTCTCAGATGCACCGTCAATCTTATCCTTGATTAAAGCATAAGTTTCTTTTGCAGCAAGCTTTCCTGCCTCATAGTTGTTGGTGGAAGCATTTGCCTTGATAGCACCTTCCGGAGCATCAGGTACACCGGAGTCAAATCCGATAATGGGAATTCCCTTATCCATAGCGTTCTGGATAGATCCTATAGCAGCCTGAGTGTCTAATGCAGCAAGACAGATTGCTGTCGGTTTCTGAGCGATAGCTGCATCCAAGTACTCAACCTGCTGTGCAATAGCAGACTCATTGTCCGGTCCCTGGAAAGAAACATCTACGCCATATTCTTTTCCTGCCTGCATTGCGCCCTTCTCAACCGCCTTCCAGAACTGGTGCTGGAAGCCCTTGGCAATGACGTTAATCTTCTTACCTTCTCCGTCCATCTTGGTTTCAACGCTTTCAGCATTTTGCTCTGCTGCGGAGCTTCCTGCTGCTGCAGTAGTGCCCTCGGACTTTGCGGAAGAACCTCCACATGCTGCCAGAGACAGGGCCATCATACCCGCCAGTGCAACCGCCATAATTCTTTTTTTCATCTTTCTTTCCTCCTTATACCTTTCTTTCTGTTTAAGATATCCATATACACAGCGAATACTAAGATGATTCCTGTGATAAAGAGCTGATAGTGAGACTGTACCCCAATATAGGGGAAACCGATTTTCAGTACCGTCATGATAAACACACCGATGATGGTTCCTAGGATGGAACCCACTCCTCCGGAAAGGGATGTTCCGCCGATGACAACTCCGGCAATGGCATCCAACTCAAAGCCGTTTCCGGTATTGGGCTGTGCTGTAGAGAATACCGCCACATAGGCAATGCCTGCCAAAGCGGCAAAGAAGCCGGAGAAAACATAAGCCAAAGTTTCATATTTCTTTACATTGATTCCGGAAAGTCTGGTGGCCTCCTTGTTCGATCCGATAGACAAGATATATCTTCCTGTTTTGGTCTTATTTAAAACTACAGCCATCACCACTGCACAAACTGCCAAAAGCAAAAATCCTGTAGGGAAGTTTTTGGGGAATATCCCGCCTTCCTTCGTCACCATAAAGATTTCTCTAAACCAGGCTCCCTCTGCAGATCCCTGGGGGAAGGAAATGGTTTTTGTCTTAGAAACGATGGAGCCCAATCCTCTGGATACCATCATGGTTCCCAAGGTGGCGATAAAGGCCGGAAGTTCCAAACGGGAAACCAAAATTCCGTTAATCAATCCAAACAAAGAACCGCAAAGTAGAATCACCAACAATACCAATGGCATTGGCAGACCGTTTCCATGAGTGTTCCACCTATTAAGGCACAGCAGATGGCTACCGTTCCGATAGATAAGTCAATTCCTCCTGTGGAAATAACAAAGGTAACACCGATCGCCATGAATGCTACATAGTAGGCAGACTTGGAAATGTTGGTAAAGGTCGTTCCCTGTAAGAACTTGTCTGTCAGTAGTGAGAAAACAACACATATAATGACTAGGGCAGCTACCACCACTGCCTGTTGGTTTGAAAATAACTTTTTAATCTTCACCTTTATTCCCCCTGTCTATTCGTAGCACAAGTCATAATGGCTTCCTGGTTGACTTCTGCAATATCCAAGCAACCTGTCACCCTGCCTTCGCACATAACGATGATTCTGTCGCTCATTCTTAAAATCTCAGGCAGCTCCGAAGAGATCATGATAATGGACTTTCCTTCGGAAACCAATCTTTCCATCAGCTCATAGATTTCGCTCTTGGCTCCCACGTCAATTCCTCTGGTAGGCTCATCAAAGATTAAAATTTCCGAATCCTTTAACAGCCACTTGGCAATAACCACCTTTTGCTGATTTCCGCCGGATAACTTTTTGATGATTTGGCTAACACTCGGCGTCTTGGTTCTCAATTCTTCCACGTACTTTTCACTTCGTTCCTTACACTTCTTCTCATCAATGAAGAAGCCCTTTTGGAACTTTTCCAGAGAAGCCAGACAGGTATTTTCCTCAACGGTCTTATCCACCAACAGTCCGTATCTCTTTCTATCCTCGGACAGATAGCCGATTCCTGCCTTTACCGCATCCTCTGTGCTCTGAATATCCACTTCCTTACCGTGAATATAAATTTTTCCGGAATCTCTCTTATCCGCACCGAACAAAAGTCTTGCCACCTCTGTTCGTCCTGCACCCATCAGTCCTGAGAATCCCAGGATTTCTCCCTTATGGAGCTCGAAGGAAACATCTTTTACGGCCTTACCACGGCTTAAATGCTCACATTTTAGGACTACTTCCGCCCCTTCCTTCACCGCCGACTCAGTCTTTGGATCCATAAAGACGGTTCTTCCTACCATCATTTTGATGATATCGTCCTTGGTGCATTCCTTGGTTACCAGGCTTCCCACATACTCTCCGTCTCGCATAACCGTTACTTTGTCGGAGATGACATTGATCTCATCCATTCTATGGGAGATGTAAATGATGCCGGTTCCCTTTTCCCGTAAATCCCGAATAACCTTGAAAAGCTCTTCAATCTCGGAGGTACTTAATGCTGCGGTAGGTTCATCGAAAACAATGACCTTGGCCTGTGTAGAAATCGCTTTGGCAATTTCTACCATCTGCTGCTTTCCTACGGTAAGTTCTCCGATTTTTGCACTTGGCTTAATGTGTACATTCAGCTTTTTAAAAAGCTCTTCCGCATCTCTTTCCATCTTCTTATCATCGATAAAGAAGCCGCTCATTCGTTCCTGACCGATGAAAAGATTTTGTGCCACCGTCAAATCATTCATCATATTCAATTCCTGATGGACAATAGCGATTCCTGCTGCTTCCGACTCGGAAACGGATTTATATTCCACTTCTTTTCCTTCAAAGTGAATGCTTCCCTCGTCCTTGGAATAGATTCCTGTTAATATCTTCATGAGGGTGGATTTTCCTGCTCCATTTTCCCCCATCAGAGCTACTACCTCTCCCTTATTTAATTCCAACTCGGCATTCTTAAGTGCTGCAACTCCGGAGAAAGATTTTTTGATATTTTTCATTGATAACAAAGCTTCCATAAAATCTCCTCCTTAGTCTTTTTTCGTGCTCACTCTCTGCCCGTAGGACTTGAATTTTTCAGCCATGAGGGTCATTTCCTCATGGGGTAGAATCACCGGTTCTCCAATCGCCTTAGCCTTGGTATACACCTCCGAGCAGTACTCAATCTCTTCAATGATATTAAAGGCGTTGAGTAAGTCTTTAGCTCCTGCCAGAATTCCGTGATTGGCAAGGATAACCGCCTTTCTATCCTTCATGGCTTCAAAGGCATTTTCCGCAAGCTCCTTACTGCCGTAAGTAGCATACTTTGCCACCCGAACTGTTTCTCCTGCCACAGCAATCATGTAGTGGGTTGCCGGCAAATCCTCTCTTAAACAAGCCAGCACGGTTGCGTACATGGTGTGGGCATGAATCACCGCATCAATATCATCTCTGTACTTATAAGGCATGATGTGCATGGCCCACTCGGAGGAAGGAACTCTCTTTCCCTCTACCGTATTCCCATCCAGGTCAATGATAACAATGTCCTCAGGCTGAATCTCGAAAAAATCGATTCCGGAGGGGGTGATGGCTACATTTCCTGTAGCTCTGTCAAAAAAATACTAAGGTTCCCCCTGTTCCCTTTGGTAAGTCCCGCTTCTACCAATTTCTTTCCGTACTCAATAAGAAGCAGTCTTTCCTTTTCCATTAACATAAGTCTTCCTCTTTTCTTACCAATTCTCTAAGAAGTTTTATCCACCATTTTCTTGCCAATAGAAGAAAACTTCTATGATTTTTAAGCCCCGGCTCCCCTATACGGGGAGCCTTCAGCATTTTCCCTACTTATACAAAGGTCCGTAGTAAGCGCAGGCTCTATAATCCTGTCCCTCTAAATCCGCTGTACCGAAGCCGTTGAAGGAGTGAGGTCTGAAGATTCTTCCCTCTTCCACATTATGGAAGGCTACAGGTATTCTCAGCATGGAAGCTAAGGTCAAAAGTCTGTCTCCCACATGACCTTCTACGGTAGCACCATGGTTTGCGCCCCATCTTGCCATTACGTTATATACGGAATCTGCCGCTCCAACCCCAATCTTTTGGGGCAAACCAGGTGGTTGGCCAGGTCTTACTGGTTCTCTCATCCAAAATCTTATGAACTTCATCCTCCAGTACACAGGTATGTCCTTCAATCACCTGTAAGGTTGGGCCAACGCCTTCTACCATGTTCACACGAATCATGGTTACAGGCATCTCTGCCGCTGTCTTAAAGTGGGAGGAGAATCCACCGCCTCTAAAAATACTCGTAGTCCGCTCTGCACCAATCGGTAGCTTCGCAACAAGCCTTGATATCTTCTTCGGTAAGATTCCACCATTCCTTCATGGTGCCCTTTCCGTTTGCATCCTTTGCCGCCGCACTGGCATCCAAGCAGCTTGCCCCGGAGTTAATCAGGTGGATAATTCCATTCTTTGCGTAGCCGCTAAGCTCCTTACCGCTGACTCTCTTTACCGCATCCGGAGACCAGTAGGTTCTTACATCGGAGAAGATGGGAGCCTTTCCTGTGGAAAGCCATCCAAACATCATTGCCACACCGTTTAAGGTATCGTTCTCTGTGGCAAAGGGAGTGGGCATCTTCTTTCCGTTCCAGTTAAAGCCGGAGGCCATGATTGCCTCGGTAAAGTCCGCATTGGGAAGCCAGTCTGTCCACATTCTCTGTCCCTGGAATCCGCCTGCAATAGCATTTCTTCCCAGAGCCTCTTCATGCCAGCCAAGGGCACTTAACTTTGGATTTCCGTAGAGAATATCTCTGACAATCAGCACATGCTTTACACAGAACTCCCACTGCTTGTCATCCGGAATAAATCTGGACTTGGTGATAACTTCGGGGGAAATTCTTTCCGGCATTGATGTCCATACCTTCCTTACAGTATTCCTTTACCCAAGCCAATGCCTTCTCATATTCTTCATGGTCATAGATTTCCAGATTGATTCTGCGAAGAACCTCTGTCATATCTACCCATTCTGTTCTCATGCCCAAATACTTTTGCAGGAAGTCTACATTTACCACACTACCTGCGATACCCATGGATACCGCACCGATGTTTACATAGGATTTATTCTTCATAATGCCTACGGCAACCGCAGCTCTGGCAAAATCCAAAATCTTCTTCTGCACATCTTCGGTAATGCTGGTTTCGTCCTTGTCCTGCACTTCGGTTCCATAGATGGAAAAGGCAGGAAGACCTCTTTGTGCATAAGCCGCCATAACTGCTGCCAGATATACGGCTCCCGGTCTTTCTGTTCCGTTAAAGCCCCAAACCGCCTTAATGGTATTGGGATTTAAGTCCATAGTCTCTGTTCCGTAGCACCAGCAGGGAGTAACCGTCAGGGTTCCCACTACATTTTCCTTGGAAAAATACTCTTCGCAGATAGCGGCCTCTCCACCACCGCCGATGGTTGTGGGAGAAATCACTACCTCCACAGGCTCTCCGTCAGGATAACGAAGATTATCAGAGATAAGCTGTGCAGCTCTCTTCGCCATGTTCATGGTTTGTTCTTCTAAAGACTCTCTTACGCCACCCCATCTTCCGTCAATGGTGGGTCTAATGCCGATTCTTGGATGATTCATATTGCCTCCTTTATAGTTAAAACACTCTATGACCTTAGATTCTCTTGTCAGAAAGAATACTCCCGAATTTCCGATGCCTCGTAAATCAGCCTTCTTCCCTCTTCTAAACTTCCTATCTCCCCTTCTTTTTGTAAAAGTAGGAGAATATTTCCCAGGGCGGAACTTTCATAAGGGCCTGCCTTGACCTTTAGCTTTAAGTTCTTGGCTATCTTTTCCGCCAGATACTCTGACCTTGCCCCTCCTCCAATCATCTGAAGTTTGGAGAAGCTCTTTCCTAAAATGCGCTCTATATCCTCTTTCACTTCTCTGTATTTTTCCACCATGCTGGCATAAATCAGAGTAAAGTAGGAAAAGTCATCCTTAGGAGGCTCCCCACCCTTGGCTAGAAGATAAGCATCAATTTCTTGCTTTACCTTTATGCCTTCTCTTCCAAAAACTTCTGCGTCCATGTCCAGTAGACTTTCGGGCTCTGTATCTTTTTGCACGAAGGCTGTAATCTCAGAAAAAGCAATCTTTCTTCCCAGTCTTCCTTCCAACTCCTCCTTATACTTTTCTAACAGATAAAGTCCTGTGATATTTTTAAAGAAAAGCGTTTCCGACCGGTAACTCAGCTCATTGGTAAGATTCCTCTCATAGGCTTCTTTACTGACCAATGCCTTCTCTACAGAAGTTCCGATTAAGGACCAGGTACCGCAGCTTAGGAACAAAGACTGATTCTCTGCATCCCTTTCCGTCATCAAAAGGGCGCTGGCTGTATCATGTCCGCAAACCGGAATCACGTCTATGGATAAGCTTCTAAGCCTTTCCAGCCTTGCATTTTTGGTATTTCCCCTTCCATTCTCCCGCTCGAACAATTTGGGGAACCAACTCCTTCTTTAATTGAAGTTTGGAAAATAGATGGTCGGAAACTGCCTTTTTGGATAAATCGTATAAACCTGTTGTAGACCAAATGCTTTCCTCTCCAATCTTTTCTCCTGTCAAAAGGTAGAAAAGCAGATCCGGAATCATTAAGAGCTTATCCGCTTTCTCATAAACCTCCGGCTCAAACTTCTTTAAGGCCAGTAGCTGATAGACGGTATTGATGGTCATAATCTGATTTCCGCTGTTTTGGAAAAGCTCAAATTCCTCCATGAGGGCCTTGGCCTCATCTCTGCCCTCGGAAAACTTTTCATCTCTGTAGCAGTGGGGCGCTTGCAGCAGATTCCCCTCCTTGTCGATGAGACCAAAATCCACGCCCCAAGTGTCAATCCCGATACAGGATACATCCGGATTTTCCAAGATGGTCTCCTCAATCTTTCCGGCAAGACTTTCCCAATCCCAGTAGAGTCTTCCGTCCCTTTTTTGAATCTTATGAGCCATTCGCATGACTTCTTTGGTGCAAAACTTACCATCTTCTATATAGCCTAAAATACCTCTGATGGATGTAGCCCCCATATCAAACGCCAAAACCTTTTTCATAATCCTATCTCCAAATAATAGCCCTATATCCTATAAATGCTTAGGAGTAAGCCCTTCTCCGCTACTCCTTATGAATGATTTTTCAAGTCATTTTTTAATATCCAGAATATAGCATATTTCATAAAATAATTGTATGTTTGAACATTTTGTTGGAAATATTTCCTATTTCTGTGCTATACTGTCCAAGATTGAACATTTTTGTTCATGAAAAATAAGGAGAAATAAATGGGGATTAATGAAAGAAAAAGAGAAATTGTTGAAAGCCTAAACCAGCATAACGGCTTTGCCAGTATCAATTACCTATGTAAGAAGCTTTATGCTTCCCGTTCTACGATTCGAAGAGACCTGATGTCTCTGGAAGAAGATGGCATACTGAAGCGTTCCCACGGCTATGTTTCTTTGGTGGTAAAGTCTGCGAAAGAAAGCCCTATCAGTATGCGACAAATAGAAAAATTTGGATAAAAAAACAAATCATTGCAAGAAAAAAATGGAGCCGCTAATCAAAGACGGTATGGTAATCTTCTTGGACTCTTCTTCCACCGTTTGTCAGCTGGCTCCTATTTTAAAGACAAAGCAGCACCTTACCATCATCACCAATGGCATCAATATTGCCAACGAATTATCCCATGCGCAAAACCTGACCTGCTTTCTTTGTCCGGGCGTTCTGAAGCACAAGAGTCTTTCGATTGTGGGGGAGTTCACCTCCCAATTTATCAAGAACTTTCATGCAGAGCTTGCCATCCTGTCCTGCAAAGCGATTCAGGAAAAGGGCATCTTCGAAGGAGATGATTCCCAGGGCTTAGTCAAAAAAAGCATGATGGAAAATGCGGAAAAAACCATCCTGCTTTGTGATAACAGCAAGGAAAATGCTGTTGGCTTCTTTAAGCTGACAGACTTTCAGGCCCTATCCTGTCTGGTGTCGGATGCCCCCTTCTCCCCCTCCTTACAGAGGGCTTTGGAGAAGCAGATTCCAATGGTTATTTACTAAGTAGAAATATAAAAAATCAATCTTTTTGACAAATATAAAAGCTTTACACAGCATAGCTTAAATGAGAGGCAATCTGAGCCCGTTGGCACTTACGAAAAACAAATGAAATGAAGTTTTTCGCTTAGTGTCCACTACGAAGGCGAAGTTAGCGGGAGCGTGCCTCGAATGCAAGCTATGCTGTGGAAAGCTTATTTACATAATTCCACAGAAATTTTTTATATTCTATAGTTCCTTAACCATTTGGAACACCTTCTCCAAATCATTTTCTGTATTCACCCTCTGTCTCCAACAGGCTGCATTTTCCAAGCCTTCCATATACCAGGAAAGGTGCTTTCGCATTTCCAAAAGAGCCAGATGCTCTCCCTTAATCTCCACCATAAGCTTTAGATGCCGAAGCATCATTTCCTTTCTTTCCGAAAGGCTCACCGGCGGAAGCTTCTTCCCTTCAGAGAGAAGGCTGACACAGGCTCGTATCAAAAAGGGATTCCCCTTGGATTCCCCGGGCCAGCGCAATACCGTCTACCCCGGTGGAAAGGAGCATGGCCAGAGCATCCTCTTCTTGGAAAATGTCTCCGTTTCCAAAGACGGGAATCTTCACGGCTTCCTTGGCTTTCTTAATATATTGCCAATTGGCCTTTCCTCTATAATATTGCTCTCTGGTTCTGCCGTGAATGGTCACGGAAGCCACCCCGGAGGCCTCTGCCATTTTCGCAAATTCCACCACATTGATAGCATCATCCGTAAAGCCGATGCGAAACTTTACTGTAAGAGGTTTCTTCAAGGCTTTTGCCATAGTGCTTAAAACCTGTTCCGCTAATGGAAGGTTGGTCATTAAAGCTGAGCCCTCCTGATTCCGTACCACCTTAGGTACGGGACAGCCCATATTCACATCAATGCCGTCAAAGTCCTCTTCGATTCGACAGGCCATTTCCGCCATCAAGGCCGGATCAGAGCCAAAAAGCTGTGCCGATACAAGTCCCGGCTCTCCTTTGTGATCCAGCAAAGAATCCGTGTTCTGATTGCCATAGTAAATGGCTTTCGCTGACACCATTTCCGTAAAGGATAAACTTAAGCCCATTTCCTTACAAAGGATGCGGTAGGGTAGATCCGTCACCCCCGCCATGGGAGCCATCAGGATATTTCCCGGAAGCTTACAATCCTTTAAGGAAATCGGCCGAAAGAGGTTTTCTCCCCCCTCTTCTTCTCTTTTTTCCAAGGCCTCCTCATAGGAAAAGCCGGATATTCCGTGACTTTTCACGATTTCTTCTATTTTTTCTTTTTCAACCAAATATTCGATACTGTCCTTCTTTCTACTCTAATGCAATGCATAGACTCCTCTTACTTTTTCTCTATATATTGAAGCATTGCATCGACTTCTCTTACTTCTTCTCTATATATTGAAGCATTGCATTGACTTCCCTTATTTCTTCTCCAGATTCTGCAATCCCGCATAATACTCTTCCAGCTTGGAAAAGAGCTCCTTATAGTCTTTTTGAATCTGCTTCTTCTTTAGCTCTGCCCCTATAGGGTCATAAAGATAGTCCGTCTCCTCCGCAATGCTGATAAGCTCCAGCCTTCCTTCTTCTCCGAATTGCATCAGAAACACGCCGCCGATTTCCTCCGTATAAGTAACGGTGATTTTTTGCAGGCTTTCCTGTACTTCCTTCGGCAGGAGGGAAAGCGGGGATTAAAAAAATACTGTTCTCTATAGGAATTGGCTCCGCAGAGCACCTTCTCTTCTTCTTTTTTTAGCGCTTCCTGGTTCATTGCTTTTTCATCCATTGTTTTCTCCTTTCGGATTTTTCGCCTGTCCCATCATAGCATAAAATGAGATGGTGCACACTACGCGAGGGATAATCATTAAGAATAAAATGAGACAATGCACACTACACCGGCGATACTCGTCAAAAAAATAGAGGGAAAGAATCCGAAATTTCTTCCGACTTCTTCCCTCTTATTCTAGAGATTCCTCTTATCTTACCAAGAGCTGAGCGATACGATACTGCTCCTCAGAAATATCCTTCTTCATGCGCAGTGCTTCCTGGATATCATAATCCACGAACTCACCCTTCTTGTAAGCCACAAGACGGTTGGACTTTCCTGCCAAAAGCAGTTCCACCGCCTTAGCGCCCATAATGGAAGCATAATAACGGTCCTTACAGGTTGGAGATCCGCCTCTCTGCATGTGTCCTAAAATGGTAGCTCTGGTTTCGATACCGGTTGCCGCCTCAATTCTCATTGCCATGGAGGAAGAATGTCCGATTCCCTCCGCATTGATAATGATGTAATGCTTCTTTCCTCTTTTTCTGCTCTCGATAATGCGGTTAATGATGGCCTGCTCGTCTCCATCATACTTCTCCGGCAAAAGAATTTCTTCTGCACCATTTGCCACACCGCACCAAAGAGCGATATAGCCTGCGTGTCTTCCCATTACCTCGATAATGGAGCAACGCTCGTGGGAGGTAGAAGTATCTCGAATCTTATCAATAGCCTGCATAGCTGTATTGATAGAAGTATCAAAGCCGATGGTGTAATCTGTGCAGGCAATATCCAAGTCAATGGTTCCGGGAACGCCGATGGTGTTAATGCCTAAAGCGGACAACTTTCCGGCTCCCATGAAGGAACCGTCTCCTCCGATAACCACGATGCCGTCAATACCGTGCTTCTTACAAATCTCCGCACCTCTCTTCTGGCCTTCGGTTGTGGTAAACTCCTTACATCTTGCGGTATACAGTACAGTACCTCCACGGCTTACGATATCGGAAACAGAGTGGCTGTCCAATTCTTTGATTTCTTCTTCTAAGAGTCCTGCATAACCACGCATAACTCCCTTAACCTTTATGCCATTGTGAATCGCGGTTCTTACTACGGAACGAATCGCCGCATTCATTCCGGGAGCATCTCCTCCGGAAGTTAAAACACCAATTGTTTTTACTGCTTTCCCTGCCATAACTGCCTCCAATCTACCTTACTGTTTTTATTTTATTCTTTACCGTTTCTCTATACCGGTCTTACCACGTGTTCCGCCATGTATTTATTTCTGAACAAGTACACTATATTACTCTATCCTTAAGCATTTTTCAAGGATTTTAGCTGTTCTTTCACATTTTCCGGACCTACAATTTTTGCAAGATTTTCCAATAATTCTTGGGAAGATTGTACAGCATAAAGCTTCCCTAAGCGTTTTATAGCCTTTTCCTTTCGAAGGTAAATGGCCACGGTACTTTCGCCTCCCTCTTGAGACAGGCATTCCAAAACTTCCTTTTCCTTCTCCAGATAGGCCTCTTTGTCGGAAAATTGCAACCAAATTTCTTTCGGCAAATTTTCAAAAGCTATAATTTTTTCCGCAATCAATTTACCGTTGGCTTCATCACTCATTTGCACTCTGCCGTAGACAAATACCTTTCTATCCTCCTGAATCAGTTCCTCCGTAAGCTCGTAGGTCTTAGGGAAAACCACCACTTCCATGGATCCGGTATTGTCTTCCAAGGTCACAAAGGCCATCATGTCATTTTTCTTGGTAATCCGCCTGTTAATGCCGGTAATCATCCCTCCTACGGTACAATGCTCATCGTCCACAAGATTCTTCTCTTCCTCAATCGCTTCCAGGGAGAAGTCTCTGGCTCTTCTGCTGCAAAGCTGCTTTAAAAGGGCTCTGTCACTGTCCAAGGGGTGTCCGGAAAGATATACTCCCAGGGCATCCTTTTCATTTCGTAAAAGCTCAGCCTTTGGAAATTCTTCCAAATCCGGAAAAATCAGCTCAAATTCCTGTCTTTCCTCAGCCTCTTCTCCCAAAAAGATCCAAAAGTCTCATCTGTCCTGCAATCTGGTCCTTCTTCCCTTCTGCAAATCCTCCAAAACCTCCGGAAGCATCACCAGCTTTTTCCCTTCTGTTACCTTCCAGGTTGTCAAAGGCTCCTGCATGGATAAAGGACTCCATGGCTCTTCGGTTAATGCCTCTTTGGCTTAGTCGCTGAACTAAATCTTCAAAGTTTCTAAAGGGACCGTTCTTTCTTTCCAGAATAATCTGCTCAGCGGCGGATCTTCCCACTCCCTTAACGGCGGAAAGGCCATAACGAATCTTCCCCTCCTTCACGGAGAAGCCCACCTCCGCCAACTGAATATCCGGAGGAAGGATCTCTATGCCCTGTTCCCTGGCCACTTCGATATACTCGGCGGTTTTTCACCGTGTTATCCATAAAGGAGCTCATGGTGGCAGCATAAAATTCCGGAGCATAGTAATACTTTAAATAGGCGGTTTGATAGGAAAGCAGGGCATAGCTTACCGCATGGGACTTATTGAAGGCATACTTGGCAAAGTCAATCATCTTGTCGTAAATCCGATTGGCCACCTCTTCAGAAATCCCCTTGGAAATGCAGCCTGCAATGCCTTCTTTCGCATTGCCGTAGACAAAGCTCTGCCTTGCTTCCTCCATGACGGAGGTCTTCTTCTTGGACATGGCTCTTCGTAAGAGGTCCGATCCGCCCATGGTAAAACCGGCCAGGTCTCGCACAATCTGCATAACCTGCTCCTGATACACGATGACCCCATAGGTATTTTTCAGGATGGATTCCATCTCCTTACAGTCATAGTGTACGGTAGAAGGATTTTTCTTTCCGGCAATGTAGTCCGGAATAAAGTCCATGGGGCCCGGTCGATACAGAGCTACTCCCGCAATAATGTCATCCAGACAGGAGGGCTGTAAGCGCTTCATAAAGTTTACCATCCCCGCAGATTCCAGCTGGAACACGCCGGCACAATCTCCTTTGGAAAGCATGGCATAAACCTTGGCATCATCATAGGGCAGTTTATCCAAGTCCAGCTTCACCCCATGATTTTCCTCTATAAATCGAAGGGCATCCTGAATTACCGTCAGGGTTCTAAGCCCTAAAAAGTCCATCTTTAATAAGCCCAGCTCCTCTATGGTGGTCATGGTAAACTGGGTGGTAATGGAACCGTCGGAACCTCTGGATAACGGCACATAGTCGGAAACCGGACTTCCGGCAATCACCACTCCTGCTGCATGCATGGAGCTATGTCGGGGAAGCCCCTCCAAACGAAGACACATATCAATCATTTGCTTGGTTTCCTCTTCCGTGTCATAAAGGTTTTTTAATTCCTTACTGACACTCAGCGCCTTTTCCAAGGTCATATTTAATTCGTTTGGCACCAGCTTTGCCAGCTGGTCACATTTGGCATAGGGAATATCCAGTACCCTGCCCACATCTCGGATGACTCCTCTTGCCGCCAGGGTTCCGAAGGTAATAATCTGGCTGACCTGCTCTTTTCCGTACTTCTTTCCTACATAGTCGATAACTTCCTGTCGTCTTTCGTACTCAAAGTCCACGTCTATATCCGGCATGGTCACACGTTCCGGATTTAAAAAACGCTCAAAAAGCAACTGATGTTCTATCGGATCCACATCCGTAATGCCTATGGCGTAAGCCACAATAGATCCCGCCGCAGAGCCTCTTCCAGGGCCCACAGCAATTCCGTGGGTTTTGGCAAAATGAATATAGTCCCAAACCACCAGAAAATAGTCCACAAAGCCCATATCGGAAATGGTATTTAACTCATAGTAGAGCCTATCCTTATTTTCCTGCCAGCTCTCACCGTAGCGTTTCTCCAGCCCCTTAAGACAAAGCTCCTCCAAATAGCTGTAGGCGCTATGGCCCTCCGGCACAGGGTATTTCGGCAAATGATATTCCCCAAAGGTAATATTCACCTGACAGCGCTTGGCAATCTTCGCAGTGTTTTCCAAAGCTTCCTTCGCATAAGGAAATAACTCTTCCATTTCCTCTTCGCTTTTGATATAAAACTGTCCTCCGGGATAGCGCATTCTATCCTCGTCCATCAGTTTTTTTCCGGTCTGTAAACAAAGCAGGATGTCATGGGCCTTGGCATCCTCCTTATAAGTGTAGTGAATATCATTGGTCACTACCAAAGGAATCCCGGTTTCTTCATGCAAACGAAGCATACCCTGATTCACCAGCTTCTGCTCCGCATAGCCGTGGTCCTGCATTTCCAGGAAGAAATTCCCCTTTCCGAAAATGCCTTCATAGCGGAGTGCCGCCTGTTTTGCCTCCTCATACTGAGAAAGCCGCAGATTTCTGGATACCTCTCCCGCAAGGCAGGCAGACAGGGCAATAATCCCCTCATGGTATTTTTCCAAAACTTCGTAGTCCACTCTGGGCTTATAGTAATAGCCCTCGGTGAAGCCCAAGGACACCAGCTTCATCAGGTTATGATAGCCTGTATCATTTTCCGCAAGAAGCACCAAATGATAATATCTGGCCTCCCCCTTTTGGATAAAGCGTTCCTCCATGGAACGACTTAAATATATTTCCGAGCCAAGAATCGGGTGAATTCCCTGTTTCTTTGCCTCTTTATAGAAGTCTATCACACCGTACATTACCCCATGGTCTGTAAGGGCAATGGAGTCCATTCCCAGCTCCTTCACCCTGGCAATCATCTCCGGAATCTTTCCGGAGCCGTCCAACAAACTATAACTGCTATGTACATGTAAGTGTGTAAATGCCATGTTCTGTCCTTCTATCTGCAAGACCTTCGTTCTAAACCCTTTATCCTACCCTCTATACTGTACAGGGTATTTTCCGGATTGCCTAGTCTTTCTGTATGTAAAAAGGAGCCCGTTTCCGAGCTCCTCTGTTTAAATCGCTTCTCCAAGAAGATATCCGCTGATTGCTGAAATCGCATCCTCTTCATCTTCTCCCTCTGCAGATACATATAGCTCTGCGCCGTTATTAATGCCGAGTGCCATCATCCCCATAATGGATTTTGCATTTACCCTTCTGCTTCCCTCCGTCATATAGATGCTGGATTGAAAGCGACTGGCAATTTGTACGAGCATCGCCACCGGATGATCATCTGTTTTGTTTGTTAAGTTAACGGTTACATTACTGTCTTTCATGGTCTGTGCCTCCCTGGTGCATTTGAGCTCCCTAAACGCAGGGTATCCTCACTCCATCCTCAGTTCCAAAGCTGTCTGTCTAAATTGTCTTGAAAATGCAGGCCTAACTAATGTACCTTTGCGAGGAAAGCTCCTCTTTTTGCATATTTTATTTTTTTAATCCTATTTCTTATGCGTAGCGGATTGTTCCTCCCAAGTTCTTTTTGCAATTCTGGCCAATTTACGCAGGCGATGATTCACCCGCTCTTTCCTATAGGGGGCTCTAATCCCTGTGCAAGCTCCTCCAAAGAAGCATCCGGATATTGCAAACGACGCTTTGCCACCTCTTTAAGAGCCTTCTCCAGTCGATCCAGTCCTAAGACCTCCTCGATGTATTGAATTTCTTCCTGCTGCTTTTAAGCTGGCTTTTTACTGTGCGATTAATGTTTGCGGCTTCAAAGTTTACGCGCCGGTTCACATTTTCGCTGACCTCCTTTAAAAATGCGGGCATTCTCCAATTCCATCAAGGCATCCACTGCCCCTAAGAGTTTTTAAAAACATCTGCGATCTCCGAAGCATCCTTGAGATATACCATATGATTTTTTTGCCTCTTTTTTTCCCTGCTTTGGATGTAGAGAATAATGTCGTAGAATCTCTTCTACTTCCCTGCCGTCCTCTGCTTTTAGAAAAAAACAAATTCCAAATGATATTCTTTTTTTGGGGATTAGTTAAAGAAGCGTTAGAAAGAAAAAAATCTGTCTTAGTTTTTTTCCCTTCTCCCCTTCTCATCATCTGCTTTCATATTAAAGGTTTTTTTCCAAAGCTGTAAAGTCAATTCTCCTTAGCTCCTCCTTGACTTTCTGGGAAAAAGAGGCTTTTTGCTTGTTTTTTTCTTCTGCCATCACTTTTGTCTCTTGGTAATTTTTCTACGCTGTTTTTTTCGTTATTTTTTTCTATTTTTTTATGAGGTTTTTTTATATTTTTTTTAGGACTTATATCATTTCTTTATATCCCTATGTTCCAGTCGAATCCCATAATCCGCATGTTCCTTTAGGGATTGATACAATTTTTCCGCCATAGTGACGGAACGGTGCTTTCCTCCGGTGCAGGCCAGTCCCAATACCAGCTGATTTTTCCCTTCCGCTACATAAAGAGGAAGGAGGAATTGAAACAAATCCACCAGCTTATCTAAAAAGATTTGCGCATTTCCATCCTGAAACACAAAAATCCTGGACTTCCTTTTCCTCCCCGGTATGATTCCGTAAATTGGGATCGTAATATGGGTTTGGCAGAAATCGAAGATCAAAAAGTAAGTCCAAGTCCTCCGGCATTCCGTATTTAAAGCCGAAGGAAAGAATGGAAAGCTGAAGATTTTGATACTTTTTCTCCTCCTGCACAATCTCCTTAAGTTGCTGCCGGAGATTTTTTGTTAAGAGTCTGGAGGTATCAATGATTAAATCCGCCTTCTTTCGAAGAAAGGCCATCTTCTCTCTTTCCTTTGTGATGCCATCCTGAATCCTGCCTTCTTTGGACAGAGGATGACTTCTTCTGCTTTCCTTATAGCGTTGAATCAGCACTTCATCACTCGCATCCAAGAAAAGAATGCGAAAGGGCACCTTCTTTTCTTCTCGCCAGTTTTCAATAATCTTTTCCAGCTCTGAAAGCTCTTTTCCGTTTCTGCTGTCAATCCCTAAAGCTGTCCTCTGTTCATTTTCCCTACTGGAGAGCAAGAGCTCCAAAAAAGAATTCATAAGCCCTATGGGCAGGTTGTCAATACAGTTAAAAACCGAAGTCCTCCAAATGCTTCAGACAAACGGTTTTTGCCCGCCCCTGCTCATACCGGTTACAATTAAAATTTCCCCCACAGCTTTACCTCTGTTTCTAAACGCACTCCCTGCTTTTTCTTCCACAATTCGAATCACTTCCCTGATCAGTCGGTAAATCTCTTTGGCGCCAGCTCCTCCCATGTTCACCACAAAACCGCAATGTTTATCGGACACCGCCGCTCTTCCCATTTGAAAGCCCCTTAAGCCGCTGACTTCAATAAGGCGGGAAGCATAGTCTCCCTCCGGTCTTTTAAAAGGTGGAGCCTGCTGAAGGCATATCCAAAGGCTGTTTTTTTCCTCTCTCCGTCTTTGATAATCCTGCATTTTTTTCCCGGATTTCCGCAGGATTTCCTTTTTTTCCAAAAGAAAGCTTGCTTTTTAGACAAATATCATTTTCCGAAAGACAGGAATGTCTATAGGAAAAAAATCCATTTCGGAAAGCTCTTTCTTTTGAAGCTCTCCCTTCTCATTTAAAAGGAGTCCCTGATAAAAGAAATCCTTGATTTCTCCTCCATAGGCCCCGGCATTCATTTTCACTGCTCCTCCAAGGGTTCCGGGAATTCCGGACAGCGGCTCAAAGCCGGTGTAGCCGGCTTCCATGGCAACTTCCGCCATTTCCTTCAGGGTACAGCCTGCCTCCGCCTCCAAAAGTCCCCGACCGTCCTCCTGCACCTTTATGCTACAAGAGGACAGATTATCCTTTAGTAAAATAACAGCTTCTTCCACACCCTCGTCGGAAACCAGGAGATTGGAGCCGTTCCCCAAAATCAGATAAGGGCGACTTGCCCTGTATAACTCCTGTACCAGCTCTTGTACTTCTTCTACGGTAAAGGGAATATAAAAGTCCTTTGCCTTTCCGCCAACCTTGAAGCTGGTATAGTCCTTTAAGCTCTGTTCCGTTCTATGCTCCATCCTGCTCTCTTTCCTCTAAAAATCTTCCGCTTCCTGTTTTTTCATGTTGGCGGTTACTCGCTCATACAGCACCTGTGCCGCATTGTATCCCATCTTCTTGGCTCTGTTATTAATGGCGGCACACTCTACGATGATAGCCACATTTCTTCCCGGACGAATGGGGATATCATAGCTGATAATATTGTTGCCTAAAAATTCTATATAGTTATCCTTTAATCCAAGACGGTCATAGTCCTTCTCCTTGGACCACTCCGCCAGATTAATGACCATATTCAGCGTTTGGGTGTCCTTCACCGATTCCACACCGAACATTTGCTTTACATCGATAATACCGATACCCCGAAGTTCAATAAAATGCTTGGTAATGTCCGGTGCCGTTCCCACCAGGGACTCATCGGAAACCTTTCTTAATTCCACCACATCGTCGCTGACCAGACGGTGTCCTCTTTTAATCAGCTCCAATGCGGCCTCCGACTTACCGATTCCGCTGTCCCCCATGATGAGGACACCCTCTCCATACACATCCACCAATACGCCGTGGACGGTAATCATCGGTGCCATCTTTACCTTTAACCAACGGATAATTTCTCCCTCCAGCTCCGTAGTAGGTCTGGGGCTGGATAAAAGAGGAATTCCGGCCTCCTGGCATGCGGAAATCATACAGGAATCCGGTTCAATGTCTCTGGCATAAATAATACAGGGGATAGGATACTTGGTAATCTCATTATATCTTGCCCTTCTCTCCGGTCTTTCCATCCGCATCAAATACGCCGTTTCCACATTTCCGATAATCTGTACACGCTCGGAATCAAACTGGGCAAAAAAACCTGCAAGCTGTAAGGCAGGACGGTTTACATCCGGAATCGTCATGTAAATCTGATCCGTATCTATTTCCGGAGTGAGATTCTTTAAATTTTCTTTTTTAATTAACTCCGATACACTCACCTTTTCCGCACTTTTCATGAAAACCTCCTGCTTTAGGGGGATGCATTGTCCCACTGTTTTTCTATCTTTTGCAGTATAGGTTTTTCAGGCTAAAATTGCAATCCCAAAGAAGCTATGCTACACTTCAAAAACAGTCTTAATAAATAAGATGTCCCGAGCGTTTATACGCCATAGCTTTAGAAGAAATAGTTCATCAGAAGATAAAAAAGATAAAGAATATACCGGGGAAGGAGGTAAAGGACGAAGATGGAGAAGGACAAGGCTATCGGTATTTTTGATTCCGGTCTTGGCGGGCTTAGCGTCTTAAGAGAACTTAAGCAAGAGCTTCCCGAGGAAGACTTTATTTTCTACGGAGACCAAAAGCATGCCCCCTATGGAGAAAAAACAGAAGAAGAAGTACGTTCTCTTTCCCTTTCCGCCTATCGCTTTCTACAGGAAAAAGGGGTGAAAGCTACCGTTATCGCCTGTAATACCGCCACCTCCGCAGCTGCCCCCTATCTTCGGGAGCTGTTTCCGAAGGATATCATTATCGGCATGGAGCCTGCGGTAAAGCCTGCGGTGGAGGCATTGCAAGAAGCTTCTGAATCCGGCAAAACGAAAAAAAAGATTCTGATTATGGCTACGGAGCATACCCTGAAGGGAGAGCGTCTCCACCAGCTGATTTCTCGTTTTGGAGATTCTTCCCAATTTCTTCTCCTCCCCTCCCCGGGCATCGTTCGCCTCTTGGAAGCAGGAAAGGGAGACAGTCCGGAAATGAAAGACTATCTTTCTCAGCTTTTGCTTCCCTATAGGAATGAAGCCGTTTCGTCTATTGTCTTAGGTTGCACCCATTTTCCCTTTGTAAAGGAACAGATTCAAAACGCCCTGCCCTATCCTGTTCGATTCTTTGACGGAGCGGAGGGTACTGCAAAGGAAACCAGGCACCGTTTGGAAGAGCGAGGACTTTTGAAGGAGGAAATGCAAAAGGGTCAGGTAGCGCTTTTCAGCAGTAGTGAGGACAGCTCTTTGATGGAAGCCTTTTACCGGAAGAATTGCCTTCCAAGAAGCCGGTAGTACAGCCTTTCTTTTGCCTTGCTATTGCCCTTCTTTTGCCTTCCTTTTTCTTAAAAAAAATTTTTTTTAGAAAAGTTCTTGACAAGTTTTCGGAAGTTTTGTATATTGTACGGGTGCCGCGAAAACGGCGGAAACAAGCGCCCTTAGCTCAGCTGGTAGAGCAGTAGACTCTTAATCTATTTGTCCAGGGTTCGAGTCCCTGAGGGCGCAGTTCTAAAGAATGTTGGAAGAGCAACATTCTTTTTTTTTTATTTTTTTCTAAAGACTTTTGCTTGTCCTTTCTCTTTCTTAAAAGCTTTGCTATACTCTGTAGGAAATAACTTTTGAGTAAAGGAGATTCTTATGCAAAAGATTTTAGTTTGCGATGATGATAAACAGATTGTAGAAGCCATTTCCATCTATCTTACCGGAGAAGGATATCAGGTGATTAAGGCTTTTGACGGATATGATGTTTTAAAGATTTTGGAAAAGGAAAATGTGGATCTTATCATTCTGGACGTGATGATGCCCGGTCTGGACGGTATTCGTACCACCTTGAAGATTCGGGAAAAAAGCTCTATCCCCATCATTATCCTAAGTGCCAAAGGCGAGGACACCGATAAGATTCTCGGCTTAAATATCGGAGCAGATGATTATATCACCAAGCCCTTTAATCCCTTGGAGATGGTTGCCAGAGTGAAGTCCCAGCTTCGCCGCTATACCCAGCTTGGCAATATGAATGAACAGTCTAAGGGAGAAGCCATTTACAGCTGCGGCGGTCTGGTGATTAACGATGATACCAAGGAGGTGTCCGTAGACGGCGAATTGGTAAAGCTTACACCTATTGAATACAATATTCTCCTTCTTCTGGTGCGAAATGCAGGCAAAGTCTTTTCCATTGACGAAATTTATACCTCAATTTGGAACGAGGAAGCCATCGGGGCGGACAACACCGTAGCGGTGCACATCCGTCATATTCGGGAAAAAATTGAAATCAACTCCAGAAAACCCAAATACCTGAAGGTGGTTTGGGGTGTGGGTTATAAAATTGAAAAGCAGGGAAAGAGCGAGGACTAAGCATGAAACGTCTTCTCCCCTTTTTGCTCCATTTTTTCATTTTATTTCTCTTTTCCATCAGTCTGGTGCTGTTGCATTTTGCCCCAAGGGAAGTGATACCATTGCCTTTTTGCAGGAGAAGAACTACCTTTCTTCCTCCAGCTTCGACAGTGCGGTTTCGGAAAGCATCAACGATATCTTTGATTATATTGATCTTCGGGATCTTTTTGAAACCAGGGGAACCCTGGATTTAAACCATACTATAGCCCAGAGTGAAAGTAACGGTGCTACCCGTTCCTACAGTCTGGACTATTTGATTAAGTATGCCCGTTCCATGGGCTACTATTTAAATGAGAAAAATGAAATCATGGAGGACGGTCCTGCCACCGTCACCAAGGAACAGGACGAAAAAGAGCACCAGATTAAAGTCATTTACCGTGCCTATCTTCCGGATTATCAGCCTGCCAGCCCCGCTGACGGTTTTATGAGTCTGGGAAGACTGTCAAAGGAAGCGCTGAGCTATTTGGCAAAGTACTATGCGATTCGCTCCCGCTATTTTGATCAGGGCTCCAATTTCCATTTTTATGTGGCCTATAGCAACGGCAATAATTCCACCTATTATAATAATGAAAATGACGGCACTGCGGAAAAAATTCAAAAGCTGGGAAAATATGTTTTTACAGACTCTTCTTCTTTGGAAATCAAAAGCAATTTAAAAACAATTCCTTCCAATCTGGTTCCTCTTCTGGAGGCCAGAGACCCTTATAAGGACGGTTCCTATGTCTTTGCGGCAGGAGTGGATACCTCCTTTCCGGTTCATGATCAATATAAGACCATGATGGAGGAGTATAGCATCCGAAGAAACCTGAGTATTCTGGGGGTGGTGCTTTTCTTCGGAAGTCTGCTTGCCTTTGTGCTAAGCTTTGCTTCCTTACTATTACACACCGGTCGGGGAGAAAACCGGCAAATGATTCTTTATGCCATTGACCGGGTGCCCCTGGAAGGCATTTTAGCCATAGCTGTCTTTTGGTTCTTTTTTGCAGAGGTCTTCAATCGATACTTTTTCGACAGCTTGATTCTGGTGCTGGGAAAATTACCGGAACCCCTCTTCTTCCATAGGATGGGACTTTTCGCCCTTCGTTACACAGTTTTTCTGCCTTGCTGCTTTCCTTGGTACGGCAGATGCGAAAGGGAATTTTATTTTCTTCTTCCTATAGCAGAAGAATTTGGAGTCTATTGGAGAGTACCCTCTCCGCCAGCGGCTTTGCCCGCTCCCGACTATACAGCGTCCTGCTTTTCGTCCTTCCGAATTTCCTGGGCATAGGACTTTTCGGCTATAATCTTTACTGCTTTTTCCACCAAAAAAGCCTTTTACATCTGGGATTTAGCCTGCTACTGCTCTTCCTTTTGATTTCCATCGACTACTACTCCTACTCCATCAGCAGAGGATTGAAAGCGGCAGTAACGGAGCAGGTAAAGGCGGAGCGTTTAAAAACCGACCTAATTACCAATGTTTCCCATGATTTAAAGACCCCTCTTACCAGCATTATCAGCTATGTGGATCTTTTAAAGCGGGAAAATATTGAAAGCCCCAGAGTCCAGGAATATATCGCCGTTTTGGAGCAAAAGTCCGCACGTTTAAAAAATCTGACGGAGGATTTGGTGGAAGCCAGCAAGGCCAGCTCCGGAAATATCTCTTTGGAGCTTATCCCGATTCACTACACGGAGATTTTTGCAGCAAAGTCTGGGAGAATTCGAAGACAAATTGGCTGCCCGCTCCCTGCAGGTGCTCACTACCCTCCCTCAGGAGGATATTCTGATCCTGGCGGACGGTCGACAGCTTTTCCGTGTACTGGAAAATCTTTTGAACAACTGCTGTAAATATGCTTTACAGGGCAGCCGAGTCTATGTGGATTTGCAAAAGGACGAGGAAGAGGCTACCTTTACCATGAAGAATATTTCAGAAGCCCCCTTAAACGTTTCTCCGGAAGAGTTAACGGAACGTTTTGTTCGAGGAGACGTAAGCCGAAGCACAGAGGGCTCAGGCCTTGGCTTGTCCATTGCGAAAAGTCTGACCAAGCTGATGAACGGTAAAATGAAGATTGAAATTGACGGGGATTTGTATAAGGTTTCCCTTTCCTTCCCTTTAGTTAAAGAGGAATTGTAAATTGAAGAAGATAAAACAATCTCTGAAAAATGACCTGTGTCGATACAGTAGAAAAAGCCTCTATTTTGTTCTGCTTTTTTCCATGCTTTTTTCTTTTGTGTTTTCTCAACAAGCTCTGGCGGATACCTGGCCCACTTGTGTAGACCAAATTGAGGCTGATGGCGCTTTGCTGATGGATGCCAAGTCCTCCACCATTCTCTATGCCAAAAATGAGAATACCCACTACTTTCCCGCCTCCATCACCAAGGTTTTAACCGCCATCGTTGTCTTGGAGCATGTGGAAAATCTGGAAGAAAAGGTCACATTTTCCCAGGAAGCCACCAGAGGAAATCTGGAAAACAATTCCACTGTCATTGCCGCATCTCCGGGAGATAAGCTGAGTGTTCGAGACTGTCTTTACTCCCTGCTGCTTCATTCCGCCAACGACTGTGCCAATGCTCTGGCAGAGCATGTGGCCGGCTCCAACGAAATTTGCGGAGCTGATGAACCAAAAGGCTACGGAAATTGGCTGTACGAATTCTCATTTTACCAACCCCTCCGGACTGAACAATCCGGAACATTACACCAGTGCTTTGGATATGGCAAAAATCATGCAGTACGCCATAAGCAATCCGACATTTTGCCAGATTGATGCTACCCAGGTTTACACCCACGGCCCCTTGATTAAGTATCCGGATCCCAATGCCCCGGAAAATACCATCTATGCCCACCATAAGATGATGAAAAAAAGCAACAAGGAGTATTACAGCGGTGTATTTGCCGGAAAGACCGGATATACCCTTCTTGCCGGAAACACCTTGGTAACAGCCTGCAAAAGAGGGGATACTACCTTAATTTGCGTAATCTTAAATGGTCATAACTCCCAATATAGGGACAGCAAAAAACTTTTTGATTTCGGCTTTGCCAATTTTAACTCTTACCCTGCGGAAAACAACGATCCACGCTTTTCCCAGTTGGAAAATCCCTGGACGGTGGACGGACTTCCCTTGGTGGAAGCTTTGCATTTTACCGTAGGAAGAGATGAGCAGATCTGTCTTCCCAAAAACATTCCCATAACGGATATTGCCTCTACCCTATCCTACGATATCAGTGAGGCAGAAAAAGCCAGCGGAAAGGTAGCCAAGATTCTTTATCAGTACGATGGAAGGACTGTGGGCACGGCTTATGTGTATCTTGAGGATTCTAAACGAGAGGAAGACAGCAAGAATCTTCCCAATACTTCTTTAAAGAAGGCGGAGAATATTCCAAAGCAGATTTCCGTAGCCATGGAGAGTCAGGAAAACGAAAGCAAGGCGGAAGAATCAACAGCCGTGGAAAAAACAAACCATGCCCCCATTGTTTTCGATAAGAAGGCAGGAAAAATCATCCTGCAAAAGCCTATTGTACGGGTGCTTCAAATTCTTTTTGCTATTTTCGCTGTTGTGCTTCTCTCTCTTCTCTTCCTCTATCTTTTCCAAAGAAGGGAAGAATTCTACAGAGCCAGAAGAAGAAAAAGAATGTTAAAGCACACAAAGGATCTTAGTCGAGAACAAAAGGCGAAACGTGACCTTATGTTTGAAAAGCGAAAGAGACAGAAAAAATAGTTTTTTTAGGAATTGTTCCGGAATTTTTAGAATCTCTTCTTATTCTCCTAAAAAAGCCATGATAAAATTCATAATGCAATACTATTATTTTTTCATTTGCTTTGTCGTAATACTATATGGATTTAATTTTAAAGAAAAAATAGCAGGATAAGGGTCTATTTCATCAAGGAGGATAAGAATGGAAACATTACACGTTATGATTCCCAATGCGGACAGTGTAAACGAATTTGTGGAGGTTACAGGAGACTTCAATTTTGATATGGATTTATGCGACGGAAACCGTTGCGTAGACGCAAAATCCATTTTAGGGATTCTGTATCTCGGAGTGGGAAAGGTTCATGAGCTTTCCGTACCGGTAGAGCGTCTTAAATTCGTGGAAGATAAGCTTTCCGCTTTTGTGGTATCCGAATAAGATTAAGAGAACAAAAAGAGCTACAGAAGAGATTTTTATTCTTTACTGTATAGCCGGTCTACCTTAGGGGCACGCTTCCGCTAACTTCGCCCTGCAGGGGTACTAGACGAAAAACTTCATAATATTCGTTTTTCGTAAGTACCCGCGGGCTCAGATTGCCCCTATCGGTAGACCGGCTATACAGTTGCAGAACTGAATTCCAATCTCTTCTGTAGCTCTTTTTTTATTCTTAACGAGTATCACACGCGTAGTGTGGGATACTCGTTTTCTAATTCTTGTGTAATTTAAAAGTCGATAAGGTATATCTTCCCCGTCTTGGCGCGCAGTCTACTGGAAAGGATACCATTCTCCGTGTAGCGCTTGGTTTGGCCTGCATTATAGCCTCTTCCATCGGTTTTCAGCACTCTTCTAATCTCCATCTTATCCGTAACGGATGCCCTCCACAGGGGGATATCCAAAGTACAGTCCTCATCTCCGCAATAAATAATAATCAGAGCGATTTGATTTTCACTGCATCGAAGATAAGAAACCCAGTTTCTTCCGCTTTTCAGAAGCATAAGATTTCCGGTTCTGAGGGCGGTGGATGCCTTTCTGTGGGAAATCAGATAGCGATGATATTCTAAAAGCTCCAAATCTTCCTTTCCCCAAGGGTAAGGTCTACGACAATCCGGCTCTGTCCATCCGTATACGCCTACTTCATCCCCATAGAACAGGGTTGGGGCTCCGGGCCAGGTAAACAAAAGCATACTGGCCAGACGGAAAAGACCGAAGTCAATGCCGATTCCCGCATCATCAAAGCCGTCCTTCATTCTACCGGCTCTTCTGTTGGTTCTGGTTAAGAAGCGGGAGTGATCATGGTTGGACAGCTGATTCATAGCAGCATCTAAAGCATTTTCCGGAAGCTTCGCCATGTTATAACGCATAGTATTAAAGAAAAGCTCTCCATCTCCGAATTTCTCCGGCTCAGCCCTGTCGGAATGCTTTTCCATACCGGTAAGAAACCAGCTGACCGGCTCCATAAAGGCATCGTAGTTCATAATGCTGTCCCACTCCTGCCCTTTCAGCCAGGCACTGGGATTTCCGTAATGCTCTGCTAAAATCACCGCCTCTTCATTGGCCTCCTTCACAGCTCTTCGGAACTTCTTCCAAAATCTGTGGTTATAGGCTTCACTGTGCCCTAAATCAGCTGCTACATCCAGACGCCAGCCGTCACAGGAAAAGGGAGGACTAACCCATTTTTTTGCAATCGCTAAGATTTCCGCCTCCAGCTTGGGAGCATTTTCATAATTCAATTTCGGCAGAGTATCATTTCCCCACCACTTTTCATAGCTGTCATTTTCCGGCCAATCGCTCTCTTCTTCCTTCGCAAAATGAAAGTAATCCAGATAGGGACTGTAATAGCTTTCATAAGCTCCCTTAGGATAGGGTGAGCCTTCATCGGTTTTGTAGAAATAGGAAGCATTCATATAGCGATGGAAGGAACCGCAGTGATTAAAAACGCCGTCGATAATCACTCGCATTCCCCTCTTGTGGCAGGCCTCCACAAAAAGTAAGAACAGGGTATCACTGGCCTCTAAATTCTCTTTGTCCGTACTGCGAATACTGTACTTGGAGGCTTCTCTATTGTCCGTTTCCCCCTTAGGAAGCGCCTTGCCCCCGTCATTCACAATTCTTCCCAAATGGGGATCAATATGATCATAATCCTGGGTGTCATATTTATGATTGGAGGGAGACACAAAGAGGGGGTTGAAATAAAGAACCTCTACCCCCAAATGCTCCAGATAATCCAGCTTTTCCCAAACCCCTTCCAAATCACCGCCATAAAAGCGATGTACATCAAAGGACTCTACAGGGGCATCCCAATCCGAAACAGATACTACAGGGCGTCCCAGATAAATATATTCCCTGTCCTCTACATTGTTCTTTCCGTCACTATTTCGAAAGCGGTCCACAAAGATCTGATACATAGTAGCGCCTTTAATCCAGTCCGGAACAAAAAAATCCGGAAAAACGGAAAAAGCGTATTGAATGTCCAAATCTTCCGTCACCCCTAAACGGTTGTAATGGATAATCTCTTCTCCCTTTTCAATGCGGAAATAATAATGTAAGGGTTTATCCTTCAGCTTGATTTCTATTTCATAGTAATCAAAATAGTGGTCGCTGCTTTCCAGCTTCATCGCATAAATCTGCTGTTCATCCGGAAGATAAACCAAAACCCTGTCTACATCCTCCCTTAGGGTACGAAAACGAATGGTCACATCCGAAAAGGCCGGGCTCTCCTCCGGTTCCCGGTAAAACCCCTTTCCTATGCTATATAAGGCCTCTCGATTGATTCCTCTTTCCTCCATTTCGGAAATCCTCCTTTACTCCCCCAATCCTGAAAAAAGCGATACCGCCCTTCCCGAATTCCAATCAAAGCTTTGCAAACTTAAAGAATCACTTCTCCGATGTAGTTCAATGCTCTATACTTCTGGGCATAGTCAATGCCATAGCCTACGACGAAAAACATCCGGAACACAAAAGCCCTTGTATTTTTACATCTACCTCAACTTCCCTTCTCTCCGGCTTATCCAATAGAGTACAGATTTCCAAAGAAGCCGGGTGTCTTTCCCGAAGCATATGCTCCAAATGATGCAATGTTCTTCCCGTGTCGATAATATCCTCCACCAAAAGAACATCCTTCCCTTCCAAGGGTTCATCCAGATCCTTTACAATCTTTACTACCCCGGAGCTTTGGGTTTGAGAACCGTAGCTGCTGACTGCCATGAAATCCATGGAAACTCGGGGATTGTTTAATTTTTTCGCCAGCTCACACATAAAGGGAGCTGCCCCCTTCAAAATACAGATTAAATGCAGGTCCTTTCCGGCATAATCTCTTCCAATCTCCTCCGCCAGTTCACTTACCCGCTTTTCAATTTCCTCCTCCGAAAACAGTACTCGGATTTTTTTCTTCTTTTTTTCCATATTGAGTCCCCCATTTACTATTTTCCTATAAAATTCCGGATTACATGATTTTAAAACTTTTCTAAAAGCAGTCGTTTTTGCTCCACTCTTGCCTTTACACCTTTCGGAAGAGAAAGCCTTCCACCGTTTCCCCTTTTCAACAAGCAGTCAATACCATGATAATGCAACTTTCCGAACTCTGTGGTACTGCCCCTTAACAAAAAGATGGCTTCCTTATAGATTTCTCTGCGAAAAAGCGCATTTTCCTTTTTTAATTGGGGAATAGACAGAGAAATGCTTTTTCCCGAAGAGCTTTGCTCCCATTCTCCGTATTGCTCTATCCATTCTTTCGTCTTCTCTTGAAAATAGGCTTCCGTTTCCGAAAAAAGCTCTGCCGCCTCCAGCAAATGCTTTACCGCTCCGGCATTAACCTTCTCCAAAGCGGGTAAGATGTCCAAACGAAGATAATTTCTGGCATAGCTTTTGTCCCGGTTTGTACTATCCTCCCGATAGGGAATCCCCAATTCCTCCAGCCGCTTCAGAATCTCCTCTTTCCGTAAAGACAGGAGGGGGCGAAGAAGGATAATGCCTTCTTGATGGGGTTCTTGATTGGCTTCTTGATTGACTGCATAATGTGCTTCTTTTTCAGACTCTGAGAGAAGCTCTTCCGCCTTCATGCCGCTAATTCCGGAAAATCCCGCCCCTCGAATCAAATGAAACAATATCGTTTCCGCCTGATCGTCCATATGATGCGCCAAGGCAATTTTTGTTTTTCGGCCGCTTTCCGCCTGCCAACGAAGGGCTTCTTCTTTTAAGGCTTTGTAACGAAGGGTTCTTGCCGCCTCTTCCAGTCCCAGCTTATTTTCCTCGGCATAGTCCGGTACGGAGCAGGTATATTCAAAAAAAGGCACTTGGTGTAGCTCCGCCTGCTTCCTGGAAAATGCAGCATCTTCTACAGCTTCTTCCCCCCTTATACCATGTTGCACATGCATGGCTCTAAGAGAAAAAGAAAGATGGTTCTGTAATTCCTTTAAAAAATACAAAAGATACATGGAATCCGCACCGCCGGAAAGAGCCAGCAGAATCTGCTCCCCTTCCCCTATCCACTGCTGTTTTTTTACTTGTAAAAATAGCTCGGTATCGATCCCTTTTCTCATTTTATCCCTGTATACAAAGGAAAAACGAAAGAAGAATCTTCCTCTTTCGCTTTTCTCTAATCCTAACCCTATGGCATAGATAGAGCCTATGCCATAGAGTTTTCCTCTTTCAGTCTTTACTCTTTCGGCCTTACAATAATCTCATCCGGCATCTGCAATCCAAATATCTCTCTTGCCTCTTCCATGATATACTCTTTGGTCTTCACATAGACTTTTTTCTCTTCCAGAGCTTTGGCCCGTTGCTCTTCCTTACTGTACTCCTCCGCCAAACTCTCTTCCATCGCAAGATAGTTTTTATTTTTCTCCGTAAGCTCTCTGCCACGAACAAAAATAACAATAGCAAGAAGGGCTACCACCATGAACAATCCCAGGACAGTAACCCCATGTTTAAACACTTTTCTTTTCTGTTTCTCTTGCTTTCTCATAGATATTGAAATAGCTCTGCCGCCTCATCCTTTCGCACAGTCTCTTGCACCGACAATACCTTGGCTTCTACTGCTTTTTCTCCGAAACGAATGCTGATGACATCTCCTACCTTCACGTCGTAGGAAGCCTTCTGCACTTTCCCGTTAACAGATATTCGACCGGTATCGCAGGCTTCATTAGCAATTGTGCGCCTTTTTATGAGACGAGATACCTTCAAATACTTATCCAGTCGCATGAAATTAGTTCACGCGATCCTTTAAAGCCTTACCTGCCTTGAATCTTGGAGCCTTAGAAGCAGCAATCTTCATAGTCTCTCCGGTTCTTGGGTTACGTCCCTCTCTCGCAGCTCTCTCAGAAACATCGAAAGTTCCGAAACCGATAAGCTGAACCTTATCACCCTTTTCTAAGCCTCAGAAATGGCATCAAAAACAGCCTCAACTGCTAATCCCGCATCCTTCTTAGATAACTCTGCCTGCTTTGCTACTGCGGAAACCAAATCAACTTTATTCATCTTTCATCCTCCATAATCGCCGATTCTTCGGCGTAGTCTTGTTACTTAGGGCACAAAGCCCTACATACGAGTGCATTATAACTTTCTCCCTTTCTCCTGTCAACGAAAGCCTTGTATTTCCTAAGATTTCCTATGTTTTTTCTCTGTTTTTGTAAAAAATTTGATAGTTTTTCTTTCTTTTTAAGGGGAAAGTGGGAGAAGCAGGGATTCCGCTATTTCCTTCGCCTTAACTATGGTAGTAGGGCTTCCGCTATTTCCTTTGCCTTTTCCATGCTTTCCTGAATCTTGGGCAAATCCCGTAAATTCTTTTTTCTGTATAAAAGCTTGGGACTCTCTCCGTTTACAAAACGAATTTCTCCCTGGGACTCGGAAATCAAAGCAGGGATGGCAGCTGTATTGATTTTCGCCTTGGGAAAGAACAAAAAGTGAATTTCTCCCCTTTTGATTTTACACTCCGTAACTCCAATTTCATGAAGCAAATTTCTTAGACTTGCCACCTGGAAGAGATTTTCCACCTGATAGGGCAGGTCTCCGTAACGGTCTGTCAGCTCATCCTCCAAATCCATCTTCTCTTCTTCACTGCTTAAAAGAGCAATCTTTTGATAAGCTTCCAGCTTCTGCTCTTCATTTTCCATATAGCTTTCCGGAATAAAGGCATCCAAATCCACATCCAGCTGGGTTTCAAAGTCCTCCTCTTCCTGCTTTTCTCCCTTTTCCAAAAGCACCGCATGACGAAGGAGCTTAGTGTAAAGCTCATAGCCCACCGCCTCCATGTGGCCGTGCTGCTCTGCGCCCAACACATTTCCCGCCCCGCGGATTTCCAGGTCTCTTAGGGCAATACGGATTCCGGAGCCCAGCTCCGTAAATTCCCGGATAGCCTTTAAGCGCTTTTCCGACTCCTCTGTAAGGCTTTTTCCTTTTTTATACAGTAAAAATGCATAGGAGGTTCTGTTGGATCTTCCCACCCTGCCTCGAATCTGGTAAAGCTGGGAAAGTCCCATCTTATCCGCATCCTGAATAATCAGGGTATTGGCATTGGGAATATCCAGTCCGGTTTCAATAATGGTGGTGGAAACCAGTACATCAATTTCCCCGGCAATAAAGGAAAGCATGATTTCTTCCAGCTCCTTCTCTCCCATTTGCCCGTGAGCATAAGCAATACGAGCCTCCGGAAGGAGTTTTTGCAGGCGAAGAGCTGTGTCCTCTATGCTTTTTACCCGATTATGCACATAGTAAACCTGACCGTTTCGCCGTAGCTCTCTGGAAATGGCCTCCGAATGGTGCCCTCCTCCTCTTCCATCACATAGGTTTGGATGGGAAGTCTGTCCATGGGGGCTTCTTCCAGGATAGAAAGGTCTCGAATCCCCACCAAAGACATGTGGAGGGTTCTGGGAATAGGGGTTGCGGAAAGGGTAAGCACATCCACATTTTCCTTTAAGGACTTGATGCGCTCCTTATGCTGTACCCCGAAGCGTTGTTCCTCATCCACCACCAAAAGCCCCAGATTTTTAAAATGCACATCCTTGGAAAGCAATCTGTGGGTTCCCACTAAGATATCAATTCTTCCGCCTGCAAGCTGTTCCAGCGTCTTATGGACTTCCTTTTGGCTCTGAAAACGGGAAAGAATTCCCACTTCCACCGGAAAGCCCTTCATTCTCTCCACAAAGCCGTTGTAGATTTGCTGGGCCAAAATGGTGGTGGGGCAAAGATAAGCCACCTGCTTGGAGTCCTGCACCGCCTTAAAGGCTGCCCTAAGGGCTATTTCCGTCTTTCCGTAGCCCACATCTCCGCAAACCAGCCGGTCCATGATTTTCTCACTTTCCATGTCTTCCTTGGTGGCTTCAATGGCCAAAAGCTGGTCTCCGGTTTCCTCATAGGGGAAGGCTTCCTCAAACTCTTTCTGCCAAACCGTGTCCTTGCCAAAGGGATAGCCTCGCTCCTGTTGCCGCTTGGCATAGAGGGCCAAAAGCTCCTTTGCGATTTCCCGCACCGCTCCCTTCACCTTGGACTTGGTTTTCTGCCATTCTGAACCGTTTAAGCGGTTTAATTTAGGAGCCTTCGCCTCCTTTCCGGCATATTTCTCAATACCGTCCAATTTATTGACCGGCAAATACAGATTCCCCCCGTCTCCGTAGAGAATCTTTAAATAGTCCTTGCTGACCCCGTCCGTTACGATTCGCTCAATTCCCTCATAAATGCCGATACCGTGGCTTTCATGCACCACATAGTCTCCCTTATGAAGCTCTGTCAAAGAACCGATGTGGAGACTTTCCACCTGCTTTTTCTTACGGCGCTTTCTTCCTGCAAGACTTTGTCCATAAAGATCTTGCTCCGTCATTACCAGGATTTTTTCCTGAGGCAAATAAAAGCCCTTTCGAAGGTACTGTGGCAGAACCCGAATGCTTCCCGGATTTTCCTCTTCTTCCCTGTCCTCTGACAAACTATCCGGACAATAAGCGGAAAGCCCCTCCTGTCTTAGCTCTTCTGCAAGACGGGAGGCTCTGCTTTGGGGAAGGAGAATACAGGAAATCCGAACTTTCTCCTTCTTATACTTTTTCCATATCCCCCTTAAATTGGGCAAACTGCTTGCCGTAGAAGGGATTTCTCTACATTCCACGGAAATGGATTTTGGCGGATTTTCAAAGACCTCACTCCATTCGGAAAGACCTCCAAGGCTGGAAAAGAAGAAAATGGGGCGAGAGGCACATTCCTCCATAAGAGTTCTAACAGAGAAAAGGTCTAATGGCATTTGGTCCTTCTCCCTGTTCTCCGATTCCAAAATGGAGTTTATCCCCGCTTCTGCGTTCTTTCTTCCTTTAACTCCCTTCTTTTTGCTTACTGCCTTATCTTCCAGTTGATTCGCTTCTTCTTTTTCCGCTTCAGCCCTTTGGGAAAAGTAGGCGATAAATTCCTCCTCTACCCTCTTTCCCTCTTCCAAAACGCGCACCGGCTCATCCACAATCACCAGACAATCCTTGGGAAGATAGTCCAAAAGAGAGAAAGCCTTTAAGGAAGAGGGCTTTCCCTGTTCGGAAACCGGGTAAATGCTGGCTTCCTCCACCTGTTCCAAAGAACGCTGGCTTTCCAAAGAAAAATATCTAAGACTATCCACCTCATCATCAAAAAATTCTATTCTAAGGGGCTCCTCCATTTGGTTGGAAAAGACATCCAGGATTCCTCCCCTAAGGGAATACTCCCCCCTGCTCTCCACCTGATCTACCCTTTGGTATCCAAGGGAATGAAGATTGTCTTGCAGACTTTCCAAAGAAAGCGTCTGTCCCAGTTGCACCGTAAACACCGCCTGACGAAAGGCATTTTTCCCCTCTAACTTTTCCAGCATGGCCGGAAGAGTGGTCACCACCACCCCCTCTTCTTCCTCCACCAGCTGCCGAAGGCACTCGCTTCGCTCCCTACTGATATAGTTTCCTCTGGTATCCGCCTTATAAAAGAGGTAGTCCTTCGCCGGAAATAAGACGCAGTTCTCTGCAAAAATCTTACCGTCCTGAAGAATCTCCTTTGCCCGCTCCTCCGTCTTACAAAGGTAAAGAATCCATTTTCCCTGAAAGCCAAGAGCCAAAAGGGACTTTAGAGAGTCGGAAATTCCCTCCACAAACAAAGGCTCCTTCTTTTCCAAAGCCTCCGTAAGTTCAAAAAAAATCCGGGTTTTACTCGCCGGATTTTTCGGTAGAAGAATGCCTTCCTCCGGCATTTTTTCCAGATTATGCATCAGCCTCTTCCTTTCCCTTCTTCTTTTGGTTGAACTCGTTCATAGCCTGATCGATACCCTTTTCCACGATGGCAATACAAGCCTTTGCCGCTCTCTCGTAGGCATCTTCCATCTCCGCCTGTTCTGCCTTGGAAAATGGAGAAAGCACATGGTGAGCCAGATCTTCCTTTTCTCCCTTGGCCCCCACCCCTAAACGGATTCTGGGAAACTCTTCACTGTGCAGGTGGGCGATAATATTTTTCAGCCCGTTATGACCACCGGCAGAGCCCTTTTTCCGAATGCGAATGTCTCCCGGTGCAAAGGATATTTCATCGGAGAGCACCAGAATATGCTCATTGGGAATCTTAAAATACTGAGCCAGAGGCACGATGGACTCCCCGGAAAGGTTCATATAGGTAAGGGGCTTTAAAAGAAGCACCTCTTCGCTGCCGATTCTGGTCTTGGTATAGGCACCGCGGAATTTGGTGCTTTCCAAAGACAGATTGCCCAGCTCCTTACAAAGCTCATCAATCACCGCAAAACCGGCATTGTGTCTTGTTCCCACATATTTTTTCTCCGGATTTCCCAGTCCAGCAATTAACCACATTTTCTTCCCTCTCTATTCTTAAGCTCGATTAAAGCACAAGGCGTATTATAGAGGGTTTTTCCAAACGAATCAAGGTGGAAGCTTTGCAGTGAAGGGCTATGAAAATAAAGATGCCCGCTCTGATGCAGTATAGACCTGTAAGCGGGGCACGCTCCCGCTAACCTCGCCTCGTAGCGGATACTAAGCGAAAAACACAGTTTCTGTGTTTTTCGCAAGTACCGACGGGCTCAGATTGCCCCTTTTACAGGCCCATACTGCATCAATCGCTTCAGCTTTGGAATTCTTACAGTTCTTCACTGCTCTATGGTTCAGGGATTTGGAGCAGTTCCAAGTGGGACAAGGAAAAAAACAAGGACTATCTCAATAAATACTAACGCAAGCACAAGTATAAAATAGGCTAAAGTGACTTATCAGCCTATTTATGATATAATATATCTTAACAATAAAACGGATAAGGGGTAATAATATGGCAATTTCTTATAAACCATTATGGCACTTATTGGTAGAAAGAGAAATGAACAAAGAAGACTTAAAAAGGAGCTGCAAACATAACAAGTAACATAGTTTCTAGAATGAGCAAAAAAACTCTTATGTGAACTTAGAATCATTAGAAAAGATTTGCCTGGCATTGGATTGCAGAATTGAAGATGTTATAGAAATTCATAGAAATGAGGTGGAATAAAAATGAAGAAAAATATTTTTTTAGAAAGGAGGAAATAAAGTGAGTCAAGAAAAATAAGATAAGTCAATCTTGCTGAGGTTCAATACAAAAAAACCACTGGTACAGTGGAAGAAAAAAAGCAAATTGCCCCCAAATGTCACAAAAGAGGAGAAAAAGGTTAAGAATATAACTGTAAAGCATATGGTATCAGAAAACCTTATGGGAAAGGTTGTAGATGAAGAAACTTACTATTTATGTATGAATGAAGATTGTGATGTCGTGTATTATAACTTAAACAATGAAAGAGTTTTTTTATAAGGAAGATGTAAAAAGTTCCTATATGGTTTAAAAAAAGGATGCAAATCCCTAAATATATATGCTATTGCAACCAAGTTACAGAGCAACAAATTATAAACGCTGTTTTTAGATGATGGTGCAAAGAATATTAAAGATATTATTAGACTTACAGGGGCAATGAAAAAAATGGAAAAGTGCGAAATTAACAATCCTTTTGGGAAAAATGCTGTAGTCCTTTTATTCAAGAAACCATCAATAAGGCATTAAAAAAAGCAAACAAAAAGTTTGCGAAACATAATTTATAAAGTACGTCACAACAGTAATAAAATTAAAAAAATAATAAAAAAACTATAGAATTAAAATTTTTAACGGTTCAGATGTAAAAAGTCTGGGCCGCTTTTTTTATTTTTTTACCGGAAAGGAGGTCACCTATATGGTAAATGATGAAGTTAATAATAAGGCTATAAATATTGAGATAAAAAGTGGCTCAGTATTCAGCAAAGGCTATTTTAAAAAGCTATGAAAAAAAGATTATAGAAGATGCTGATGAAAAAAAGCCAACCACTTGCAGATTATATTAGTGAAAAAAAGAAAAAAACTAATTCAAGGAAACTTAAGGATATGGTAAAAGAAAGGTAAGCTGGAAAAATATTGATGAGCAAATCGAAAAATAAATTCTATGCTTTTTAAGGATTACGCATATAGGCGTAAAAATAAATTGGGGGTTTGTTAGAGATAAAGATACAAGACTTTATATTATCTAAAAATAGAAAAAGGTATATTCACAAAGAATGACTGTATAGAAATAAAAAAAGCACTTTATGGTATAACTCTATCTCTATTACAAGATAACAAAAATACTATAAAGTGCTTTCATATTAATTAGTACTAACAGGGTCATAATCAGAAGGTACAGGAGCAACGATACTTACAAAGATAACATCTTCTGTTCCAGTATTTTTTGCGCCATGACATTCACCCTTTTTAGATACTATAACTTGCCCCTTTGTAAAAGGCACCTCCGTATCAGGCGTTGGATAAAAATACCCCTTGCCTTGCAATATAACCCATATATCATCAGAGTTATGATGGTAATGCTTTGGTAAGGTTTGACCAGGTTTAATAACCCATACTGAACCACCTGTGGAATCAGTTTGATAAAATGCTGTCTTAACAGCGTTCTCTAGACTTTCAACTTTCACAAGTTCCATGTCAAAAACACGTTGATCATTCATAATGCTCACACCTTTCATCAATTTCCAACTAGCGAGTGCCCGATGCATATTCACCCATATTAATATCTATAACAGTGCGAACAGGTTGAATTAAGGAATCCTCATATTGAACCTTCCATTTGATATCTGGATTCATATCTCCATTTTCTAAGCCTGCAATCGTTTGACCGTCATCAATAGGGTTATCGTGCTCAAAGATATAATACAATACACTAAGTTAAAAAGAAACCTAAAGTAGGTATAAGACCATATTATGTTGATGAATATGAACCAATAACAATTGAGGGAGACGATATAAAAATAGTGGGCATTATAACAAATGAAGTTACCTTGCCAAAAAATGATGGAACAAGAGGTTCTGCTTTGTATAGAATCCATTTTAGATTATCTAGCAAACCAACTAGCACATGGTCTGAATTGTTTTTAAGAAATTGGAATTACCCACCAAGTTTTTACATCAATGCATAGACCTGGAATAGCTAGAGTTGAATCTGATAAAAATCATTTTAGATAGAACAACAATCGAAGAGGTAAAAACAATATCATAGAGATACCTTAATCTTGTGTGTAGAAAAAAACAAATGAAGAAGAAAAAAACAATATAGAAGAAGAGAAGAACAATTAAAAAAAGAAAGAAGCAAGAAGAAATAGAAAATCATTATAGAAATATAGAAGATATTTCAAAAAGACTTAAAAATTTTAATTGTGACACTTTGAAAGGGATAGCAGAAATGATATCTCTTTTTTTATTTTAACGAAAGACTAACTATTAATAGTCAAGCATAAGATTAAGATTTTTTTAGAATAAAAATACGGAAACGTATTTTTAGATAGATTAGTACATTGAAAACTGTATGACGAATAGAGCATCAGCGATGATGTTCTCAGAAAAGATTATGAGCTAATTTAACTTATAAAGGCTGATATGACGTATGGGTTATTTCCATCCGAAAGATGGTTCTGACAAGCTTTTTTTAATCACATGGCTTATTGCGACATAGTGAGATTCTTATAGTCCTTCATTGCTCTTGTGCTCAGTAAGTGCGGTGGATTGCCCCTTTTACAGGCCTATACTGCATCAATCGCTTTAGCTTTGGGATTCTTATAGTCCTTCACTGCCTCAGAGCTTAGAACGCTCCCATACTTTACATATCTCCTTACCAACTTTGCTAATACTATCATTTGTTTTCATTGTTAAAGCGGTTCTACTGCAATATTTGCAGCCTCGAATACTTCTTTTACCTTATCAAAATCACTGCTCATAAGGTTAGCTTTTTTTAGATTTGGAAATTGCTGTAGTTCTTCCAAAGTGATTTCATTTAGGTCAAAACTCTCGTCTTCTCCGTCCCACTGGGGAATAATGTTCATATACACATCATTCCCGCCGTCCATATAGAGCATTTCCACATAGGGGGCAAAGTTCTTTGGAATTTCCATTTCCTTAAAGAAATTCATCGCAGGTTCAATAATGATATCGCTATCCATATCGATCTTTTCTCCTTCATAATGGTCGGCAAAATCATAGATATCAAATTCCGGCTTCAGCAAATGCAGGTCATACATCAAGACTTGAATAATCGCTAATTTGAAATTCAAAGTATCAAAATGGAGAATATCGCTTTCACTTTCTTTAGTAAAACTTGGCAAAGCCGACTCTTTGCCAGCAGTATTTTCTCTACCGGTCACAATCTTAGCCAGTTCAGCTTTAAGATAATTATTTTTATAGCTAAAAAGCAGCCGTCAAAGGGATTATAAAAAAACAGGTAAGAACACAATGATTCCTGTAAGTGCAAGACCTTGAGAGTGATTTCCCGTATGTCCGCCTTCCGAAATGCGATTCAAAAAGTCTGCTACCCTAGTGAAGATTTCTCCTCCTACAACGAATAGCAAAATGAACTCTAAAGTCAATAAGCCCAAAAATGATAATCATCATTCTCTTTGCAGCCTTATCACATATTTCTATTTTGCTTTCTATGCTGATGGATTCAGCACCGGATATATTGGAAAACCACTTTTCTGCTCTTTCCTCTCTCGTCATAATGAATCTCCTGTGCATATACAAGTTTTCACTGATTGTGCAACAGTATTATACAAAATTCATTTTATTCTCTCTATAGCAAAAGCCTCATGCCCTTTACAAATCCTCCGCGACAAATTGAAGAGCTGTAATAAGCCACCCTAATGCAGTATAGGTCTGTAGGTGGGGCAATCTGAGCCCGTCGGTACTTGCGAAAAACACAGAAACTGTGTTTTTCGCTTAGTATCCGCTACGAGGCGAGGTTAGCGAGAGCGTGCCCCACTTACAGGGATATGCTGCATCAAAGCGTATCTTGTATAATAATTGTAGTCCTTCACTACGAAAGGCTGCTGAGTGCAAGCATGACCCTAATACAGGTCTATACTGCTGCAGAGCAGGCCACTTTATTCTTCACCGCCTTCTTTTTCTTTTCTGCAAAAATCAGTACTCTATCCAAAATCCCCAATAGGGAGGGCATGAGGAAGATTACGAAGAAGAGGGAGCATACGGCGCCTCTTCCAATCAATTTTCCCAGCTGTCCGATGGCCGGAACGGAGGAGATAAAGGAAATCACATAGCCGACCACCGCCAAAATCGTTCCGGAAACAAAGAGGGAGGATAGGCTCTTTTCAATGGAGGCAATAATGGCTTCCTTTCTGCTCTTTTTCTCTCTTTCTTCCTTGAAGTGATCCAAGGTCAAAATGGCGTAGTCCACCGTTGCGCCCAGCTGAATACTGGACACGATAACATAGCCGATAAAAATCATATTGGTGCCTTCCAGGAAGGAGAAGGACATATTGCTCATAATGGCCAGTTCGATAGGAATCATGGCTACAATAGCAAAGAGTACCGACTTAAAGGAAAGCATAACCACAAGAAAAATCACAATCATAGACAGGGTATTCACCTTGGCATTGTCTGTTCGAAGGATATTTTCCATGTCCATAGTGGCGGTGGTATCTCCCACCAGATAGCTGTCTTCTCCGGTGTAAACCTTTAAAATCTGTCGAATGGTGCTTACCGCCTTATAAGACTCCTGACTTTCTCCTGGAAGATTTAGGGTAATAACCATTCTGCTGTAGCCGTCTTTTCTGACTAAATCTAAAGAGGACTTCGGTACCATAAACTCCGGTACTCCTTCCGGTAATAAGGAGCTTAAGGACTGCACATTTTCCACATAAGGAAGGGAAGTTAAAAGATTTCCCAATGCCTTCTCTCTGTCGTTTCTTCCCTCCGGATAAATAGCAATCAAAAGATTTTTCTTCTCCGAAAACTCCGTTGATTTCTTCTTCCATTTCAGAAATCTTTTGTACCTTCTCCCTTTACCACCGCACCGTTACTGAAGCGGAAGTCATTCATCCCCTGCATGATATTTAAGGGATAAACTAAAAGAATAGTAAGAATCAGTACAAGAGGACTAAGCCTATAGGCAAGCTTTGCCAAGGGCTTAAAGGAGGGCACAAAGGGCTTATGTCTGGTCTTTTTCCACAAAGTTCCACATCCGAAGTAAAAAGAGCCGGCATAAAGAAAATAACCGTTAAAAAGGCTGAACACCACACCCTTTGCCAATACGATTCCCATATCCTTACTGATTCCAAAGCTCATGGCACATAGAGCCAAAAAAAGCCTCCCACAGTGGTTAGAGAAGATGCTAAAAATCGTGCTTAAGGACTTCCCTACCGCATAGGACAGGGCTTTTTTTCCTTATCCATTCCTTTTTTTCAAGACCGGTTTCAAAGGAGTGAAGCAGGAAAATGGCATAGTCCATGGATACTGCAATCTGCAAAATTGCTGCAACGTTATTGGTGATAAAAGATACCTTTCCCAGAAACACATTGGTACCCCGGTTTAGTCCCACCGCCAGCAAAATGGTAATCAGGAATAAGAAAGGCTCTCCATAGGAATTGGTCATTACAATCAGAATCAGGAAAATAAAGCCAAGTCCCAGGCCTAAAATCAAGCCCATTTGGCTGCTTACCTGTTCCTCCACCGTCTTACTTTGTACCGCAAGGCCTGCATATACCGCCTTGTCTCCCAAAAAGGCTTTCGATTTCCCTAAGGGTCTTCTTTGTTTGTACGTCACTGTCTCCCTTTACAAAGACTACATGAAATAAGGCGTTTCCGTCCTTATAATCTAAATCCTTTTCCTTCTCCTTTTCTTCCATAAATTCAGGAGCATAGGCACTTTTGGAGCCTGTGGAAAAACTCACCCGGTCTACGCCGGAAATATGCTCTATCTGCTCCTTATAGGAAAGGGCTTCTCCCATAGAAACATCCTTCAGCATGATTCTTGCTGTTCCGGGATAGCCGAAGCTATCCTCCATCTTCTGAATTCCCTGCTGCGTCAGAGAAGACTCCGGAAGATACTTACTTAAGTCGTAATTTATCTGCACAAAGAGGCAAAGAATCAGGGAAATGCCTAAGAGCCCCCAGAAAACTCGACTGATTTTTTTCTCTATATTTAACAATAAAAATCTGCACATTTTTTTCGCTAATACTCATTTACTTCCCTCCTTTGAAAAATAGAGGTGATTCCTTTCCATACCTTTTTTTGCCACTTGTCCCAGTCTATCCCAGAGGCTAGGCTCTTTTCGTTTCTTTAGTCTTTACCGTTTCTTCTTTTACTTCTTTGATTTCTTCGGTACGTAAGGTCACAGCCACATCCACAATATTGTCATTTTCGGAAGGCATTAAGGACTCAATAGGTCTGTTAGGATCAATTTCCAAAACACTGGACTTTTCCCCTACATTTTCATCCCACTTCTTCTCCACAAGGGCTTCCAACTCTCCCTTGGCATTACGAACAGCTCCGGTAGAATCCAAAAACAGCCTCTCCGTTTTTTTCAGCATTTTCTCGGTAGCATTTAAATTATTTTCAATAGAAGAATAGGCCTCCTCTCTCTTTCCTCGAAGGTAAGCATCCTGCTCTTGCAGGGTTCCTCGTAAATCCTCCATGGTTTTCTGACTGTTCTCCAAAAGAGTGTTTAAGTTCCTGCCGGTTTCCTCTCCCTTCTCCGCATAGCTTTTCAGGGTTTCCTGCAATCTCTTCACATCCTCAATGTTGTCTTCCAAAACGGAAAGACTCTCTTTAGAGTTTGTCAGTCCTGAATGGGTATTGGAGGAAAATTCCTTTAAGGCAGGACTTAGCTTTTCCATAGCAAGCTTCTGTATCTCCGCCTCTGTACCGGCCTCCTCTGCCTGCATAGAAATATATTCCTGCACCAGAGCCATAATCTGATCCTTCAAAGGAGACCCCTCCAGCTTAGCCGATAAATTCGCTAAGCTGTTCTGTACGGATCCCTGCTTTTTTGCGGAAAGTAAGGCTTCCACCTGACTAAGACTCTGCTGTGCCTTATCAATCTCTGTCTGACCGGGTACATCTCCCCGAAGGGCTACCAAAGAATCCTCCAACTCAAGCATGGCATTTTGCAAACGATTCATATCGCTCTGGCTTTCGCTGATATTGTTCTTGGCATCCCGACTCAGTCCGTTGAAATCCTCCACATTTTCCGTAAGAGGGCTGATGCTGCTATCCACAGTCTCCATATCCTGATAGATTTGGTCTCTATTGTTTTGATAAGCTCTTCCCTCTTCCTGTGTCTTCCGAAGAAGAGCTTCACTGTTGTTAATGTTTTTCTGCATCGCTTCCACGGATTTCTGAGAGGCATCCAAGGAATCCAAAAGGCTGTTACCGGCGTCCTTAAGGGCGCGGTAGGAGTCCTCCGACTCTTCCTTTGCCTCTCGTAAATCCGTAATTTTCTCCACCTGAGAGGAACGAAGGGGAGCCATCTGAAATTGTAAACCGGAAAAACTAAAGGAGTTGCTTCCCACCTCAATGGTAAAGTCGTCTTCCTCTCCGGGAAGGAGGACGAAAATCACTTCCTTCTTCTCTCCCAAAGATACTACCTGAGCCTTTTCCGCCTTTAGGGATAAAATGTCCTCTGCGCTAAAGCTACTTTTAGCCATCAGCACATAGTTTTTCGCTGCATAATCCTGGGCATTGGGATTCTTTTTAAACTGCACATGAATTTTCACCAAGCCCTTCTCTCCCGCAAGAGTTTCCGGCTGTACCTCCAAACCATTCAGCTCGTAGCGAATCTGAATACTCCAAGGCAAGTGACCGTAGGGTTCTGACGTTTCCCCCTCCAAAAAGAGAGAGTCTACATTTCCCTTGGACAGGTCTAAGGTATGCTGATTTCCATTGGACTCTACCGCTACACTGTTGCTAAGATTTTTTACATTTTCATAAGTTCCGTAATCTGTAAGACTGGAATAGCCCTTGGTTTCATACTCTCTTACCAAAGAGCCCTGCTTGAATTCTCCGGTGGGGCTTAATAAGGCATAGTAGTTCTCGTGATAGCGAGGTTTTTGCACCTCTGCCAAAGCCGAGATGGACAAGGCAAGGACCTGACTTAAACAAAGAGCAATACAAACTGCTCTTTTCCATTGCTTATTCCTTTCACTGCTCCTTTGCTTACCATTTCGAGTATTCTTCTGATTACCGTTTTGATTGCTTGCTATTGCTCTATTGTAAATTCTCTGATTTTTCATGCTTGTACCCTCCTTGTTCTATACGATTCCAATGCTACTTTTGTCTTTAAAGCACTTCTGCTTTCAAAACCTTTTCCCATACTGTTTTACTCATACTATTTCAATGCTTATTTCTTTGTTTTTTTCTCCTTTTTTTGCTATACTGAAAAAGAAAGCCATGAGCAACAGTAGCTATCCTAAGCCTTTGGCAAAGGAAAAAAAACGGACAATATGGGACAAATGTGGTATAAAAATGAAAAAACAAGAGTGTAGGGAAAGAACCCAAAGACAGTTGGCGGAAGCCTTGGAATTTTATTTACAAAAAAAGCCCCTGGAAAAAGATTACCGTTCGAGAGCTGATTGAAAAAGGTCGGCATCAATAGAAAGACCTTTTTATTATTATTTTCCGGATATTTACGGACTTTTTGGAATGGATGGTAACACAAGAAAGTCAAAGATTGATTTTTTTGAAATTCAGAATCAGGAGGACTATGAGAATTCCCTTGCTCTGGTTTTTTTGATTCCATTGAGAAGAACCGTCATTTTGTAAACTGTGTCTATGATTCCATGGGTAGGGATGCTTTTGGTTCGTTTCTTAAATAAGGACTTCCGTAAAGTAATCTCCTGGGCCATGGAAAAGGGGATGGAGGATGTCTTGAAGATGAACGGGGGAAAAAAATAGCGGAAGCTTCCAATCCCTTTAGGTATCGAGCAGAAGTTTTTTTGGATACGCTGGTGGACAGCTATATCGCCAGCATTGCACAAATCCTGCTCCTCTATCTTCAGAAAAAGTCCCCCTTTAATAAGCAGGAATGTATTCGATTTATCTTGCGGTATCTGCAATCCACCATACCGGCGGCATTGGAGGAATTTATGTAATAACTATCGAGAAATTATCAGTCTGCTTTTTTTCTAAATAGGACTATTATATATTTAGATTTATTTTTTTGTTGAGTTAAAGATTCATTGAGAAAATCATTGTGCCCAATAATCTATCTCTATTTTTGTATGCTTATTCAGTAATTTTATTTAATGAACTTGTCGATAATATCTCAGACTAATTTATATGTAGACTGAACTAAACTATTAATTGAAAAAAGGAGAAAGAGAATGAAAAGATTTAAAAGTGTTGGAAAAAAAGTATTGTGTGGAATTGTATTGTTGACAAGCTTAATGGCAATTCCCAGCTTTGCAAGCCAAAGAGTAGGAAATCAACTAGCAAGTAGTGCCACTAGCATTAATTATAGTGATAGCTTTAGAGGAAGAACGCCAAAGCTAACAGCAATGAATGGCAGTCAATCATCAGTATTTAAGATGCGTAGTCCTTATTTTCTAGGCAAAAGTAAAGTAAAAAAAGTAGAGGCACATGTTAGCTTAGAGAGAGGAAGTTCTCCTTTATATCTGATAGTAGAAAATGATAGTGGTTATAGAGAGCGAGTTTTAGTGAAAAAAAATGGCTACTACACACTGACTGGCACTCTTGCTGGTACCGAAGCTAGAGGAGAGTGGAAAGTTTACATCGAGGGAGCGGGCTATTCTACATCTCAAGCTACAAGTACAATAACCGTCTACTATGATGTTTTAAATTAAGAGGTAAAACTATGACAGTAACTGAAATGGCGAATTATGCCCTTAAAAAACAGGATTATGAGAAAGCCACTTCTAAACAGAGCTCTTCAGATAGCGATGGGAATCAATCTATTTCCGACTTAGAACGATCCTATCGGAATGCAGAAGCCACAGGTGGAGACAGATGGTTATGTGGTTGGAACCCCGATGTGGAGCCGAAGCATATTGTACCTATAAGTAAAGATATTGAAGATTTAGTGAAACACCAAATCAGAGAAAGATATTTAAAGGAACAGGGTGGGAGCTCCTTTGAGAAAGTCCATAGTTATAACGAAAAATACAAGGCCTATGCAAAGACCAGGAATGGCCCGGAAAGAATGTCCGTTCTTTATACCATAGAGGAGTTAAAGTTTTCAGAAATGGATAAAATCATGGGATATATCAAAAGTAAGGTTCCGGGCTGGCACCACCCTAAGCCCTATGATCCGGCTATTGTGCAGGAGTACATTAATCAGGAAGAAGGAAAAGACAATAAGGATATTAATATTTCCGTATAAAATGTAAGTTTTACGAGATAAAAGAATCCCTAAAATCAAGCGGTATGATTTCATGTCTGCCTGGTTTTGGGGATTCTTTGGTATCTACAAAAGTGCCTACCTCTTCTTTATTTAAGTCTCTATTTTCGGAAGCATAATCCTTGCTGCCTTTTTATGTATTTCGATACTGCCTGCTTTATAAGCGCCTCCGAATTCTCCGTCCAAGGTCCATTCCACCGGCTTTTCCCCCTGAAACTCCAAATAATGGGTTTTGAAAAAGCTCACATAGGGATGATCTTCCGGAATATCTCCCCGAAGCAGGGTTCCTGCAATCTCTCCCAGCTCACCGATATTTTTCGGAGAGCGAATCAGTAAAACCTCAAATTCTCCATCCGCCAAATCTATATTCATCTTCTCCTGAAGGTTCTGTCCCAGTAGCCCTGAAAAACCTGCCACGGAATAGGCGTTGGAAACGGCGCCAAAAATATACTCTCCCTCTTCGGAAAAATTTTCAGCAGAAATTTTTAGCGGAATACTCTGACTCATATTCTCCGGTAAGGTACGAAGTGATTCCAGCAAATACGCCAAATGCCCCAAATTATTCTTTAATTCCTGGTCAGTTCCGTAGCTCACCTTGGTAAAGGCTCCTAGGGCCGCAATATAGTTAAAATATTTTCCCTGAAGACTTCCTACATCATAATAAAAGCATTTTCCTTCCACCATAGCCCTCAGATTCTCCTGCAAATCCTTGGGAATTCCTAAGGAGTAGGCAAATCATTGGTGGAACCGCAGGGAATATAGCCCATGGGAATATCCAACTTCTCTTTCAGAATGGCATTCATAAGATAATGCAGCGTTCCGTCTCCACCGGCACAGACCAGCAAATCATAATCCTTCCCCAACTTTTTTACCAGCTCTTCCGTTCGTAAGTCCCTATGCTTGGGAAGAATAGGAAAGACCGTTACGATACAGCCTAATAAAGAAAGACCTTCTACCACCCGATAGCAAAGCTCCTTTCCCTTCCCCTGTCCACTCTGTGCATTCATTAAAAGCAATACTTTTTTCATGGTCTTTCCCTCTCACCATCAGAAACCTAAAATTCCGGCTTATGATACTGCCATACTCCCAAGCGAATTATCTCTCTAAATATATATGGAATCTATCATTCTGATTTTACCACAAAAAAAGAGGAATACATCTTGAACATGCTTCCTCTCTTCCTTCTTCTATTATGCGGTCTTCTTAGCCGCAGGACCTAAGTCCTTCATCTTCTTCTCTAAACGAGCTTCCTTTTCCTTGGCCTTTGCCTGGAAGTCCTTAAAGGTATTCTCTTCTACAATTCCTACAAAAATCTCTTGATAGTCTTCGCTACCCTTTTCCTGAATCCGCAATACATAGCAATCGGAGAGGCCATAAAGTGCACCCTCTTCCTCTGCACTTTGGAACTCTTCCTCAGGAATAAAGCTAAACTGCTCTCCATCCTTAACGGTCTTCTTCCATAAACGATTACGAACACCCTTGTCCTCATCCTGTAGGTAGGTATTCTTGTAAGCTACAACTTCTACTTCCCCCTTAGTGGAAACAGAGAATACCGGATTCTCGTGGAAAATGTAAGCAACTCTGGCAGACTTACTGACAGGATCGTTTACCTTTCCTTCCACATATTCTACATGAAGCTGTAACTGCTCCTTCGCCAATGCAGTAAAGGAAAATAATAAGATGCCTAGGAGGCATGTCATTAACAATGAAACTCTTTTTAACATATAGGATATACCTCTTCTAACGAAAAAATAAAGCCAGTATCTCACCGGCTTTATTAGTATATCCGTTTTTCGTTATCATGACAATCTTCGGGGAAAAAGATACAGAGTTTTGTAAATTTTTTGTAAGAACTTAGAGTTTTGAAATATCCTTCACTAATTCAAGCAATTCTAATTCTTGAATGGTCTATTATACCTTAAGCTTTTTGCGTTCCAAGATGCATGGATGTATTTCTGTTCTGTAAAAAAAGGAACAGAGAACTTCCAAAAAAAATCGCCAAAGTATACAAGACGAGATCATTAACATCCACCACATAAATCGGGGAATGGAATAGGATATTCAGAAGAAGCTGAATACATTCAATACCAAATCCAATCAATACCGCATAGAGAAGGGTCTTCTTTTTCTCCTTCACTACGGAAAAGAGAAATCCCGGTAAGGGAAGAAATGATCCTACTATTATAAGATTGGATAGCATGTTGTATCTCAAAAACAAGAACGGATTCAACTCAATATTCTGAAGGATCTGCGGGATGGATAAATTCCTATGGCTTATGCTATGAGGAATAAGATAAATCAGCACAAGCAATGCTATATAGCCAATCAATCCCCAGCGATGTCCGAAACTATACGCTCTCCTCAGAGAAATAAAGTAAATCAGTCCAATTACCAAAGCCAAAATGAATACTCTACTATAAGGATATTGCAAAAGGAAACTAATCATAAGAATCACCCCTTTCGAATGACTTTATTGTAGAAATACATTGGAGATATCCTGCCTTCCAAAATATAATCCAAATTTCCAATGCCATCTCAATGAAGTAAATTGTTAGCTGCTTCTTTCACCCGTATGCTATTGTCTGTTGTAATAGTTTTTTTAGCACTTACCCCAAAAAAATAGCAATATAATTAAGCTTTCTAAAAATATTAATTCTTTATTGACCTAAATTTCCAAGAAAAAAATCACTTAGTGAAATTGTTTTTTTACTAAAGAAAAAAATGAAAGGACATGATTATTCCGGCTGAATATTCCGGCACGGCGAAGCCGCTATTCCGGAAAAAGTGGAAACCGCCTGTCCGGAATAGGAAACCGTTTTCCCCACAAACAAAGATTGATTAAATCACTCCTGCTTTTTTTCAAAAATGTTTTTTTAAGTATCCTTGTTGCAACAAATGCTCCTATGCATGCAAGAACAAAAGTTATCAAGCCAAAAGCCTACTGCCCACGAAATTTTTGAAAAAAAGATAATGCTTCATTTATTTGTGCTTCACTCATTTTCCATTTTTGATGCTCTTTCCACAAAAGAAGCTGTTCCGAATAAAATCACAGGAATCACTGTTCCTAAAAAATCCGCTAATGCAAATGTCCCATATCCAATAATCATTCGTCCCTTGCTCTCATAATTTCCTATAATCAAATCACATATAATTCCACCTATTACAGCAAAGATTGCATGAGGCAAATGTCCTCCTGATAGTGCAATTAAAGCAAGAAGCGTTCCTGATATTGTAAATACTCCTTTCTTTTTAATTTTCACAGCCATAAGGATATAAACGGTAGCAGCTACCATGAAACTAACTCCTGAAGCAATAAATCCTCCAATAACGGTTGTTGCCATTGCAAATGCAACTGCCATGTATATGATAATTCCAATTGCATTAAAAATTCCGATTGTAATAAAATCACGACCATTTAATTTGTTTTTCACACTAGTCCTCCTAATAAATTTTCTGTATTACTATCACAAGAGCAATCATCAAAGCTCCTAATAGTCCAATCATTAAGTCTGTTTTTCTAAACCGCAATTCTGTTAATGTTACCCTCTTCTCATCACTATCAAGTCCTCTAATGAGTGCTGAAGCAGACAATTCATCTGAAATCTTAATCATTCTCATTAAAAGTGGAACAAGCGTATATTCAATGTATTTAATTGGATGTAGCAACGGAAAAAGTCTGCTTGTTATGATTCCTCGAATCTTCATATTCTCTTTTAAAGCCTTAAATTCTATTTTTATAGTTGGTACAAACCTAAGCAAAAACACTAAAAAGGTATGCCAATGCTCCTTGGTACTTTCATTCTATTTAACGCTTCCAGCATTTCACTTACACTTGTAGTCTTTGTTATATATTCACCAAACATAGCAATTAAGGTCATTCTTGATGCAAAAGTAAATAAACATATATATTGCAAATACGATGCTTCCTTCACAAAAACTTGCCAAGTCCTAACTCTATGCAGTATAAAAACACGAAAAACAAAATAAAGCGTAATGCTCTTTTCCACATACTGCTGTATACATACAGAAAAAAAGCAAAGGCAATCAGTCCGAAAAGTAGAATTGTATCGCTTATAAAAAAGCTAGTAAATCCAACAATTGGAAGTAGAGTAAGTTTTTATTCTCGGATCGACTGTTTTTTTCTATTTATCAAGCTCTCTACCTCCTCTCATCTTGTCTAATATGAGAAATTTATTCCTTTCACTCATATTGAAAAACACTTTCTATTTTTCCATCTCCCATTACCGCAACCTCACTCACTGTGTTTGCTAAAAACTCAAAATCATGACTTATCACCAAAACAGTTGTCCCATTTTTTAATTGTTCTTCAATCAATTTTGCCACTGAAAGCATTGAGTCCTTATCACAACCCGATGTTGGTTCATCATAGATAAAAAAACTTTTGCCTGTTTCATCATTCCACAAGCTATTGTCAGTCTTTGTTTTTTTCTCCTCTTGATAAAAGCAAACGGATGCTTATCTATATATTTATATAAGCCAAGAACATTCAAAAATAGACTTTGCCTTTTTGAGTATTTTTCTTTTTTTATCTTTACTTGAAATACCAAGCAGCATTTCATCAAGTACGCTTTCCGAAAAACAATTGATAGTCAGAATCTTGAAATACAAAAATATGACATATCCATTAAATCTTTACGATTCAACTCTTTATCTTTTCCCGCCCATATTGTTCCCTCTTTTATCTTCTCAAGCCCTGAAATCACCCTTGCAAATGTAGTTTTCCCGCTACCATTTAAGCCGATAAGACCAATGGCTTTTCCGCACTCCATATTGAAATCAAGATGATTTAAGATGTACTCGTTTTGCTTATTTCCAACCTTAGTTGCACTTGGGTAACAAAAATTTCAAGCCTTTCCCACTAATACTTTTATCATTTAATTGATATGAATCTTTCTTCTCGCTTATCCTGTATTCTTCTAATTCAAGAGTTCTTAGTCCACTCTCATCCCAAAACTCTTGGTTAAGAGAAATAACTTCTTCCCGACTCAAGTCCTGTGCAATCTCTCCATCTTTCATCAATATAAAACGGTCAAATAAAGACTTTACATAGTACAAACGATGTTCAATTAGAACAACCGTTGTTCCTTTTTCTTTAATTTCTCCAAAAATTAAAAACAGGTCAAATGTTGCTTTCATATCCAAATTTGCTGAAGGTTCATCTAAAATTAAAACCTTCGGATTCATTGCATAGATGCTTGCAATAGCTATCTTTTGTTTCTGCCCGCTTGATAATTCAAAAACAGATTTTCCTTTCAGTTCCGGAGTATCCAACTCTGCATATACTTCATCTACTCTCTGTTTGATTTCATCTCTTGATTTGCAGATAGTTTGAAGCCCAAAAGCTATTTCTTCATCTGTCGTTGTCGTGAAAAAAACTGACTTCTTGGATCTTGAAATACAGTCCCTACAATATGTCCTACTTCATGAAGTAATAGTTTGCTTATATCTTTTTCCGGACGCAAAGGCTTCTCCTTGCATTTTGCCTTTGTAATAATGTGGAATAAGACCATTCATCACACTTCCAAGAGTACTTTTACCACTTCCACTTTTCCCTGAAATTAAAACAAATTCACCTTTTTTTAATTTCAAGATTGATATTTTTTTAAAAGCAGTTCGCCCATCTTCCCATTCATAAGAAACATCTTTTTAACAAAAATCATGGTTATACCCCGTACTGAGCTTTCCATAATTTTTTTTGTAGTAACCATTTTTTTATCAAGAAGTTCCCCATGCTTTCCATTTTCAAGTAAATTGCCTTTTTTTAAATACGAGAATTTGGTCAGCTTTCTGAATGGTTTTTTTAAATGATGAGCCACCACAAGTACAGTTCTATTCTTTTGCAAGTTCCGTAATGGTATCTTGTATCAAAGATTCATTTACAGGATCAACATTACTTGTCATTTCATCAAGAATTAAAATAGGTGCATCTTTTAGAAAAGCTCTTGCAATAGATATTCTTTGTCTTTGTCCACCTGAAAGAAGCCCACCATTTTCTCCAATATCCGTTTCATAAGCTTTTGGTAAACTCATAATGAAATCATGTATCCTTGCTTTCTTTGCAGCCTCAATGATTTCTTCTTTTGTTGCCCCTTTTTTTCCTACTCTGATATTTTCCTCAATCGTATTATCAAACAGTTGAACATTCTGCATGACAATGCTGATACGATCTAAAAGCTCATCATAAGGAATATCCCTTATATCAATTCCTCCGAGTGTAATTTTCCCTTTATGCACATCATAAAATCTTAGAAGCAAGTTGGTTATAGTAGTCTTTCCACTACCTGATTCTCCAACTAAGGCTGTCATTGTTTTTTTCAGCAATAGAAAAAGCTCAATTTTTTTCCATTTTAAATTCATCTTTTTCATAGGAAAAAAATCTATGTTTTCAAAAAGCTATATCATTATCTTTCGGAACAATTCCATTCACTTTGTTTGGGGATTACATCTGCATATAAAATTCTCGAAAGTCTTTTTGTAACTATCTAACGCCGAAACATAGTACATATAGTGTTGTTCCATAGAAGCGAACGGCTTATAAAACTCTTTTGAAATTACTGCAAAGATAATAAAAAATGAAGGACATCAAGATTTCCTTTTCCAACAAATATTGTTCCTGCAATTAAAAGAATCAAATATCCAATATCCAGCAAAAAAACCAAATATAGATAATTGTTTTGCTTTTGAATCTTGAAGCTGCTTTTGCTTGTTTCTCCAAACTTTTTTTGTCTTATTCATAAGCTCATTATCCAAGCTCTTATTGTTTGAAAAAAACTCTTTAGTACAGGTATTCCTCTAACATATTCAACAAATAAGCTAACCATATCAAGAAGTGCTGCGTTGTTTTTGATTTTCAATTCTTTCAGATTGCTTAATTGTTAGATATAGAAAGATAAGTGCAATCGGAACAGATACAGCCATCATAATAGCAAGTTGAAAAATCAATACTTGCAAGACCAACAAATACGACTGCAGCTATCAAAAAAATCACCAAACATTCTCGACCACATGTGTCCTACAACAAGGGACATATTATCAACATCTTTGTGTAAAATTGTATTGATCTCTCCCAGTCTTTCATTGGTATAAAAATCCCAAACTGAATTTCTTTAATTTGATAATCATGCGTTCTCTGATTTGCTGAACAATATCAAAACCTGCACTATGCTTTTTTTCATATCTGCGACCATATTGCAAATACCTTTGAAGACTACAAGTAATCCAATCGCAATAAAATATTTATATAGGCTTACTAAGCTCGTTCCATCAAGGATTTGGAACAGTATAGAAAAATACGATAACAATCATGGCTATGGAACTTAGTCCATAAAGGGCAAAGAATACACTTGATATAATCAAATCTCTCTTGCCGGTTTTTTTGTAAGTAGTTTTAACATTTCTCTAAACATTTTCTGCTACCATCTCCGTACACTCGCAATCCGCTTTGCTACTTGCTCGTGAAAGACTTTCTTTGATTCACTCGCAATCCACTCCGTTCCTTGCTCGTGAAAGACTTTCTTTGATTCACTCGCAATCCACTCCGTTCCTTGCTCGTGAAAGACTTTCTTTGATTCACTCGCAATCCACTTCGTTTCTTGCTCGTGAAAGACTTTCTTTGATTCACTCGCAATCCACTTCGTTTCTTGCTCGTGAAAGACTTTCTTTGATTCACTCGCAATCCACTTCGTTTCTTGCTCGTGAAAGACTATCATCTTTCAAATTCCATCTGTCTACTTTGTTCTGTGCTTCAACCATATCCTTATAGAACTCACATCTTTTCATCAGCTCTTCATGGCTTCCCTGCATCAAGAACAACACCCTTATCCATAACTATAATTTGGTCCGAATCTCTAATTGTATTTAGGTGATGAGCAATTGTAATGATGGTTTTTATCCTTGCTTAAATCGTCAATTGCTTCGCCGATTAGTCTTTCATTTTCACTATCAACGGCTGCCATTGCTTCATCTAATATCAAAATCGGTGCATTTTTAAGTATCATTCTTGCTATAGAGATTCTTTGTTTTTTTCTCCACCGGATAACTTAACGCCCATTTCACCTACTCGTGTTTCATATCCATTTGGTAAAGCAGAAATAAAAATCATGGCATCTTGCTTTTTTAGCTGCCTCTATAACTTCTTCTTTTGTTGCATTTAATTTTCCAATTGCTATATTTTCAAAAATACTTAAATCAAAAAGGATAACATCTTGTTGCACACTGCCAATCAGCATTGAGATGTTTTTCTTGACTATATTCTTTTTATATCTTTTTCCATTTATCAGTATTTGTCCTTCATCTGCATCCCAAAATCCCATAAGCAAATTAGATACGGTACTTTTCCCACAACCGCTTGCCCCTACAAAGGCATTCAAACTGTTTTTCTTAAAAGTCAAATTGATATTTTTTAGCTCAAAGCCATCTTTTTCATATGCAAAATTCACATCTTTAAATTCTATGTTTCCAAATTCTAAACCTTGTTCTGTCTTTTTTTGTTTGGAAGTGGAACTGTTAAAAACTTTTTCCGATCGCCTTTAATGCCTCCCTAAACACAATAGAAAAAAATGTTGCAATGTAGCTGTCTTACTTATAGATGCAGTAAAAAGCAGATGATAAAATAATAGCAAGGATAAAATTAAGCGTTGTAATGTTCCCCTGATAAAGAAAGATACTTCCCAAAATCATGACAATTACCACTCCAATTTCCATAAATATGTCAATAAGTCCCATTGGAATTGTGATTGCTCCCATACTCTTTTTTTAACCCAGTAAATATATTCTCTTGCCGTTTTTTTAATGTTCTTTCACTAATCTCCTCTTCTTTAGCAAAAAGCCTTAATAACAGAAATATTTTTTACATATTCCATTAGCTCTTCTCTCATCTTGTTTTCATGGTTAAAGTAAATAGCAAAGTTTTTATCCATTGTTTTCTGTGAAAGAACTTTTACCAAATACATGAGTGGAACTCCGGCAATCATACCAAGTGCAAGACGTGGGTCCACAAAAAAATCATAACTACAAAAAAATAATGGTAGGCAGAAGTGTAACTGACATTATTTCCGGAAGACCATGGGCAAGGTATACTTCTACTTGCTCTACATCATGCTGAACAATGTTCGTAAGCTCCCCGGTATTATGTTCTTTAAAAAATCCCAAACTTAGTTTTTTTAGATGCCCGATAATATCTATCCTAAGTTCTGTCAATTTTTCGTATGCCTTCTCATGAGCAACCTTTGTTGCAAAATAATAAAACACGCCTTTTAATACAAACGATATAAAGATTCCCAAGAATATATACTTTAAATTCCCTTCGTTAATATTGTTTGTGATTAAAGAACTAATCAAATATACAACTAAGATTTGTGGTATCAAATCAAATACTATTTTTTTAAAGCAAGAAGTGAATTGGATAAACCATTTTTCCCTATCACTTTTTTCCTTAATTCTTTTTCCGGCATGAACAACTCTCCTTTCAAAATTGAATAATATTGAATTTTAATTCAATATTAAGGTTTAAACTAAGACTTTGCTGATTACGCAAAGTCTATTTTTTAGTGCTGATTATAGGGATTCCACTCCCTTGTAATAACACCTTGCAATAAGTTTTAGCATGTCTTTTGCCCACTTTTCACTTTGATAGTGCCTTGCTATTTCAAGAAGCCCCTCTGTAAAGTTACTGGCTAAAAATATGGGCAAGCATTGGATCATATTCCTGTTTCGATTGTCTTTTTAAACTTACTTCAATATGAACCTGCATTTGTGATATGAGTTTGTGTTTTTGCTTCTGTATGTTTCGTTCCTGAGCTTTTATCCATCAAAATAATTAACTTCTTACGCTCTTTTAAAAGTTCATGAATATAGTTTTCTCCTGCTTTATCAAACCTTTCAGAAGCAGAACCTTTTTCCAAAGACTCTTCCTCGTCAAAGGCTGACTCGAAATTTATATAAACTAAACTTACTACTGCATCAAACAAAACTTCCTTATTTTTGAAATAGGTATAAATGAGTGCCACAGGAATATCCGCTTCTTTTGCAATTTCTGTTAATTTGGCACCTCTATAGTCCTTTTCATAAAATACTTTTTCTGCTGCTTCCAGTATTCTATTTCTAACTTCTTCTTTTTAACACTTGTGCCATATCACACCTCTTTTCTATCCCAATACTGAATTTATATTTAATAATAAATTTTAATTCAATATTTGTCAAGATTCTTTATTTTCAAGAAAAACAATCCTAACTCAAACTTCAGTACCAAGGATTTTAAAGAGATTTTTTTATTCCTTTTTTGACATTTTTTCTTGCAAAAGAAGTAGGAAAACCGAGTTAGTAAAGCTCCGGTTTTACCGGAAGAATGGCTTTTTTCTGATCAATGGAAAGCCCCTCCATGAGCCATCGGTACTGCTGAGGGGTTAAAGTGCGGGATTCACTGGTGCTCCGTGGCCACTGTAGCTTTCCATCTGTAAATCGCTTATAGCAAAGAAGCCAACCGTCTCCCTCATACAGGAGAGTTTTTATGCGATCACATCTGCGGCCGCAAAACAATAAGATGGAGCCTGATTCCCTGGGATCAAGTTTAAAACCGGCATTAACTACTTCAATTAGGCCATCAATACCTCTTCTAAGGTCTGTATATCCGGTACAGAGATAAATGTGTTTGAATCCAGAAGCATCGTTAAGCATTTTTCAAGACCTTTATAACATTTGTCAGTAAATCCATCGGCGTGTTTTCGTCAATCCCTAGGACGATTTCATTTACGGACGCTGTTAACTTTGGAGATGGATAGCAGGAGGAAACCTCCACTTGTTGCCGTACTTCCACAAATCCACTCTGCGTAAGGGCAGCTTCCTTTACCTTTCGAAGCCGGTAGAAGTAGGCATTTCTGGAGAGGCCATGCTGTGCACAATAGTCTTTAATAATGTCAGCCCATTGCCCTGTTCGCATCTTGCTTGTAGCGAGTTTTGTGTTCATATTGAATTCCTTCCTGAGATAGTGTGCAAAGTGGAAAAAGTTTGTAAAGTGGAAAAAGTGCGTTTAACTTTTCACACTTTTCACAATTATCTCAATTTTTGTGGAGGGAAAAAAGATGACGGGTTATTGACCATTTACGAATCTACTGTTAATTGTATAAAATTAGCAGATTACAAATATGATTAAGCTCCCGCAACTTAGAGACTAGAAAAGGCTGTCACCCTAAGAATAAACACTTCTTAGAGTGGCAGCCACTTTTTATATACTTTTATATGCTCTATCAATACTCTTCCTACAAGCTTTTTATACGTCATAAGTCACTTAGCTCTTCATTTTTTTCTTAACCTTTAAGAAAAATATTTCTTATTCTCTGGCTATAATGTATTTCTTATTCATAAAGAACTTCCATAATACAAGGTTAGCCAGTATCATCACCACTATACCTATTAGCTGTAACTCTAGGGTTTTAAGCCAAAATATATGCGTCCAACCAAATAAGGCAAGTATGAATAAACTCATAAATAACAAAAGTAATCCCCGTCCTACATTTGCAGGATTGAATTCCGAAGAAAATGGAAGCTCCCAAGTACCTACTCTTATCATAAGACTTGTTACAAATATAAACGACAAGTAGGCAATGACTATATCGGGTAGGATAGCAATTCCATAAACCGCAAAAAGCAGAGCTGACAGAGCAACAAAGATAGGCGTCAGATAGCGAAACAATACTACCTTAACTCCTGCCCTTATACATTTACTTAGATTCTCAATTGGAAGAATCTGATAGAACATTATGCTCTCTTTATTCTCAGTCTGAGTTATTATCCCATAGATGGCTGCGGAAGTAAGCCCTGTAAAATAAAGCAGAGCTAACCCCCATCTTCCTTCTCTGAGATTTTCTATAAATCCTGTAAGTCCCTTTTCCCCTGTAATCTGTGGCAGAACCATTATTATAGGGAGAATAAATACATTGGCAAGCTGCGGATAGAGCTTAAGCTTCATATCCCTGTTTCTTGACACCTGTATCAGCACAAGCTTCATAAAGGCATTTTCCTGCTCATCTTTTGAGAGAATCCTACATATAAGCTTTGAAAATGCTGAAAGCGTCTTATTTTCCTTGGCTGTTTCTGTAAGCTTATCGAGCTCTCCTTCAAACTCAGGCATAGCCTTTTTCCTGTATATTACTTCAAGTAAGATGACGGCAGGCACTGTGATTCCTGCCAGTACATATATGTACCATACTCCACCCGCACCAAATAAACTCTCCAGTATAGCCGAGAACCAAGCTGATGGCAGAAAAAAGTAAACCGGTGAAAATGTAAGCTGCCCCTTTGAGAATCCTGCTACGCTTATGACTCTTGGCACAATCTGATATGAGAGTATTATCGCTATTGTCATAAATATCTGAAAGCCACTTAATATGTCCTTTAGCTTCTCTCCGGAAAATACCTTGAGAAGGAGGTAGTAAATGACTCCTGCCAGGTGAAGGCAAACAACAACAATTACAATCGATACCAGAGTAAATGCAAAGCCGTATAGGATTCCTTTAGAAATAAAGCCGACAACTATAGATGGCAGCATCATAGAGGCTGCTATAGTTCCTATATAATAAGCTATATGTATGTTTTTTGCAGTACTTATCTCGTTTTTCCCAATCGGCAGTGCTCCGTAAAATGACTTTTCTGTAGTATCTAAGAGTACAGATGAATACTCACTGATATAGACGGAAAATAACATGAATATAAGCATTGCAAAGCTGATTGTATTAGCTCCAAACATATTTGGCATAATCTGCATAAAAGCAATAAAAATTCCTAAACCCATATAAACCAGACAGGTTAAAATCATAGATTTTTTCGGCTCTTTCCCTATCTTCTTCCCGTTATTTTGCAAAGCTGAAGAAACCCTTCTGCTATCCATAATTAGCTTTAGCCTAAAGCATCTCCCTAACCTGGCTATAGTTTAGGGTCCTTACTTAAAAATGGCTTTACGCATTTATCAACTACCTTAAGCACAAAGGGTTCGCTATTTTTCATCTTCAATAGTCTCACCTCCGGTCAGTGTGTCTACAAACTTGGCTGCAAGGTCGTGTCCCTTTGTAAAGCCTGTAAGGTCATTGAAAAATATCCTCCATACTGCTTCCTCTGCTGTTGTTTTTTTAAGTTCTTCAACTGTTGAGTCTGCAATCACAGCCCCTGTCCTTAAGAAGGATAACCCTGCTACTCATCTGCTCCACCACTTCCATAATATGAGAAGAATAAAAATATAGTCTTCCCCTGCTTGGTAAGTGTCTTAAGCACCTCCTTAAACACAGCCACGCTATTAGTATCCATACCGTTAAGCGGTTCATCAAGGAAGAGGATGTCAGGGTTATGTATAAGGCTTCCTATGATGGCTATTTTTTGCTTCATACCCTTTGAATAACCAGAGATACGAGTGGTGAGCGCATCATTTATCTGAAATATCTCCGCAAGCTCCTCCATCCTACCTCTCCAGTTGCTTAGTTCATAGACAGAGGATAAGAAAGAGATATATTCTTCCCCTGTAAGGCTCTCATAGAGGGATAGAATCTCTGGAACATAACCTATCTTCCTCTTGTAGCTTACCAGATCTTCTTCTATATTCTTACCAAAGACCTCAATTGTACCTGTGTATCCACCAAGGATTCCAAGCATCAGCTTAACAGTTGTAGACTTGCCACTTCCGTTTGGCCCTATATAGCCGATAAGCTCTCCCCTGCCTGCCTCAAAGCTCACATCATGGAGAACATGATGCTCTCCAAAGCTTTTATTCACATTAGTCAGTCTAAGTACCGTATCCATACAATTCCTCCACTTTGATTATATTAAAATAATAACATCACTAAATATTGATCTCAAATCTTTGCGTTCTACTCTTGTTTTTTCTATTTGACAGGTATATTACCTGTCTTTTGGAGTTGAGATTGAAAAATAGTGCTAAGCCACAGATTAGAACCTATAGCTTAGCATTTTATTTATACCTTCATTATTAAGAAAAATACAATGTCAATGGAAGTTTTGTATTTATAGCTAGTTTCTTTATAAAGTCTGAACTGCATGTAAGGTTTATGTATTTATAATCTGAGATCTTTGCTACCTTAAAACCCCTTATAAAGTTAAATATTTCTTCGATTCCATATTTATCTTCTAAGATGTAAATTTGCAGCATTCGGGAAAGAAGAACAGCAAGGTAACATATCAGGAAATGACCGATAATTGAGTCTTGTTTTTTTGAGGTATACAGGTCTGGCGTCAAGCTGTGATTTCATTGCCCTGAATGACTCCTCAATTCGCCAGAGATTATGGTATGTATCATATTTTTTTCTTTTGAAGTCATTGACAGCTCTGACGTTACAATTAGATTATATCCTGCAAGCTTTTTTGCTTTTTCTATCGCCTCTTCATTTATTTCAACTTTAATTTTCCCGTCTTCTTTGTTTCCTTTTTTATCTGTAGGTATAAAAAGTTACATACTTTGAACAGTCACCAAACTCAGACCTTTTAGCCTGTGAGGTTTTTAGATTGTGGGCTTTTTCAACCAGTTTATTAATCTCGTATATGTGTTTTTCTGCAAGCTTAGGATTAAAGTAAATGGTAAATAACCTGTCTGCCCCAAAAAAATCTGCCAGCTCTCAGGCTGGCAGGTTTTTTTCTTATCTGGTTTTATTCTTCCCTACATCTATCCGGTAATGCCTCCGACCAAGTCATCAGTTTTTTCAGTTCTTCCTCAGGAACATTTTCTCTTGGATATTTTATGAGTTCCTTTAGTAGGTATGCAAAGTATTCGTAGGGCTTTAGTTGGTTTGCCTTTGCACTTTCCGTAATACTGTATAGAAGGGCACTGGCAGAGGCTCCTCTCACGGAATCGATGATGTGCCAAGAATGCTTTCCAACGCAGAAGCTTCTGATGCTTATCTCTGCGTCATTATTATCCAGAGGGATTAAAGCATCCCGTAAATACACTCGGAGATACACATAGATTGCAAAGAAATTTTTTTATTCTTTTTGACGTTCTTTCTTGCAAAAAACCGGAAAAAAACCGAGTAAGTACAGGAGAGCTTTTATGCGATCACCGATGCGACCACAAAACAAAAAGATGGAGCCTAATTCCCTGGGATCAAGTTTAAAACCGGCATTAACTACTGCAATTAGGCCATCAATACCTCTTCTAAGGTCTGTATATCCGGTACAGAGGTAGATGTGTTTGAATCCGGAAGCTATCGTTAAGCATTTTTTTCAAGACCTTTATAACATTTGCCAGTAAATCCATCGGCGTGTTTTCGTCAATCCCTAAAACTATTTCGTTTACGGACGCTGTTAACTTTGGAGATGGATAGCAGGAGGAAACCTCCACCTGTTGCCGTACTTCCACAAAACCACTCTGCGTAAGGGCGGCTTCCTTTACTTTTCTAAGCCAGTAGAAGTAGGCATTTCTGGAGAGGCCATGCTGTGCACAATAGTCATCTACTTTTAGACCGCTCTCCTTGCAATCTTTAATAATGTCAGCCCATTGCCCTGTTCGCATCCTACTTGTAGCAAGTTTTGTATTCATCTTGAATTCCTCCATGAGATAGTGTGCAAAGTGAGAAAAAGTTTGTAAAGTGGAAAAAGTGCGTTCAACTTTTCACACTTTTCACGATTATCTCAATTTTTGTGGAGAGAAAAAAGATGACAGGTTATTTACCATTTACTTAATAACTCTATGTCAGTCAAAGTCCCACCGGAAATAAAATAGGCACAGAAAAAGCACATAACTGAAAGATTCTATGATCTTAAAGTCATGTGCTTTCACTATATAATTTTTTTGAATGAGCCAGACAAATTGGGATTTGTTAAGCTTTAGTTATTGGGATCCAAAGTTCCATTTTGTAGTCTTTGCTGTGCATATCACCTTCATAGTAATATTCAAAGTCAGATTTTCCTGAATGAATATAGCCATGCTCAGGGAAGAATACTTCCATTGCATATTTCCACCCGTTATGAATGCACTCCGGAACACTTCCTACTAATTCTACAACTGCATACTCTGCTTCTTCCACTTCCAAAACATCTAAGCCCATACTTGTGGCTTTATCTACATCATTAACGATATAACCAGCCATATAATTTATTGTGCTTGGGTTTTCCACATCATGGCAAACGCCAACACTTTGACCGCTTCCTAAACTTGCAAGCTCATCGTGACTATATTTTTCATACAGCTTGTCCCAGACACTCGGACATAATGATGAATTGATGCTTTGTTCATTTACCCCAGCAACTGTAAATGCTTGTTTCTTTTGAATTGTAATATTCATGCTTCTTCCTCCTCTTACACTTAGTGCTAATTGCACTCGTGATACTAATTTGAATGGTTTTCCATTTCTTACCTCAGAAGGAGTAAATCCATGAAAATTCTTAAAAGCTGTTCCAAACGAATCTGATGACTCATATCCGAATCTGAATGCAATATCAATAATCTTGTCATCTGTATCTCTTAACATAATCGCCGCTTCCGTTAATCGTCTACTTCTTAAATATTCTGAGAGTGTTGTTTCAGTTAGAATAGAAAACAAGCGACTGAACATAGAATAAGAGTATCCAGATAACTGACTTACTTTCTTTTCGTCTATCTCATCATCAAGAACTGTTTCAAGATAATCAATCGTATTGTTAAATGACTTGATAATATTCATTTCAATCCCTCCTTTCTTTCGGTTTATTTTAGTATAGAGGAAGACTTTTTTTCCTACCCTACAATATCTGTACAAGTTTTATAGGTTTCATCTCATAAAAACTTGTGCCTTGCTAAGTTCAACAAACTGAAGCTTGTTTGTCTCATTTAGCTTTCTTGGGTTTCTTTCTGGCAGTTCCGCATACATACCTTTCAGTAGTTCAGTAATCAAATCCATATCCTCAAATCTGTCGAATGCATACATCAATTTCTTTGAACCCTCATACGGATAACGCAATTCTGAGTCTGCAAGAAGTTTGTCCGATGTCGGCGTTCTCTTTAAAAATAGTTCATTATCGCAAATGTCACCTATCAGCTTACCGTTAAAATATATAAGGTATCCGCCCATCATGGATCTTATGACAATATCACCTGCTGCGGAAAAAATCTCACGAACAAATTCATTAAATTCATTCACTATGATTACCTCCTTCAAAATCAAATATTCCTTACTTTATGGCATACTCTTTCCCTATTTATCCTCAAAATTTCAGCAATCCATTTTCATCAAATTGAAAAATTCGGTCCCCATGAAACTTCCCAATAGTATCCATCTAAATCCGAAAAAAATATGCGTGATATCCACCCCAAAAAAACTTCCTGTGGCTCTTTTACAATTTTTTTCCACCTGCTTTTCTTACTAATGCAATTACAGTCTCTACATCTTCTTTATGTTCAACATTGTAGGCTAATGTAATTCCTGAAAATCCATTCCCTTTTGGTGGATTATTTTCATCAATATCTTTTTGCTAATTGTTCCAAAGGAAATAGTTCAAACTTTGTTCCCGGAGTATCAAAAAAAGCATACTGACGGATTATTTTTCTCTGCAATCAGTCTTATATCCTAAACCATCTCTATAAAAACTTGATTGACCTTTCCATATCTTTCACACCTAAACAAATACAAGTAATCTTGTTCATCGTTACCTCCTATTTCACTGAATATCTTAATATAGTTTTTTTGTTTTTCTTCTGATGTCCTGTTTTTTTATTACTTAGGTATATTTCTTTATGAAAATCACCTATTCTTGTAAGATCAAGTTTTCTTGCAAATTCATCCATCTGTTCAAATGATTTTGGCTCATCATCATAACTTCCAACATGTAAAATCTGAATAGATTTACCCTCTTCTATTTTTCTAAAACTTATCTCATCATACAATGCGTCAGGCTTTTTTTCTTTTTTTATATTCTCAAGCGCCTTTGTGAATATCTCTTGTGTAATAAAAATCAGGTTGTTTAATCATCAATGTGTATTCCAGTTTGTTTTTATCAAACTCTTCTCCATTTACTTTTTTTCCAAAAATCCCTCTAGCGGATATACCGTAAAATCTGTAATCTCGTTATCAGTTTTATTTTTCATTGCATTTTTAAACAACATTTTAATGGCATAAGCAAGAGAATATAAAGCGGATATTCTATCTGAAAAATCTACTTCATTCGGATTTCCTTTACCTTTTACCAAAAATAAATTTTTTTGCTTTGGCACTTCTACAATGGCAGGTGTCTGCTTTGCACCATAAAGATTTTTTTCTTGTTTTCTCCACTCATATTTCATTATCCAATCCTCCCTTTTGCATCTTGATTAATTAAATTATACAGGAGGATACTTGACACCATTTGTCAAGTTATATATTTCCCCGCCATTTTATTTATCATTTCTTTAATCTGCATTCGTATCTCTTTTGGCTTTAATACTTCTGCCCCATCTCCGAAAGAAAAAAATATAATTGAATAAATTATAGTCATTCGGTATTTCTATTTCAGTATATAAATTTCCCTCATCGTCTTCTATGATTTCTCCGTTTATCTCATCATATACTCGAAAAAGCAACTTTACGATCAAACTTAACTTTTATATGCACTGTGTTCTCGTGTGGCATTTCTTTCTTGAGTATTGCATCTTCAAAGTTGCCATCAAACTTTTCAGTATGGATTTCTAAATTCTTTATCCGGGACAATTTAAAAATATCTAAAATCATTTCTAAGTAAACAGAAAGCATATAGATACCAATCCTGACTCTTGAAAAGTAATCTCACAGGCTTAACTCTTCTGCTTGTTCCTTTTTCATTGCTGCTAAAATATGTGAACGAAACAATATTTTTACTTATAATTGCCGACTTAATATCATTGAATGTTTTTTCATATAGCTTATTGTTTTGCCAATTATTAAAGTCAACTTCTATCCAACTGGTAGTTTTCATTTTAAAGAGTGCGGAAAGTTTTGTTAGAAGCTCATTCTCATGTTGTACTGTCGTATTATCTAATCCTTGAAGAGCTGACATAATTTGCTGTTTCTCATTTTCAGACAGCAATGATTTACTAAGCACAAAATCTTCAGCAATTTCTATTCCACCGCCCTTTCCTTGCAACGCATAAATGGGAATACCTGCACTACTGATAGAGTCAATATCTCTATAAATTGTTCTGACTGATACCTCAAATTTATCAGCAAGTTCACTTGCTGTAACTTTTCCCTTTTCTAAAATATAATATAGTATCCTAAATAGCCTATTATCTTTCATCGTCTTAACATCTCCTATATTTATTATACCACAATAACTTGACATATATTGTCATATTAAAAGCATTTTTTCAATTCTGATGATATTACTTACCTCATTTGGTATAATATAAGATATACATTTAAAACTTGCTTAATGCTTGCTACCATAATCATTCTTTTTTAGCAAGCACAGTAAGGGTACGGACACTTACGAAAAAATTAATGAAGCAGCCCTCTGGGATCTGCTTCTTTTTTTATCAAGTTTTAGCTTGTTAGGGATAAGCTAATACCCTCAAAATCCACAATGGAATATCTTTACAAGATACGCAAAAACTATGGAATCTATATGGGTAAGGAGATGGAGAGATAATCTTTATCTCCTCTTTTTTTCTCCTTAATTATGCAAATAAAAAAATCCGATGTATCCCTAAAGACCACACCAAACATAAGACTCTCAAAAAATGAGGGAACCGTGTCCCTCATCTTTTTTTCGTTTTATTGCATTTTTCAACTTAGAGTAATCAGTGAACATAAAAATAGTAAAGCCGACTTTCATGCAGTATAGGTCTTGAAAGAGAGCTATCTGGACCCGTGGAACACATAAAAAACACCTCAAACGAAGAACTGTAAAAATCAATTAGGGGCTGTAAAAAATCAAAATAATAAATAGATTTCGGCAATATAGGTCTAAATGAGGGGTAGTCTGAGCCCGTCGGTACTTGCGAAAAACAAGAGAATCGCAGTTTTTCGCTTAGTATCCGATACGTGGCGAAGCTAGCGAGAGCGTGCCCCAAATTTAGACCTATATTGCTTAGAAAACTATTTTGATTTTTTACAGCCCCTTAATTATTTACAGTATTTCACAATTAGGTGGGTTATCGTGCCCTACTTTCAGACCTATACTGCATGAGAGTCTTATTCTTTTTATATCCTCTATTACTCCAACACTATCTTCATAAAACTCTTCTTTCCCTTCTGGAGCAATGGCTCGTTCTCCAGTTCGGAAAGGGAAATCTGTCTTCCGATATCCGTAATCTTCTCTCCGGCAAAGCTTACACCGCCCTGCTGCACATTTCTTCTGGCTTCTCCCTTGGAAGGTGCCAAACTGCTCACAACCAAAAGGGTCAAGATATCGATTCCCTCAGGATACTCTGCCTTCTTAAGGACACACTTCGGGGTGTTTGCAGAATTTCCGCCACCTGCAAATAAGGACTTGGCAGCTTCCTCCGCCTTCTTAGCTTCCTCAGCACCGTGCACCAGCTCTGTCAAATGGTAGGCCAGGATTTCCTTAGCTTTATTCAGCTCTGCTCCTTCCCAGGCATCCATCTTCTTGATTTCTTCCATCGGAATGAAGGTCAGGAGGCGAAGACATTTTCCTACATCCGCATCATCCACATTTCTCCAATACTGGTAGAAGTCGTAGGGACTGGTCTTAGCCGCATCCAGCCACACCGCACCGCTGGCGGTCTTTCCCATCTTCTTGCCTTCCTTATTGGTAAGAAGGGTAATGGTCATGGCATGAGCATCCTTCCCCAGCTTCTTACGAATCAGCTCTGTTCCTGCCAGCATATTGGACCACTGGTCATCTCCGCCGAACTCCATGTTACAGCCATAGTCCTCGTAGAGACGGTAGAAATCATAGCCCTGCATCAGCATATAGGAAAACTCGAAGAAGGAAAGTCCCTGAGAAAGACGATTCACATAGCATCTGGCTCTCAGCATTTCATTTACGGAAAAATGAGGACCAACCTCTCGTAAGAACTCCATAAAGTTCATATCTCTAAGCCAGTCCGCATTGTTTACCATCAAGGCCTTCCCCTCGGAGAAGTCAATGAAACGGCTCATCTGCTTTTTAAAGCAGGCACAGTTATGGTCAATCATTTCGGTGGTCATCATTTGACGCATATCGGAACGTCCGGAGGGATCTCCGATCATACCGGTTCCGCCACCCACCAAGGCAATGGGCTTATTGCCTGCTGCCTGCAAACGTTTCATCAGGCACAGCGCCATAAAGTGTCCTACGTGAAGGGAATCCGCAGTGGGGTCGAAGCCAATATAAAAGATTGCCTTTCCTTCATTTACCATTTTTCGGATTTCTTCTTCATTTGTAACCTGGGCAATCAATCCTCTCTCTTGTAATTCTTCATATACTCCCATACTGCTTCCTTCCTTTTCTAATTATAGACTGAGCAGGATCTGTCTTGTTTCAAAAGAAAAATCCTGCCTATTTTTAGTCACTGCTAAAGATTAAACACTTTCTATTTACACTTTCCAAGTCCTTTAATATTTGGTCTGCTGCTCGTACTCGTAGACATTGGAAATCAGACGAACCGTATCCTCCCAACCGATACAGGGATCGGTGATGGACTTTCCGAAGATATGCTCTTCTACCTTACAAGCACCTTCCACCAGATAGGACTCCACCATCAGTCCCTTCACAAAGTTGGCAAGCTCCTGAGAATACTTTCTGGAATGCATAATTTCCTGGGCAATACGAAGCTGCTCTCTATGATTCTTTCCGGAATTACAGTGGTTCGTATCCACCACTACCGCCGGATTCGCTAAATTTCTTTCTTCATATAGAGATTGCAGAAGCTTTAAGTCCTCATAGTGGTAGTTTTGCACCATTTCTCCATGCTTATTCTGTAAGCCGCGCATAATGGCGTGGGTATAGGGATTACCGCTGGACTTTACTTCCCATTCCCGGAAAATGAAGTCATGGCCATGCTGTCCCGCATAGATGGAGTTTAACATTACCCCCAAGTCTCCGGAGGTTGGGTTCTTCATACCACAGGGTACATCCACCCCGGAAGCCACCAAACGGTGTTGCTGGTTCTCTACGGAACGAGCTCCCACCGCAATATAAGACATCATATCGGATAAATAAGACAGGTTATCCGGATAAAGCATCTCATCCGCAGTACTGAAGCCTGTTTCCTCTAAAACTCTCATGTGGAGCTTTCGAATCGCAAATGCCTTCGATAAGGTTAGAGTGCTTTTCCGGATCCGGCTGATGCAACATTCCTTTATAGCCTTCTCCTGTGGTTCTCGGTTTATTGGTATAGATGCGGGGAACAATAAGAATCTTGTCCTCCACTTCCTTCGCTACTTCCTTTAATTTATGACAGTATTCCAGTACAGGATCCTCATGGTCTGCGGAACAGGGACCGATTACCAGTAAAAACTTGCGACTTTCTCCTGTAAAGATGGCCTTAATTTCCTCATCTCTTTTGGCTTTCTGAGCAATCAGCTCGGAAGACAACGGATACTGTTCCTTTACCTCTGATGCAGAGGGTAACTTATGAATGAATTCTAATCCCATACTTTCTCCTTTCTTTTCTGCTAAAGTATAAAGGAAGTTGAAAAAAAGTGCAAGAAAAGAGGATGCCCTGTCCGGGCATCCTCTTTAGGCTAAATCGAATAGGATAAATGTCTCTTTACAATATCTCTTCACATAGCAAGTTCTCAAAAGTTCTCCGATTTAGTGAAAACTTATTAAAGGGCATCCGCAATAACCCTCTTTAAAGTATCCGCGGAAGCCTGTAATGCTTCCTTCTCCTCAGGGCTTAATTCAATGGGTACTACTCTCTCCACGCCCGCTCTTCCAACAATTGCAGGAACGGAAAGGGAAACATCGGAAATGCCGTACTCTCCGTGCTGCATACTGGAAACCGGAAGAATAGACTTTTCGTCACGAATAATAGCCTCACAAATTCTTCGAACAGACATGGCAATACCGTAGTAGGTCGCCTTCTTCTTTTCGATGATTTCGTAGGCACTGTTCTTCACATTTTCCGCAATGCGTCTCATGGACTCATCATGTTCAATGTGCCCTCTAAGCTCACAGAAGTCGTTCAAAGGGATACCGGATACATTGGCACTGCTCCAAGCCGCAATCTCACTGTCTCCATGCTCTCCGATAATGAAGGCATGCACGGAACGATTGTCAATGGAAAGGTGCTCTCCCAAAAGATACTTTAGTCTTGCGGTATCCAATACCGTTCCGGAGCCGAACACCCGATTCTCCGGGAAGCCGCTAAGCTTCACAGCCGCATAGGTTAAAATGTCTACAGGATTTGCTACAATCAGAAGAATTCCCTCATAATTTCTCTTGGCAATCTCCGGAATAATGGTCTTGAAAATGCCTACATTCTTCTTTACCAGATCCAAACGGGTTTCTCCCGGCTTCTGTCCTGCCCCCGCCGTAATCACAAGGATGGAGCAATCCATAAGATCATCATAGTCTCCGGCATAAATCTTCATTGGCTTTGCAAAAGGAAGTCCGTGGCTGATGTCCAGAGCCTCCCCCTCCGCCTTAGCTCGATCCGCATCATTTAAAACCATTTCGGAAAACAGTCCGCTTTGCATTAAAGCAAAGGCAGAGCTTGCTCCTACAAATCCACAACCGATAACCCCTACTTTTCTCTCTTGAATATTCATTTTGCATCCTTTCCGGGAATTCTTCCCCCATTCCTTAAAAGCTTTGGACAAGAGTAGTATAGACTAACCCCTAGTTGTTTTCTAGGAGTTTTTGGATTTTATACATACTTTCCCTTACTATATCGACCATATTCAAAGTTTCTTTACTCCGGATTATTAATCCTCTTTGCCCACAAAAGGGGCTGTAAAAATCAAAATAAGAAATAGATTTTTTTACAGCCCCTTTTACCGAAGCTCTTCCTCTTCCAAAAGTCTCCGTTTCTTTTCCAGATACTCCGGAAAACGCTCCAAATAAGAATGCATATCCTTTCCGTTGTCCGTTCTTTCGATTCTACCTTTTGGAAACAGAATCTTACTGGAAGCTCCTGCCCCTATCCCTAAGACGCTGTGCTTTTCTTCCATCATGAAAATGTTATAAAGGCACTCCTTCCCTTCCCTGGCAAAGCCGATATTTTCCAGATTCCCCGCCATGTTTTTCTGGCGATAAAGGTAGTAGGGCTGTAAATCCAATTTCTCCGCCGTATCCATACTGCAAAGCATCATCCACTCGATTTCCCTTCTCTCCCGGCGCTTCTTTAAGGAAGGCAGATAAGGAATGGAAAATTCTTTGTCCAAGGAAAAGCTTTCCGCCTCTCCCCCTGCCTGATAGATTTCCCGAAAATGATTTTCCTCCGCCTTCAGTCTGGCGGCTCGCTTTACCGCCAGGGAATGTACGGTCAGGCTGTCCGGCGCCAGGCGTAAGATTTCGGAAAGGCTTTCCTCCACCTGCTGCAAATGCTCTCCCGGTAAGCCTAGGATTAAGTCCATGTTAATATTGTCAAAGCCTAATTCCCTTGCCAAAGCATACTTTTCCTTCACCTCTTCCACGGAATGTTTTCTTCCGATGATATTAAGACTTTCCTGATGGAAGCTTTGGGGGTTAATGGAAATTCTATCTACGGAAAAATCCTGTAAAATCTTTAGCTTTTCCCGATTAATGGAATCCGGTCTTCCTGCCTCCACCGTGTATTCTATGGCGCCCTTTCCCTTTGAAAAACAATGCTTATCCACTAAGGAAAGCAGAATTTCCAGGTCCTTTTCCGTTAAGGCTGTGGGGGTTCCGCCACCGATATAAATGCTTTGTAGCTGCTTTCCTCTTTTCTCTCCCATTTCTCGCAACACAAAAAGCATTTCCTCCTCTAAAAGCGAAAGGTATTTCGGCATCCTTTCGGAGCTTCCCATGGGCATGGAAAGGAAGGAGCAGTAGGCACAGCGGGTAGGGCAAAAGGGAATATTGATATAAAGACTGTAGCCTTCGGAAATGCTTTTTCCATAAGCCTTTTCCGCTCTTTGTAAAATGCTTTCCTCCTGCAGGGAAATCTTATATAAAAGCTCCGCCTTCTCTCCCTCCAGTCGATACTCTTCTTTTAGAGCAGGGAACAAAAGCTCGGGACTCTGTCCCTTTTCTTCCCGCATTTTCCGACAAAGCCCTACAGGACGAATGCCGGTTAAGTCTCCCCAGGGCAGACTTCTTCCGCTTTGCCTTTCCAAAATGTCATAAAGATAGGCTTTTAAAATCGACTTATCCTTTCCCCGCTCTCCGGTAAAGGCAAGCTCCTCTCCGGTGATTTCCAGAGAAAAGAGGAACAGAGAAGGGTCGAGAATCCCCTCCTCTGTTAAAATGCGATTTTTCTTTTCTTCCGGCTTATGCTTTAAGCTCTTTTTATTTACTTCGGTGGGCTGTCCTACTTCCTTCGCCCGTTTAAAGGCATTCTTCTCTTCCTGCGTTGTTTCCATCAGGCGAATTCCCTGACTGCTATGAATCTGGAAATCCTCCCCGGGGTAAAAGGCCTTACAAAGCTCTCGAATGTCCGCTTCAAAGGGAAGCACCTTATCTCCTAAAAATAATTGAATCACAAAATCCTCTTTACATACTCTATAAATATTAACTACAAAGACTCTTACCGCTCTTAATGACAAGACTCTATAGAATCCACCTTACAGAATTCACCCTACAGAATCTACTCTACAGAATTCACTCTACAGAATTTTTAGTTAGAAGTCTTCTTTACATTACTGTCCAAAAGCTTGTTAAAGCCTACCCAACCGTTGGCTTCCTTGGCTTTTCCGGACTTCTCTCCCTGCTCGATAAATTCCCGCATGGTTTCCAGCTTGGCATCCGTATTGTCCGCAAAGGAAAGGAGTAAAGCTTCCATGGTAGCCGGTTTCTTGGGAGAACCGTATTCCAATTCCCCGTGATGGGACAGGATACAGTGTAAAAACTCTGTCTTCACATTCTCCGGAAAATCGGGAATTTCCTGCATCTTTTCCGAAAGCATGGTGTAACCGATTAAGATGTGCCCTAAAAGCTGTCCCTCATCGGAATAATCATTTTTCGGAAAAGGCGTAAGCTCCTTAGTCTTTCCGATATCATGGCAAAGAGCCGCGCTTAACAAAATGTCTCTATTGATATCCCCATAGTGTCTTGCATAAAAGTCGCAAAGCTTGGCAACAGATAAAGTATGCTCCAAAAGCCCCCCCACATAGCCGTGATGCACGGATTTAGCTGCGGAGTGGAAGGAAAAGCATTTGTAAAATTCCTTATCCTCCACAAAAAGCTTCTGTAACAGCTTCTGCAAATATGGGTTTTGTACGGTCTTAATCAGGGCAAAGAGCTCCTTCCCCATTTCCTCCCGGTCATGCTTACTGACCGGTAAAAAATCCTCCGCCGCATAGGTTCCCTTGGAAGCCACCGACAGGCGCTGAATACTCAGCTGATTTACCCCGTTGTAAATGCTGACATTTCCCTCTACGTACACATAGTCCATGGGAGAAAAGTCCGATATCCCCGGAGAATTGGGTTCCCATACCTTGGCATCAATGGTGCCGGTTCTGTCTTGCAAGCAGACATTTAAGTATTCCTTTCCGTTTTTTGTCACCGCTGCATTCTTGGTTTTCACAAGATACACATTATTCACCCGAAGCCCATCTCGGAAATTCTCAATAAAGCGATTTGGGTTAGGAACTCGTTCCATATTTTTTCCTTCCTACCTTGCCTGTATAGGGCAAGAAAGCACTAACTCTACATACTCTTTACCATTATAACGGAGAAGTTCCACGGGAACAACCGCTCCTTCCGCCTGTTCCTGCAAAGTATCCTGAAAAGCCTTGCCGGTGTCAACGCTCTTTCCGTTCAATTTTTTGATAATATCCCCGGGGAGAATTCCAACAGAGTAGGCGGGACTGTCTTCCACCACCTCCGTGACATAAACCCCTTCCGGAATTCCCATCTCCTGCATGGCTTTGGAGCTGTTCTGAATCTTTACGCCGAAATAGGGAAGAATTCCTCCATTGCTGAGCCTTTCCAGACTTTCCAGGGCATCGGATATGCCGACAATCTGTCTTCCGGCTTTTCTGTCCTCCGCCTCTGTGTAGAAGCCTACCCATTCTCCCTTTGTGTTTAAAACAAAGGCAGTGCTGTTTTCTTCACCGGAGAACTGCATCTTGATTTCTTCCCAAACCCTATCCTCCGAAGCCTTGTCATAAGATAAAGCACCAATGGTGCTTAAAGCCGAGGAATAGGCCTGTCCCAAGGGAGAGCCTAAAAGCAGTACCGTATCTCCCTTTTGCAGAAGTCTGGAATTTCCTCTGGGCATTTCTTGAATTTTCTCCCATTCCTTATCCGTTAGGGAAGAAAGCTCTGCGGTAAGAACCACCCATCGATCCCTGCCGCTTTTTCCCCGTAGAGTAGCCGGAAGCTTCTTTTCCCGATTAAAGGTGACCTCGTAGCCTGCCCCGGCCTTGGCCTCTCCCAGAAAGAGAATTACCGCCTCTTCTTTGGTCTTTTTTAAAATCACCCCGGTACAATGCTGGTTTGCTTCACTGAGAGAATCTTCTCCGGGAGTATGAATACTGACCTCTACCAAGGATTTTTCCCCTTCGGAAATCAGCGTTTTGGCATTGGACATCAGACTGTCATAGCTGGAAACGGAGAAATCAAACTTTTGAAGCTCTGACTGTACTACATCCTCAATGGCCTCGGTTTCCGCCACACTTTCCGATGCCGCTTCAGAACTTTCTTCTACCAGGGCAATGCTTTCCTTCGGTTGCTCCCTTTCTCCCTGGGAAAGGCGTTTCCCCATAAAAAAGAAGGAAAAGGCTGCCGCTGCACCAAAAAGTCCTCCGGAAAGCAGAATCAATACAGCCTTCTTCAGCCTCTTTTTCCATTTTCCCTTAGGACCTACGATTTTCTCTCGAATAAAATGTTCTTCCATCTTGCGTTCCTCTAAAGCCCTGCTGCCTTACTCTTCCACCCGTTCCATTGCGGGAAGTGAAAAACTGAATTCCGTACCCACTCCTTCCGTGGAAACACAGTCTATGTTTTCCCCGTGGGCGGTGATAATACTTTTTACAATGGCCAGTCCCAAGCCGGTACCGGCTTTATCCTTTCCTCTGGAAATGTCCGTCTTATAAAAACGCTCCCAAATCTTCCCCAAATCCTTCTTGGGTATTCCGATGCCCTGGTCCTTAATGCCCACCAGTACCTTCGTGCCTTTTTGCTCCGTTCGAATCTGAATCTCCGAATCCTCCCTGGAGAACTTTACCGCATTGTCTAAAAGGTTATAAAAGACCTGCTGAATCTTCGGATAATCCCCATGTACCATCTGTTTTTTCTCCGCAAATACCAGAGAAAATCCCAGCTTTTTCTTCTGACACTGCATTTCAAAGCTGGCACAAACCTCTCGAATCATCCGGTTTAGATCAAAGTTGCTTCGGTTCAAAGAGCTCCCCTGATCCAGCTTGTTTAAGCTCAGCATGGACTGAGTCAGTTTACTGAGGCGCTCCGTCTCGGAAATCAGCCGGAGCAAATATTTTTCCTCCGCCTCCTTGGGGATGGTGCCATCCAGCATGGCCTCCAAATAGCCCTTTATGGAGGTTAGCGGTGAGCGAAAGTCGTGGGAAACATTGGCAATAAACTGTCTTTGGTAGTCATCGGATTTTTGAATTTCCTCCGCCATGAAATTCAAAGTATCCGCAAGGTAGGACATTTCATCCCCTCCGCCGACGGAAATCCGATACAAATATTCTCCTGCGGCATAGTGTACCGCCCCTGCCGTAATTTTTCCCAGCGGTCGATAAACCCAAAAGTAAAAAACGAAAAAAATGGAAAGAGACAGGACTGCCACAGCCAGAAAGCCTCTATAGAAAATGCTAAGCAGCATGGCTTTTTCCTGCTCTATTCCCGCTACGGATTTATGCAAAATCAGATAGGCCAGATTTTGGTAATTTCTCTGAATCGGAGCCTGAGCCAAGATATGCTCCTCGGTCAGTAAACCGTGAAGATCGCCTCGGAAAGCAATTTTTCCGCCGTTTTCCGTAGGATCAAAATCGTTCACAGTCTTTCCTCTCAGATTGTCCTTCCCCTTATGCTGTAGAATTTTCCCGTCCTTATCCACCAAGGTCCATTCCACGTTGCTTCTATGAATGTTTCCTTCCATCTCCTTACTGAGTCTATCCAGAGAAAGGGCACCGTTTTCCTCTTTGGAATAGTAGTTGGCAAGCCTTGTGGCTTCACTGTAGAGCTCCTGTCCCTCTCTTTGGTAAAGATTCTGCCCGATAGCCTTTTCTCCGTAAAAATAAAGAAAAAGAAAGCTGAAGAGAAAAAACAGCAGGTAGGTGATAATAAATTTGATAAATAATCGTTTTCCCAAATTCCCTCCTGCTTATTCTATCTATTCGGCCTAAGCTTATTCCTTCAATATCCATCCCGGTCTAAGCTATGTCTTACATCTTTATCCTAATCTAAACTTGTAGCCTATGCCCCAAACCGTGGAAATCTCCCATTCCTCCACCTGGGGAAGCTTCTCTCGAAGTCGTTTGATATGCACATCCACCGTCCGGGAATCCCCGGCAAACTCATAGCCCCAAATATGATCCAAAAGCTGCTCTCTGGTAAAAACCTGGTTGGGGGAGCTGGCTAAGAAATACAAAAGCTCCAGTTCTTTGGGCGGCATGTCAATGGATTTTCCCTTATAATGCACCGCATAATTGCTTAGGTTAATCACCAGGTCCTCATAGGCGATGTATTTGCCCTTTCGTAAAAGGTCCTCTCCCCCGTCCTTTTCCTTCTCTTCCTCCAAAGGCGGAGAAAAGACATGCTGGCTTCTTCGTAGAACCGCCTTTACTCTGGCTACCAGTTCTTTGGTATCAAAGGGCTTTAGCATATAGTCATCCGCCCCAAGCTCTAAGCCCAGCACCTTATCAAAGGTCTCTCCCTTAGCGGAAAGCATGATAATGGGCACATTGGAGCTTGTGCGAATCCTTCTGCAAACCTCGTAGCCATCTATTCCCGGAAGCATCAGGTCCAAAATAATCAATGCCACCGGCTCTTTTTCCAAACTTTTTAAGGCCTCTTCCCCGTCTTCACAGATGCGGGTATCATAGCACTCCTTTTCCAGATATAGGGAAACCAGCTCTGCAATGGAGCTGTCATCATCCACAATCAAGATTTTTTGTTTCTCCGCCATGCTTCCTCCTTTCTACTATCTTCCAATATTCAATATTCTAAAATTTTCCAGACCTACTCTTTTCTTCAATCATTATAGGAACTTAAGCAGCTCCTACTTTTTCTTCTTTTACCGGCATTTATTTCTTAAAGAAAGCAATGCTGACACCGTCAGAGCCTTCCCCATACTCTCCTAAACGGAAGGATTCGATATGCTTATTCTTTTTCAAGCATTCCTGCACCATCTTTCGAAGGGCTCCGGTACCTCTTCCATGGACGATTCGTACCTGAGGCAGTCTGGCCAAAAAGGCGTCATCCAAATATTTATTTAATTCCGGTAAGGCATCCGCCGTCATTTCCGATTAAATTAATTTCCGGAGAGATGCCAAGCACCTTTCCTCTTCCAATGGAAGCGACCTTTCCCTGATTCTTCTCCGGCTTTTCCTTTTCCTTATGCTGGATAAATTCCACATCCTTGGCGGAAACCTTGGTGCGAAGCATACCGGCAGTAACGGTAAACATTCCGTTTTTATCCGGCAGGGTGGTAACGGTTGCCACCATATCGTGCATGCTCAAAACCCTTACCTTGTCTCCGATGGCAAGCTTCTTTAAGGAAATAGTCTGGGAGGGTCCCTTTACCAAGGTAGAGGACAGGGCCTCATCATTTTCCCGCATCTTTTGATGCAGCTTGGTTCTGGTCTTTTCTCCCTCTAGGGCACTGCTCTTTCCTGCCTCCTGCCGCCGTAATTCCTTCACCACCTGGTCGGCGGTTTCCTTCGCCTCCCGTAAAATCTGAGCAGCCTCTTCTCTGGCTCTTTGCAGGATTTTCTCTCTTCCTTTTTCAATGCCTTTGGTGGATTCTCTGGCACGCTGCTTTAAGCTCTCCACCTCCGCCTTGTAGCGCTCGATTTCTTCCTTTTCCCTCTGGGCGAGGCGTTTGGTATTTTCCAAATCCGCAATCACATCTTCAAAATGCAGGTCTTCCTCTCCCAAACGATTCTTTGCAGAAGCAATGATATCCTTTCGAAGCCCCAGCTTCTCCGCAATAGCAAAGGCATTGGACTTTCCGGGCACACCGATCAGCAAATGATAGGTGGGGCGCAGGCTTTCCACATCAAAGGCGCAGGCTGCATTTTCCACTCCCTCTGTAGAAAGGGCGTAAAGCTTCACCTCCGCATAGTGGGTGGTGGCCAGGGTTCGAATTCCCTTTTGGAAGAGGTGGTCTAAAATTGCCAAAGCCAATGCAGCTCCCTCTGTAGGGTCTGTTCCCGCTCCCAACTCATCAAAAAGGCAGAGGCAGTCTTCCCTTGCCCCCTGTAAAATCCGCACTGTATTGGTCATGTGGGAGGAAAAGGTGGAGAGACTTTGCTCAATGCTTTGCTCATCCCCGATATCTGCATAAATCTCCCGATACACCGTAATGCTGGAGCCTTGGAAAGCCGGAATAAATAGCCCCGCCTGCCCCATGAGCTGGAACAATCCTAAAGTCTTTAAGCAAACCGTCTTACCACCGGTATTGGGGCCGGTAATCACCAAAAGGCTGAAGTCATCTCCCAGGCGAATGCTGATGGGTACCACTTTGTCTTTGGGAATCAGGGGATGACGGGCATCCAAAAGCACCGTCTTTCGCTCCTGATTCAAGATAGGCTTTACCCCATCCATCTTATTGGCCAGCTTAGCCTTTGCAAAAACAAAGTCCAAATGACTTAAAATCTTTACATTTTCCCCCAGTTCCTCGGTAAAGGGCGCTAAAGAAAGGGAGAGCTGTAAAAGAATCTTCTCCACTTCCTTTTTCTCTAAAGACAAAAGTTCCCGCATATCATTTTCCAGCTGAACAATGGAGAAGGGCTCCATAAAAAGAGTAGCTCCTGAGCTACTTTCATCATGAACAATTCCCCGGAAAGCATTCTTATACTCCGCCTTAACAGGGAACACATGCCTCCCGTTTCGAAGGGTTATCACCGGGTCCTGTAGCATAGAACGGTTATGCTGTAAAATTCGATTTAATTCCTGGTTGATTTTTTCCTCTAAGCCCTTTTCCTTCCTGCGCAGCTGGGAAAGCTCCGGACTGGCATCATCTGCCAGCTCCTCTTCGGAAAGAATACAACGTTGCAGCTCTCTTCGAATATCATCCAAGGGGGCTAAAGCCTGAAAATACTCCTGTAAAGCATCTTCCCTCTCTTCTCCCTGATCCTTTGCTTTTTTGGTCTTTTCTAAAATCAGAATAATATCATATAGCTCCGGAATGGAAAGGGCTGTGGATAAGGCTAAACGGGAAAAATAGGGGCGGACTTCTTTGATTCCCCAAAAGGAAATTCCTCCCCCTAAACGAATGCGGTCTTGTGCCGCCTCTGTTTCCAAAAGACTCTGCTCCACCTCTAAAGGAAGAAGAAGGCTCTAAGACCTTCAACTTCTCCTTACCCAAAGAAGAGTCTGCCTCCTCCACTAATCGGTCTATGATTTTGTAAAACTCCAATGTCTTTAAGACCTTTTGGTTCATTCTATCCCTTTCTACTCTTGGACGAACTTGTCCGGATTTACTTCCGCTAGACGATATCCATTCAAAGCATTTCTATTTTATACCTATTTATAGAGAAAACTATTCCCTATCCAGCATCAGCTTTGCACAACCGTAAATTCCTGCATCATTTCCAAGCTTAGCCAGCATCAGCTCCGCCTTTTTGTTTAAAATCGGTGTGTGCTCCTCGTAATGCTTCTTAATAATCTGTAAGAGGAAGTCTCCTGCTCGAGAAACGCCCCCACCGATAACGAAAATCTCCGGGTCCGCAATCATGGAAACCTGTGCCAAAACAATTCCCAGATAACGCATACTGCATTCTAAACTTGTGCTGGCCAAAATGTCTCCTTCTTTAGCCGCTTCGCAAACAATCTTTGCGGTAAGGGCTTTTCCATAGATACGAAGAGAAGAAGGATCTCTGAACATCCGAAGAAAACGCTCCGCCTCCTTCACTATTCCGGTAGCGGAAGCCACCTGCTCCAGGCAGCCCATGCCGCCGCAGGCGCAACGCTCTCCCTCCACATCCCGCACATGGATGTGTCCGATTTCCGCTCCTGCACCATGAGCTCCGGTAACAATTTTGCCATTCAGAATCAAACCGCCACCTACGCCGGTTCCCAAAGTTACCATCAGCATATCGGAGAAACCTCTTCCTCCTCCCTGCCAAAGCTCTCCAAGGGCCGCCACATTGGCATCATTTCCTACTGCACAGGGAATCTTTCCGCCCATCAGCTCTCTCATGATTTTTGCCGGATAAATGTCTTTCCAGCCTAAATTTACCGCAACAGGCACATGCCCGTCCGGCTCTACAGGTCCCGGTACACCGATCCCGATTCCTGCCACATCCTCATAGGCAATGGTCTTTTCCGCCAAATGCTTCTTTAACTCCTCAGCCACATCCGGAAGGATAAACTTTCCCTGCTCCGCCTTTCTGGTGAGCACCTCCCATTTGTCCAACAGTACGCCGTTATAGGTAAAAATACCGCATTTTACGGAAGTTCCCCCTACATCAATGCCTACGCAATATTGATTCATCTTATCCCTCCTCTGTAGCCAGCTACACACCTTACTCTTCTGAATGCTTCTATAAGCACATGGCTGAAGCTTTTTCTATTTTACCCGAATAGCCTCTTCCCTGTTTCGATATGCCAAGAATAAATCCGTTCCTCCGAACTGAATTTTTGACAAAGAACGAATGTATTGCAAACCTTCTTCGGTCTCCCCATTATAACGCAGTCTGCCCTGAAAATCATAAACTTTAAAATATTTCTCCTGATAGAGAATCACCTTGTCCTGACTTAACTCCATGTTGTTGCCCATAAAGTCTATGGGTTTATCCAGAATTTTCTCTCCGGTCTTTCGGAAAATCAAAAGTCTATAGGGTTTTTCCTGCTTTTTCTTTTTCCTTCCGGAGGAGCTTTCGTCTTTGGCTTTTCTTTACCGGCATTCTCTTTGCTTTCTGTAAGAGTACTTCCGCTTGCTACAGGACTTTGTTTCTTTGTCTTAGGTTCTTTAGTATTGCCGCCCTTTGTACCCTCTTTGCCTCCGGACTTTCCTCCATCCTCCTGAGGCTCGCCTCTTTGATCCGTAAGGACTGCAAGATAGTTTTTATCATAGGAAATCATCCGAATCGTTTCCGGAATTTCCACCTTCTTCTTCAGCTCCGGACTGGTTCTGACTTTCGTGGAGAAGAAAGCCAAACCCCCATCATAGGCCGCAAAGGATTCCTCATCAGTAAAAAACTGTACTCTTCCCACAATGCCGCCGGAAAAATCATCGGTAAAGCCCCCTACCACTCGGTCAGCACCGGCATTTTTCCCTAAGGAAGAAAAATTATAGTAAACCACTCTGGATTTCACAGTGGTCTGTTCCAAATGGGCAAATGCTACACAGAGCTCCGTCCCATCCGGAGATACGGACAAATCCATAGGATAACCGTCCCCTGACATCACCGACTTGATGCCGATGTCCAGATTTTTGCCCTCCTTGGAAAATACCGTGATATAGGTTCCCTGATCCTCCGACAAAAGCGCATAAACCACACCTTTTTCGGAAATCCGTAATTTTTCTATGGTACTGGGCGCTTCCCCCTGCCCGCTAAGACCCTGGGCAGAAAAAATATACAGCCTGGTACCGCCCTGCTCTCCAATTACCGCATAATCTCCGGAAACCGAAACCAGAGCTCGTCCCATTTCAAAGGCCTGATCCCAAAGCACCTTTCCCTGGGAAGAAACATATTTCGCCCCGTCCTTACTGAGTTTAATTACACCGTCCCTGTAAGGAAAATAGCTGTATTCCTCCTCTACATCCTTACTTTCTTCCAGACTGTCCTTCCATAGAAGTTCTTTTTGTCCAAAACGTCTTCTTCCATAAAAGAAAAAGCCTACCGCAAAAAGAAAGAAAAGAATCAACAAAAAAGGAAGCCAAAAGTTTTTCGCAGTTAAAGAAAACGGATTGTCTTCTGCCCTTCTTCCTTCTTCCTGCAGCTCTTCTTCAAGACCTTCTTCCGCCTTACTTCCTATGATGACCCTTTGCTTTAATTTCCTTTTTCTTGATTCTCTTTCCCAATCCGCCAAAGCCTACTCCCTATCTTAACTTAACGGTATCACTGCTCCGGATACATTCCTTTAGCAATATAACTTTGGGATGTATCCCTTTTGCGATACAACTGCTCCGAATATACGCCCTTAGCGATATAACTGTTCCGGATATAAGCCATTTGCGATACATTCCCGTAAAGCTTCTTCCGCCAATGCACGGTCTTCCTGATAGGTCACACCGAACCAACGGTCATGATCCTCTAAAACCTTTACTCTGGCCTTTCCTTCCTTCATCAGGCAATCCACCTCTCTGGGCAACAGATATTCAGACTTCGCTTCCTTACCGTATTTCTCCAGCCAGGAAGGGAATTTTTCAATCAGTACATCCAGAAAATGCTCCGGAAGTCCAAACATGTTCATGGAAGCAATGGCATCCTCCTGCAACTCCACAACTTCCTTCTGTTGATTTTCTCCTCGTAAAATGCCGTCTTCCTTCCGCTCAATATTGTAGGTTTCGGAAATGGATTGAAGGTAGCCATCCCCGCTAACCTGACAAATTCCGCGATTTACAGAGCCGTACTTGGAAAGGGTATTCACCAAATGATATCCTGCCATACACATTTCCATCATCCCGGAATCCGCTCTATCCGCCTGTAAGAAATCATTGATTAGGCGGAATCCCTCTTTTCCGTAGAAATCATCCGCATTAATCACTCCAAAGGGTCCCTGCACCTGCTTTCTGCACTGCATTAATGCATGGGCTGTTCCCCAGGGTTTTGTACGCCCCTCCGGCACGGAAAATCCCTCAGGCAGTGCAGTGATTTCCTGAAAAACATAGTCCACATCCGCAATCTTTTCGATTCTCTTCCCGATAATTTCCCGGAAGTCTTCCTCAATATCCTTTCGAATCACAAAAACCAGCTTTTCAAAACCTGCTTCCAAGGCATCATGCACGGAATAATCCATGATAATCTCTCCATGGGGACCGATTTTTGCCAGCTGTTTAATGCCCGCACCGTAACGGGAGCCCAATCCCGCAGCCATGATTACCAACGTTGTTTTCTTTCCCATAAGTCTCTCCCTTCGGGTGGCTATTGTATAAAAAAGGAATACACTGACTATCCTTTTACCAGCTCTTTTCTTATCCTCTAAAGATAAGGGAAAAATGCCGTTTCGTCCAGTCTTTCTATTGGAATTCTGTAAGCAATTAAGAAAATACGCTCCGATGCAGTACAGGTCTGTAATGGGGGCACGCTCCCGCTAACTTCGCCTTCGTAGCAGTACTAACTTCAAGCTTCGCTTTGCTCGCTTTCAGTAAGTACTGACGGGCTCAGATTGCCCCTATTACAGACCTGTACTGCATCTATCGCTGCTTTTATTGGTTTTTATAGTCCCATACCGCTGTTAGCTGAAGATTCTCCATGCAGTTATGAAGTTATTTGCCCACCAGCCGGATAGGCTTCTGTGCACCACTCGGCCGTTGGAGGATGATGCGTCGATAACGGAGCCGCCTCCGGCATAAATTCCTACGTGTCCTCGTACCACAACAATATCTCCTGCCTGTAATTCTCCCATACTTACTTTCTTAAATCGTCCCGGATTTCTCCAACCGGAGGAGGTCATATAGGAAGTTCCCACGCCGGCCTGGTTCAAACACCAGTATACAAAACCGGAACAGTCAAAGGAATTCGGACCCTTAGCTCCCCATACATAGGGAGAACCGATTTTGGAGGACGCAATGGAAATCAAAGATCCTGCAGAACCGGAAACTGTTGCTCCGCCCACACCGGAAGAAATACTTCCGCCGGATCCGGTATCTCCTCTTCCTGCCGGAGCGGAATTTCCTCCGGCTGCGCCACCCCTATTGCCACGGCTCGGTGTCTTTGCCTTTGCTTTTGGCTTCGGTTTAGACTTGGCTGTGCCGGACTGAAGAAGCTGCAAAGTTTTCGCTCCTGCGGTTCCGTCTGTTCCTAAACCGTTCACGGACTGGAAGGCAATAACCGCATCTTTTGTCAGCTCTCCAAAATAGCCGGAGGCTTTATCCTGAGGAAGATAGCCGTATTTTACCAAAAGATTTTGCATATTCTTTACATCATCACTTTGTTCGCCAAGACGCATACCGAAGGGCTTGGCATTTTCAGAATCCATAAGACTTCTGGTATCCGGGCCCAGGTAACCGTCTACTACCTGATCATTTCTGGACTGGAAGGCACGAATGGCATTTTGCGTACTAAGTCCAAAATTTCCATCCGCCTCTCCGGAAAGATATCCCAACGCAATCAGACGATTCTGATATTTTTTTACTATCTCGCTTTGTTCTCCGAGAGCAATAATATTGGCCTTTACTTCATCAGAGTATAGAAGATTGTAAGTGGTCTGGCCCACTGTTCCGTCTATCGTCAGTTTATTAACTTCCTGCAATTTCTTTACCGCAGTTTCCGTATCCTGGTCAAAGGTTCCGTTAATCTGACCGCTTTCCGTAAGATATCCCAGGTTATACAAACGGTACTGAATCTTGGTGATATCGTCTCCCTGAAAACCAAGCTTTGCCGCATAATGGGGGGCGGATTCCGACATCAGAGCATCCCAGGTGTCTACGCCGGTAATACCGTCCATTTTCCGTCCTGTCTGTCTTTGGAAATACTGCACGGCCTTGGAGGTGGCATCTCCGTAATAGGTAGTCGGTTCATCCTCCTCCATATAACCAAGGTTCATCAATCTTTGTTGCAAATCCTTAACAACAGAATTAATTACACCTACGGTAAGATTAACAGGTGCTAAGTCCTCTGCCTGCCCGTCAATGGTAACTCCTTCAATAGAGGGAAGAACATTGGCATTTAAGCCGAGAGCCGCAATAGCCATCACACCTTCCGACTCCGCTTCCGTTGTCAGGACAATATCCGAAGAAGAAGCAGCCTGCTCCTCAGCACCAAGCTTCTTCTCACAAGCAGTAAGCCCTAATAGACCGGCTACTAAGACAAGAGAAAGTCCTCTATGGAATAATTTTGAATTCCGTATATGATCTTGCATATATTTTTGTACCTCTTATTTCTATAGATGAAAACGCTGTTCTATGATACCATAGGCACTGTTCCTATCCTATAAAGAAAATCTTAATTTTGATTAGGAGGAGAGCCGGTAAGGTATAAAAAAACAGTAAAAATCAAGGAAATGAAAGAAAAAGGTAAGGGGATAGATTTAAGAGTTTTTGAATTTAAAGAAACTCTACGGTAAATAGAAATATATAGTATTTGTTTACCTCTTTGCTAAGCATCACCAAATGTGCTCCGCACATTTTTGTGTAGGACAAAGGTGGCGCAGGCGGGAATGCAAGCATTTCCGACTGCACCGCCTAGTCCTACGCAATACGGAAAGAATGCAAGCATTCTTTCCAGGTGATGCTGAAAGCTTAGCAATCCATACCAATTTCTCCGCAAGATGTTTTTCTTAATTATACAGCTCTTTACTAAATTACTACGGAATTCCACTCTTCTAATCCAAAAACCATCTATAAAAGGAGTACCTATGCGTTTACGTCATATCCCCGGTTCCGAAGATTATGTGGCAAATTCTCACTATGTTTTATCAAATCCGGAACAGTACAAGGGAGCTTTTTCCGAAAAGCTCTTTGGAAATACCAATCCTTTGCACATCGAAATCGGTATGGGCAAGGGACAGTTTATCTTTGAAATGGCCAAAAGAAATCCAGAGATTAATTATATCGGAATTGAGCGCTACGATAGCGTTTTACTGAAAGCGATTCAAAGGAGGGAAAAACAGGAGCCTGAGCTTACTCTCACAAATCTTTTCTACATCAGTATAGATGCCAGACTTTTGGCAGATGTCTTTGCTCCTGAGGAAATCGGAAAAATCTACCTGAATTTTTCCGATCCCTGGCCAAAAAAAAGGCAGGCAAATCGAAGACTTAGCAGTCCTGTCTTTTTAAAGATTTACAAAGAAATTCTGGCAAAAGACGCCTTCGTGGAAATGAAGACCGATAATCAAGACCTATTTAGCTATTCCTTGGAAAGCTTGGAGGAATGTCACTGGCAGATTCTGGCAAATACAAGAGATTTACACCACGATCCTGTCCTGAATGAGGGAAATGTGATGACCGAATATGAGGAGAAATTCTCTTCCAAAGGAAATCCGATTTGTAAGTTTATAGCTAAGCCTTAGTGAGTTTTTTCCATAAAGTCTCAGCACTGTTTTTCCATAAAAAATACTTGCCTCGCCTATCCCTATCATGCTATACTCAGTCGGTATGTAAATTTGAAAGGAATGGTTTTCCATGAAGATTTTTTTGGTTATTGTATTTGTATTACTGGGCTTAGCATTGTCTGCCATTATTCTGATGCAGGAAGGAAAGAGTCAGGGCTTAGGTGCTTTATCCGGATCCGCAGACAGCTATTGGCAGAAGAATAGAGGTCGTTCCGTTGAAGGGAACTTAGAGAAGTTTACCAAGTTTGCGGCTTTTGCCTTTTTTGCTGTGGCATTGGTGCTGGACATTATTTGGTAAGATTATTTCCTCTGTATGGTAAGCCTGCATTTTATGCAGGCTTTTTCTCATATCCAAAGATAATCCATACAGAAAAATAGAACAGCTAAGAAAATGAGCGTTCAAAGAGTTCACCGGAAAACTCGTTGAGCCTTCAAGGATTTAAAAGATTTAAAAGATTTAAATGATTTAAAGGAATTAAAGAACAAAAGGAGCAAAATGCGGGAAGAGCAAAGGGAAAAATTAAAGAAAAATCATCTTGGATCTTATCAAGGATCCAAGCTACCACCCCATGAAGGAAAAGGAACTTTGCTTCTTTCTTGGCGTACCCAAAGAAGAAAAGGCTGCCTTTCAAGAGCTTCTTATGGAAATGCAGGAGGAGGGCGTTATCGGCATTTCCCTGCAGGGAAAATACAGCAGGGCGGAAAGTTTTTCCCAAAAGGGCACTTTTCATGCCAGCAGGCGAGGCTTCGGCTTTGTTTCTCTAAGCGAAAAGGAAGAAGAAGTCTATATTCCCAAGGGGGAAAGCGGCAATGCCATGGACGGCGATCTGGTAAAGGTCATCCTTACAAAAAGGGCGGAAAACGGCAGTAAGGCCGAGGGAAAAATCAGCAAGGTTTTAGAACGTGCCAACAAGGAAGTGCTGGGACTTGTAAAGGAAAAGCGGGAAGGCCTCTATCTTTCCCCAGATAATCCCAAGCTTCCGGATTGCATTTTGATTTCCCCGGGAAGAGATAAGGGTGCTGTTCCCGGAGATAAGGTTGTGGTAGAAATCCTTTCCTATGGTCCTTCCAAGGAGAACAAGGCACCCTCGAGGTCGAATTCCCCGGAAAAGAATCAGTCCTCTTCTCTCCTACCCTGTTGGAGAAGTAAAGGAGATTTTAGGAAATAAAAATGATCCCGGAATGGATGTGCTTTCCGTGATTCGATCCTTCTCCCTACCGGAGGAATTCTCCGAGGATGTACTTTTGGAGGCCAATCAGCTTCCCAATACGGTTTCCCCTGAAAAGGCTAAGGAGCCGGGACGAAAGGATTTTCGAAAGCTAACAACCATCACTATTGACGGTGAGGATGCCAAGGACTTGGATGATGCCATTTCTTTGGAATATTTTCCGGAGAAGGAAGAATACCGCCTTTATGTGCACATTGCGGATGTGAGCGACTATGTGAAGGAAGGAAGTGCTCTGGATTTGGAGGCATTGGAGCGAGGCACCTCCGTTTACCTGACAGATCGGGTAATTCCTATGCTGCCAAAGGCTTTAAGCAATGGTATTTGCTCCCTCCATGAGGGTGTGGACAGACTTTGCCTTAGCTGTATCATGGACTTTGACCGGGAAGGTCGCCCCCTTTCCCACGAAATCACTCCCTCCGTCATTTGCTCCGATAAAAGGATGTCCTACAACAAGGTTACGGCGCTTTTAGAGGATAAGGAATGGGAGGATCCGGAGGAAAAGCTTTCTTACCTGCCTTTCCAAGAGCTTCTTACGAAAATGCGAGAACTGGCAAGGCTTCTTCGAAAGTCCAGAATGGCCAGAGGAGCTTTGGACTTTGATTTTCCCGAATCCAAGGTATACTTTGACGAAAATGGAAATATTTCCAAAATCTGTGCAGAGGAAAGGGAAGAATCCCATAAGATTATTGAGGAATTCATGCTCATTGCCAATGAAACCGTGGCAGAGGAATATTACTGGCGGGATATCCCCTTTTTATATCGTATTCACGAAAAGCCGGATTGGGAAAAATGGCAGAATCTCTCCCACGTTCTCTCCTCCTTTTCCTACATTTTAAAGGCAAAGGATCCGGATAGTCTTCGACCGAAGGCCTTGCAGGAGGTGCTTTCCAAATTAAAGGGAAGGCCGGAGGAAGCCATGCTCAGCAGTATGATTCTTCGTTCCCTAAAGCAAGCCAAGTACAGCACGGAACCGGAGGGACATTTTGGACTGGCCAGTAAGTATTACAGCCATTTCACCTCTCCCATCCGCCGTTATCCCGACCTGCAGATTCATCGTATCATTAAGGAAAATATCGCCTATCAGGAAAATGAGAAACGGCGAAAGCATTATGAGCGGATTCTGCCGGAGGTGGCTCTTCAAAGCTCCCTTCGAGAAAGACGATCAGAGGAAGCGGAACGGGATTGCATGAAGCTGAAAAAATGCCAGTACATGAAGAACTTCTTGGGAGAAGTCTTCCCGGGAAGAATTTCCGGCTTAACCCAGTACGGCATTTATGTTACATTAGAGAATAGCATTGAAGGCATGATTCCTCTTCGCTTTATGACAGAGGATTACTACATTTTCAATGAGGAGGAAATCAGTCTTAGAGGCGAGGCAAGCGGAAAGTCCTTCCATATGGGAGACTCCATGTGGATTTCCGTTTATGCCGTGGACACTCTCAGCAGAAGTATTGATTTTCTTCCCTACTATCCGGAAGATGCAGAAGGAGGCAATAGTCTTGACTAAGGAAAGCATTAAGCAAATCACCAACAATAAAAAAGCCTTTCACGACTACTTTGTGGAGGAAAGCTTTGAATGTGGAATTCAGCTTTTCGGAACCGAGGTAAAGTCCCTTCGCTTGGGGCAGGCTTCCATTAAAGAGGCCTTTTGTCAGATTCGAAACGGGGAATGCTTTGTGGTAGGCATGCATATCAACCCCTACGAGCGGGGCAACATTTTCAATAAGGATGCCTTAAGAGACAGAAAGCTTCTGCTGCACAAGCAGGAAATCCATAGACTTCTGGGTAAAATCAAGGAACAGGGCTACACCCTTATGCCCCTTTCCCTTTATTTCAAAGGAAGCCTTGTTAAGCTGAACATGGGACTCTGCCGTGGTAAAAAGCTTTATGATAAGCGGGAAGATATGAAGAAAAAGGCCCAGAGAAGGGAATTGGAAAAGGAATTCAAAAAGGCGAATATCAGAGTATAGAGAACAGATAGGGAATCTACAAATCTCCTCTATCATCTCTTAAGTAACAGTTCTTTAAACGCCTAATGATTTCTTCTTTACTCTGTCGCAGACCTAACTGTTTTGTATCCAGTTCTTCAGTTTCCATCTTTAATAAAAATTCAGAGATATCTTTTTAATGATTCCCTTCGTGGGAATCATTATTTCTTCTCCTAAAAGTTCAGACATGCGATATACATCATTTCTGTGTTTACGGATATCTCTACTATCAATTTTTTCGCCAAATTTTCTTCTTTCCGTTAAATCCAACCATGCCTTCATTTTAAATGGAATCAAGTAAGGAGTATTCAGAATACTAACTCCATCCAATATTACCGGCCCATTTCTAAGAAATTGGTAGTAATCTTCATCTAAGAGAATTGCTGATAGACTCGATAACTCCTCTTCTAGCGGAATCGGTGTTAGTACTGCGTCCTCCGGTAATACCATTTTATCCGTTCTTCTGGAAAATATTTCAATCATAGCCGGATAAGAATCGTTTTTAGGTTTAGAAAATCTATAAAATTGACTCTTTCCACTACTTTTGTTTCTATGTTCGTATCCCGCTTCCAAAATATAATCCCAAAATTTCCGACCAAACTCCACAGTCAGGACTTCAAGAATCAAAACAAGATCAAGATCTTTTGTTGCTCTAAATTCCATATCAAAGCTTGACATCAGTAAGTCACAAGCGGTACCGCCAATAATAATATAGTTGGATTCATAGTCTTGGAACCATTCTCTGAAACTATGTAAGCCTCTTATCATATTTCTTCCTCCAAAATTCTTCCATCATTTCAGTAAGAGAAATCTGAATGCGTTCATCCGCATTATCCTTTAAACTTAAATACAAGGAAAGAGCATCTATCTTCCCCTTCATTCCAAACAGCTTTGGATCATAATGCCATATTTCCAGCTGAATTTCTTTATCTATGTCCGTCATAAACTCATAGCTATTACCATAAAATTGCATAGTAGCATAAGTCTCTATTTTGGAAGGACTTAGCATGGAATATTCTGATAATGCGGAAATTCCAGCCTTTAAGAATTCATCCTTCAAATCTTTTCTTTCAATATACAACTTTTTCTTTACCGGAGATATTAAAACTTTTTCTGCAACTGTAAATAATTCTTTTCCATAAAATTCCGAAGTAACAAACTTGCTAACACCTCTTTTATGGCTTTTAATAATTCCGGCATCTTCCAGCTGTTTTGTAGCTCTACTGATAGTCATCAATGAATAGGATAGATGATTTGACAGCTCGCTGAGACTAATCTCCTCTTTTCCACTATATAGGAAATATAAAAATAAAACCTGTGCCGCAGGACTGATTTTTCTAGGAGCTAACATTCTTTTGCTAAATTTTTCTTGCAATGCTACTCCCATAAAAGGAAGAAATATCTGCGTCCCTTCCATCACAAAGGGAATTCTTGCCTTTATTAAGCTTTCCCTTTGTCTGGGTAGACATTCATCAAGCACTAAAACCACAGGAATATTCACTATTTCAGCAAGTTTTTGTACATGCTTTTTCACTGAAACTATATCTTCCATTTTTCCCTTTATATACATGAAGAGACAATTTGTTTCATCCAACTTTGCCTTTTTAAAAGAATAGCGATCTGTTAGAAAATATGGTATTTTTTTTCTATCTTCCCAATCCTTATATTCTGTTTTTATATCAAGTATCCGCTCTATATACTCCATTTCATTCCTCCATAACTACTAAAACGTATTATAACTTTATTTATGTTATAATACAATAATAATGTTATAATATGGTGAATTGTAACTATAATATCCTCCCATAAACTTTAAAGATAAAAAAATAGCCACTGTAGGAACTCTAACTTTTGTGGCAGTTCAGAACTCCTATAGTAGCTTTTTTATAATAAATATTGCTTATAATGAATTATTCTACTTTACCTTTACGCTTTCGCTTCCATATTATGAGAGCGTAAAAGTAAAGTATTATAATGTAGCTAGATGAAAAACATTCTTAACAACACTTCAACAAAATTTCGCCGAAGTCTAAAATCCCAATTCCTCATTCACCAAAATCACATGAATACGATCTGTATGGCGAGAAAAGCGGGTAATTAAAATCTGACAGCAGATGGTATCCGGAGATTTACAATCCGAGCACTTTCCCGTTACCTTACAGGGTGTTTTAATATCAAACCTTTGGGTATTGGTGGGAGCCGCCACGTTTCTGGCTCTCTTCATAGCGCTATCCAGATCAGGACAAATCTTCTGTATCCCCACAATAAACACCACCTTCTTCGGTCCCTGAGCAATACAGGATACTCGATTGGAATTCCCGTCAATATTTACCAGAACTCCATCATCCGTCATGGCATTTGCACTGGCTAAGAAAACATCCGCATCATAGGCCGCAAGCAGTGCCGCCCTTGGCTCCATTTGACTTCTATCTATGAAATTATATTCCCCTTCCTTTAAGGCAGATACAAGCCCGATTTCCATAGCGCTCATACAACCGCCCATGGAAATGCTGCTGCCCTTGGGAATAAGATCCAAAGCCAGCTTTAAAGCCTCTTCCTTGTCCTTGGCATAATAGCCGGTCATATTTCGAGACTTTAGCCCCTTAATAACCGTCTCCGCCAATACCTCATTTCTTTTCTTTCCGTAAATGTCCATAAGCACTCCTTCCAATAAGACTCAACAGAATATTTTTAGCACGAGTCCCCCAGCTTTTCAAGTGAAGTAGACAATCTGAGCTCGTCAGTACTTGGCAAGAACGAGCAAAGCGAAGTTCGAGCTTAGTACCGCTACGAAAGCGAAGTTAACGAAGGCATGTATACCGAAGAATCCCCTTTAGACTTGTTCTATAAGCCATACCACTGTAGTTTTTCAATAGATTTTTCACTGTGAATCCGGGAAGCAAAAAGCCGATGGGGGATTTTGAGGTAGACAATCTGAGCTCGTCGGCACTTAGCAAGAACGAGTGAAGCGAAGTTCGAGCTTAGTACCGCTACGAAAGCGAAGTTAGCGAAAGCGTGTCTACCGAAGAATCCCCCTCGGCTTTTTGCGTATCCTTATTCTATTATATAACTACGAGGCTATGGCTTAAGCATCCCTCAGTCTTGCCCCCTTCTCCTCCAAAGCCTTCAAAAGACTATTGGTGCATCCTACAATCTCCTGTTCGGTAAGGGTGTGGTCCTTGGCTCTGATGCTGACCTTATAGGACATGGACTTGTAACCCTCCTGCACCTGTGCTCCCACATAGATATCGAAGAGCTCAATCTTCTCCAAAAGCTCTCCCGCGCCCTTTCGGATAGCATCCTCCAGGTCGCCGGCCATCACATTTACCGGTACTAAGAGAGAGAAGTCACGGGTAACCGCCGGGAACTTTGCCACAGGCTTATACTTTCTAAAGTCTCCGGACAGAGGGTATAGAGCCTCTAAATCCAGAATAGCCACATAAGCCTTTTCCTTCATATCAAAGTTCTGCAATACCTCCGGATGAATTTCTCCCAAAGAGCCTAAAAGCTTTCCTTCGTAAGAAATATTTGCCTTTCTTCCCGGATGGTAAAATGCCTTTTCGCAATCTTTATCATAGTGGAAATTTCCCTGTAAGCCGGACTGACGAAGCAACTCCTCCACCTCTCCCTTTAAGCTAAAGAAATCTCCCTCTCCTGCAAATCCAAGGGTTAAGGTCATTCTCTCCTCCGGAAGCTCTGTCAAGGGAAGAGCCTTGGGGATATAAATTTTAGCCATTTCAAAAAGCTTGGCATTCTTATTCTTGTGATGCTCATTTAGGCTTAATGCCTGTAACATGCCCGGTACGGAGCTGGTACGCATTACGGAGAAATCCTCTCCCAAGGGGTTGGCAATGGTAATCTGCTGCCATTCCATGGCATCCTTGGGGAATAAAAGCTTCTCATAAACCTTCTTGGACTCAAAGGAATAGAAATAGCTCTCGGAATAGCCCAAAGCCTCTGCCAAATGACGAAGCTTCTGATTTAACTGTAAATCCTTAGCCTTGCCCCCGACGGTGGTAGCCTTTGGCAGGGTACTGGGAATCTTGTCATAGCCGTAGAAACGGGCAACTTCCTCCGCAATATCCGCCATTCTCTCCAAGTCCTGTCTAAAGCTTGGAATCGTAAGGGATAGCTCCTCCCCATTTGCACCGTTCTTTACCTCTACGGAAATCTCCAAAGCTGTCAAAATCTTCTTCATTTCCTCTCCGGAAAGAGAAAGTCCTAAAAGATTGTTGATGTCAAAAACGGAAACTGTAAGCTTGGTATCCTCCCGCTTTTCAGGATAGCAGTCCAACATTCCTCCCACTACCTCTCCTGCTCCAAGCTCTTCAATTAAAGTGCAGGCTCTATCCATAGCCATTTCGCAAAGGTTTGGATCCAAGCCTTTTTCAAAGTAAGCGGAAGCATCCGTGCGAAGTCCCAGCTTTCTTCCGGAAAGACGGATATTGGTACCGTCAAAGCAAGCCGCCTCCAATACCACATTTTTCACCTGCTCGGTAATCATGGAATTCTCTCCTCCCATGATTCCTCCTAAGGCAATGCTTCTTTCTCCATCCTTAATGCAGAGAATGCTGTCACTAAGCTCATGCTCTACGCCGTCCAGCGTAGTGAAGCTTTCCCCTTCCTTGGCTCTTTCCACAATAATCTTATGTCCCTTGATGGTGTCGTAGTCAAAGGCATGCATGGGCTGTCCCAGCTCCAGCATCACATAGTTGGTAATGTCAACGAAGTTGTTAATCGGACGAATCCCTGCGGTACGAAGACGAATCTGCATCCAAAGGGGAGAGGGGGCAAAACGCACATTTTTAATCAGTCTTGCGGTATAGCGCTTGCAAAGCTCCGGAGACTTTAACTCCACGGACAAATAAGAAGAAACATCCTCCTGATTGCCAAGCTTTTCAATCTTTGGATACTGAAGAGCCTGCTTAAAAGTTGCCGCCGCCTCCCTTGCCAAACCAAGTACGGAGAAGCAATCCACACGGTTAGAAGTAATCTCATACTCGTGCAAAACATCTCGTAGACCTAAAAGCTCTACCGCATCCACTCCCACCGGAGTTCCTTCCGGGAAAATGTATAAACCGCTCTCCGGTGCTTCCGGGAACAGGTTCTTCTCTCCTCCAAGCTCTTCAATGGAGCACATCATGCCGTTGGAGGGAACGCCCCTTAGCTTTCCGGCACGGATTTCCACGCCTTCCTTGGGCTTACTACCGTCATGGGCAACTTTAACCTTACCCCCGTCCAAAACCACGGGAACCATGTCTCCCTGCTTCATATTCTGAGCACCGGTAACAATCTGAATCTGCTCGTTTCCAATATCTACCAGACAAATGGAGAGCTTGTCCGCATCCGGATGCTTCTCCAAAGAAAGAATCTTTCCGGTAACAATCTTTTCCAGATTCTCCCCCAAATCCTCCATGGTTTCCACCTTATTACCTGCCAATGTCATGGCATCCCGGAATTCCTGTCCGCTTACGGAAAGTCCCGGAACATAGGCTCTCAGCCAATTCATGGATGTATTCATATTTTCCCCCTAACTCTTAAAACTGCTCCAGAAAACGCAGGTCATTTTCATACAAAAGACGCATATCATCAATTTCATACTTCAAAAGGGCAATTCTCTCCAAGCCCACGCCGAAGGCGAAACCGCTGTATTCCTTGGAATCAATGCCGCAGCTCTCCAAAACCTTGGGATGTACCATACCGCAGCCCAAAATCTCAATCCAGCCCTCTCCCTTACAGAAACGGCAACCCTTTCCCTTACACTTAAAGCAGGACACATCCACCTCGGCGGAAGGCTCTGTAAAGGGGAAGTGGTGGGGACGAAGCTTGGTCTTGGTATCTGCTCCAAAAAGCTCCTTGGCAAACTGCTCCAAAGTTCCCTTTAAGTCGGAAAAATGAATATTTCTATCAATCACCAATCCCTCAATCTGATGGAAGGAGGGGGAGTGGGTGGCATCCACCGCATCGGAACGGAATACTCTTCCCGGACAAATCATGCGGATAGGAGGCTTATGGGTCTCCATGTATCTTGCCTGCACAGAGGAGGTCTGGGTACGGAGCAAAATGTTGGAGTTGATATAAAAGGTATCCTGTTCATCTCTAGCAGGATGTCCCTCCGGAATATTCAACTTCTCAAAGTTGTAGCTGTCATACTCTACCTCAGGTCCCTCTACCACCTCATAGCCCATGCCGATAAAGATCTTCTCCACCTCTTCCAAGGCTAAGGTATTGGGGTGGGGATGGCCATAACGAATCTTCTTGGCAGGAAGAGTAATATCAATGGTCTCCTCCCGCATCTTTGCTTCCCGAAGGCTTCTTTCCAGGGCCTCTCCATGGCTCTTAATGCTCTGCTCCACCTTTTGGAACATTTCATTTACCAGCTGTCCGAACTTTGGTCTTTCCTCCGGACTAAGATCCTTCAAAAGCTTCTTCGCCTCAGTCAGCTCTCCCTTCTTCCCTAAGAACTGTACTCTGATGTCGTTTAAGGCTGTTAAATCCTTGGAACCTGCAATCTGTTCCTCTGCCCGTTTTACAATCTCTTGCAATACTTGATGATCCATACACTCTTCCCTTTCCACTTTAATATTTGTTCTACTCCCTCTTACAAAGAAAATCCGCTTTCTTTTGAGAACCTTTTTAGAGTTGTTCTTTTTTACTTATTCTTACTTATTTCTACTAATAAAAAAGCCCCTGTCTGTTCTCAAACAGACAGGGACGATTGCTCGCGGTACCACCCTGTTTTTCGATTCTTTCTTCTTAATCAAGAATCGAACCCTCATTTTGAATGTAACGTATTCCACGGTTTTTGCTACTCTCCTTCACAAAAACAGCTCCGGCGGGAAAATTCCATCGGGAAGATAGAAAGGACTTTCAGCCAAGGTCCCTCTCTCTAGACTATCTTTTCTCCCTTTGTACTGGGCGCCATCTTCGCTTTTCAACCGACAGTTTATTGCCTAATGAAGGAAAAGTCAAGCTTTAGGCTTAGACTCCGGCTCCTGCTTTTCTTCTCCTTGCTTAGCCTTGTATCTTCTTTCTCTTCTTCCTTCTCCTTGCCTAAATCCGTGGCTTCACTCCAGACACGAATCTGGCTCTTTGTGGTTTTCTTCACCACATACATGGCATAGTCAGCATTTTTCTGGAGCTGATCCGGATTGGTTCCTCCTTCGGGGTACCAGCTCACACCGCCGGAAAGACGAAGCTGCTTCTTTTCTCCATCCGGAAGCATAATAAAGCTGTTGTCAATGGTCTCCTGCAATCTTTCAATCAAGGCATTGATACGACTCCGATTGCCCTCTTCATCAAAGATAAAGGCATTGAACTCGTCTCCGGAAATACGGGAATAAATGGCTTCATCCCCCAATCCTTCTCGCATGGCATCGGAAGCACAGCGGATATATTTGTCTCCATATTCATGACCGTAGGTATCGTTTACAATTTTCAGATTATCCAGGTCCATCATGATATAAGCACCGATAGCATTTCCTCCACCCTTTTTCTCCAAAAGCTCCCGGATTCTTCGTCCGAAGGCTCTTCGGTTATAAAGGTCTGTAAGGAAGTCATGGTCTCTTTCGTATTGCAGATTCCTTTGTTCCTGTAAAAGTCGATCGGACAAATCCTCCAGGGCCTCCGACATCTGATCAATCTCTAAAATGCCGGTTTCTCTGAGACGAAGTTTATCCGTCGTCTTATTACTGCGAATCGCCAACGCCAGCTTACGAATAGGCTTTTGCAAAAACAGGGAAATCACAAGGCTTCCCACGATTCCGATGCCCAGAGTCAAAATAATGGTAACGGACATGACGAAGGTCATCCGGTCCGCAAAGCGGTTCATGGTCTTATAGGGAATAGCTGCTCCCAACTGCCACTCCACATCGGTGAAGGGTCCTACTGTGGAAAAAAGATGTAAAGGCATACTGAAGGTAAAATAATTCTTCTTATCAGAAACAACTTTCCCTTCCCGGTCTTCTCCTATCGTAGCTTCTATCGAATTGAGCTGAATGACATCCTGATAGCTTGTACTGCTTCCCTCTGAATTTCCGCTTTTATGAATACTGAGAAAATAAGAGGCAGTTCCACTGCCGTCCAATTCTCTGGAGGGCAGATTTTGCTTCAAATAATCCACCAAAATATCCACTCCCAGAACACCATACACCCGTCCGTCGGAAAGCCGTAGGGGAACTGAATAGGCAATGGCTTCTCTGGTTTCGCCGAATAAGGTATAGGGTTTACTCCAAAAGCCCATATCTTCCCAGGTTACATCCGGCTTACTGTAAAAGGTCGCTTGGGTAGGTTCGTATAAAAAGTCATAATAGGGCACATCTGCCGTACCGAATTGAAAGCTGGTATTCCAGGTTTTATCGGTAGCAATCTGGGTATTTCGTACCACCAAAAGAGGAGAGCGTTCAATCAGTAAATCCAAGTTTTCCGAGCTGGCTCTGGATTCCGGATCCAAATCTCGAAAGTACAGGCCCGGCTTATCCATATATTTCTTGGACGTCATGCTATCTTCCAAGTTATCCGCATTTAATATCATGAAAACACCGGTAACGTGATTGGTACGCATCATACTGATTAAGTCCATACTGACTGCACTTAAGAAAGGAGCGGCATTTTCGGAACTGTCATCAATAGCCTCAATGTCCATCTTTCCCGCATCCACAAGCCCATCTGCCAAAAGATTAATCTTTTGCACGGTTTGGCTGACATTCATCCACTGATTCACCATCAGGCTTTCCAGATAATTTCGTCTGGCTTCCACACGACTTTCGATGATATCTTGGGAATTTTTATGAATCAGAGAAAACAAGCCCTGACCATAAATAGAAATCATCAAATCAAAATCTCCAAGATAACCAAACCCATCAAAGGAATCAATATTTTCGTAAAAATCGGTTGTTTCTTCATACGCGTCCTTTGGCAACTTTCGCTCCCCGTATTAATAAGGAGTCTTAACTATCTGACAACAAATAATTTATTTCCTCTATTAAAGTCTCATAATACTGTTCAAAATTCTCGTCATTATCATACTCCGCTATAGCATCCTCTCTGGATACGCCGGAAGCCATTGCAGTCTCAATCTTATACCGATCCGACAAAGCCTTATCCTGCAGCTCATATTCCAAAGCTTTTCTAATTTCTGCCAGATTAATGATGGAAGGGGTAAAATACAAGGTGTTGGAAGACATGGTGGACAAAGCCTTTTCCAAAGAAGGGTCCATTCCGCTCCCCTTCTCCTTGTCAATAGCTTCCACGGTAAAGCTGTCTACACGTACCGGAAGATATTCTGCAGAAATGGCGAACTGGGCATTTTCCTCATAGCTGGTCAGCCACTTTAAAAATTGAACGGAAGCCTCCACTCTCTTCTTATTTCCTTGAACAACCCCCATGCCGATCCCCTGCTGCATCGCAATCTCTTCCCCTCCTTCAAAGTGAGGAGCCGGCAAAACAATATCGGTAATGGCATGTTGTTCCCGGTCCGAAATAATCACTTCCTTCGGAAAGTAAACACTGGAAGCGGAAGATGCTGTATAGGCTAAAATATCTCCTGTCTTCACATCATCGGACCGAAAACGCCCCTCAGAGGTGAAATAGCCCTTAATAATAGGAACATATAAATTATCCCACAGGGTTTTCATCACTTCTTTGGGGAATTGCACCTTAGCATTTCCTTCCTCATCTACAGAAATTAAATTCACCCCCAGCTCTCTGGCTCCTACCAGCATATAGTTCGCATAGTCATCAATGCCATAGAACGCTTTGCCGTCATCCGGCGTTTCCGTAAGAGCATCTGTGTATTGGTAATATTTTTCCGCAACCCGAAGCAATCCTTCCTTCGTCCTTAATTCCGAAAGCGTGGTGCCGGTAGCTTCCGCAAAACTGTCCCAGTCAGTTTTATTGATAAACAAAAGCTCAGTGGACTTGGCCACAGGTAAAATCTTTACGCCTCCATATTTCCTTCCCAATCGTCCTTCTTCAATAAAACTGGGCACAAAAGCGCTCCAATCCTCTTTACTAAAATAGGAATCCAGGTCAGTAAGAACCCCTTCTTCTTCCAATATCATCGCTGTATCGGTGTGCAAGCTGACAATATCCGGATAATCTCCCTGATCCAATTTCTTTTGGTTATCCCATGTAAATTATTCTGTAAATCCAAGGTAGAACCGGGGTTATAGGCTTTCACCTCTACGCCGATATCCTTTCCCCGACCTTCATTGAAGCGATTAATCGTTCGCTGAAAGGCCTCCTGTTGAATACCGGAAAAATAGGTCCAAACCGTGATTTCCAGGGGCTCTTCTTTCACACTAAAACCGCCCCTTTCTTTGCTAAAGGGGCTTTCTGTAGAACTGACTACCTTGGTACCGCAGGCCAAAAGCCCTAGTGCCATGGTCAGTAATACCGGCAATTCTAAAATCTGTATTATACTTTTCTTCATTTCCTTAACCCTTACATTCTCCCATAGCCCATGCGTATTTTTGTACAAAAAAATATCGGCATTGTCATTAATAGCAATAATACATTTTGTATGACACTATAATTTTTTAATAAATGGGAAAATTTTCGGCATTTAGGATGAGAGCAAATTCTCTTTCCCATCCAAAATGGCTTCCAACAACTTCCCCTCCCGGTCATATCGTAAAGTTAAAGAGAAAAATCCCTCTCCCTTTGCCAACAATTCCAGAAAGATCCGGTCTCCCTCCCAAAGGGGTAATGCTTTCACCTCTTCATAGGAAAAAAATTGCAGTTCCCCTTCCGAACATTCCTTTAAAGAACCTTCTTCCAGTGCGGCCGTAAATAAAAACATATAGCTGCAATCCTTTTCTCCATAGAAAAAGCTTACAATTCCCCTTAGTTGATGGCTCAGGACATGCAGTCCCGTCTCCTCGAAAACTTCTCGGTAAAGACAATCCTCCGGGCTTTCTCCCGCTTCAAAATGTCCTCCTACACCAATCCATTTTCCTTTATTAATATCTTCCTTTTTCTTATTCCGGTGAAGCATTAACCATTTGCCCTCTTTCTCTACATAACAGAGGGTGGTTAAAACACCGTCAGCAAATCTTTTCTTCTCCATATGCAACAGTATACACAAAAATTGCACAAATTCCAAGGGGGATTTTTGCGCAATTTATAAAAAAATCTAGGTGCTTTCCTTTATTTTTAAGTTTTACTTTCCCCTTTACTACGGTCTTTCGAATACTCCTGCTATACAAGTGATAAATACTGAAGCCTATTCTTCCCGGCACTTTAGAAAGATTACCCAGCTACGCCGCTGATACAGCTTAAGACCAGAGAAAAAGAGGACCGGCACAATGGCTTTGGTCCTCTTTCTAAGATGCTGACTAATTAATACTTATCATCATCCGGCAAGATACTTCTCTTATACTCGGTTTTCCGGATTTTTCCTAAATCCTTGGCTAAAGCCTCTTCTCTTTCCGCCTTCTCCTCGGTAGAAAGCTTTTCCGGCTTCTGCAGCGGAGTCTTCTTCACTCCATCCTGCGGTACATAGTGAGCATCTCCGGGAATGGGAATCTGGGATAAATCCATACCATCCATACCGCTGATATCCACTAAAACCTGTCCTTCTTCTACAGCCGGTGCTGCAGCTTTTGCCTTTTTCTTTTCTACCGGCTTCTTCACAGGAGCTTCTTCCTCCTTCAGCTCATCTGCTTCTACAGCTTTTACTTCTGTTTTAGCTTCAGGCTTTTTTTCGGTCTTAGCTACCGTTTTTTTCTTCCTTCGCTTCCACCGGTTTCTCATCTACCGGCATTTCAAGTTTTTGTTCTACCGGCTTTTCATTCTTTGTTCCGGCAGGCTTCTCTTCTTTTTTTGCCACCGGCTTTTCTAATTTTGCTGCAACCGGTGTTACTTTTGCTTTCTCCACAATAGAAGCATTCTTTGTTTCCTCTATTACAGGAGTATTCTTTACTTTCTCTACTACAGGAACAGCTTCCACCTTTACTGTTGTCAGAATGACTTTCTTATTGTCTACCACTGGAGCAGCTTCCGTCTTTTCCACTACAGGAATGACTTCTATATCATCAACTACCGGAACGGTCTCTTCCTTCTTTGTTGCCGCAAAGCCGTTCAATTCTCTTTTGTATGGCTCTGTTCTTAACTGGAACTTCTCAAGCAATGCATTCAGGCGGTCTGCCTGTCCGGAAAGCTCTTGAGATGCCGCTGCGGATTCTTCCGCTGTTGCAGTATTGCTCTGTACTACGGAAGAAATCTGATCCAGACCTGTAGTAAGCTGCTTGATTCCCTCTGCCTCTTCCTCGGATGCGGAAGAAATGGAGGTGATAATACCGTTAATCTTCTCGGTTTTCTGGGATACTACAGAAAGAGATTCTGCAGTTTCTTCTGTGATTCTTGCTCCCTTATTTACCGCCTCAATGGTTTCCTCGATTAAGCTGGAGGTGTTCTGGGCTGCCTTTGCAGACTTCTGGGCAAGGTTTCCTACCTCGTCCGCTACAACCGCAAAGCCCTTTCCTGCTGCTCCCGCTCTTGCCGCCTCAATAGCCGCATTCAAGGAAAGAATATTGGTCTGGAAAGCAATATCGTCAATGGTCTTAATAATCTTGCTGATTTCCTGAGACTTCTCGGTGATGTCCTGCATTGCTCTGGACATCTCATTCATCTTCTGGTTACTGGTTCCTACCGCACTGCCGGTTTCCTTGGAAAGTCCGGAAGCATGCTGAGACATTTCCGCTGTTTCCTTAATCTTTACGGAGATATCATTCATGGTTGCGCTGAGCTCTTCGATGGAAGATGCCTGCTCCGTTGCTCCCTGAGACAGGGACTGGGCGGAACCACTAACCTGCATAGCGGAAGAGTTTACCATATGAGAGCTGTTCTGAATTTCTCCCATGGTGACATTTAAATCATCTAAAATATCGTAAAGGCTGTTAAGAAGCGGCTCATATTCTCCGTTGTAAAGCTGGGTATTCCAGAACTCGAAGGAGAAATTTCCCTTGGCAATCTGTTCCAGCTTTCCTGCCAAATCCTGAATAATGCTTCGGATTCGTTCCACAACCTTTTCCATGCTCTTGGCAATCTGTCCGATTTCATCCTGGTAAGGGTAGTTGATTTCCTTGGAGAAATCTCCTTCTGCCACAGATTCTCCCACATCGGCAATCTTCTTTAATGGATTCAAAGACTTCTTGATGAAGAAATAGCTGAATCCTACCAAGAGAGCAATTCCCAGAACGGAAAGGGGAACCGCCAACATAATCATGTTACTGATTGCCTTGGTGTATTCTTTTTCGGAAACCTCGATGGCTACCCACCAGGTTACGCCCTCTATCTTTAATGGGCGGGCATTAAACTGCACCAAATCTCCCTTTTCATTTTCAATGTGTGTATTGAAAGGTTCTCCCTGATCCAGATAGGATTGAAGCTTTTCCATGCTGTCTGCCGGAAGAATATCGCTTAACTGCTTACCCTTGGCCTCTTCGTTCATACTGAACATAATGTGACCGTTGGTATCAAAAACATTACTGTATAAGCTCTCGAATCGCTCATCCTTCTGTTCAATGATTTCAAAGGAACTCATGTCCATGTCGATAATCACGATTCCCTTAAACTCATCCTTATACATAATCGGCTCAATAACAGATACTACCCATCCGCCGGCTGCACTCTCATCTTCATAGGCATTGGTCAGGTTCAATCCCTTATTCTCCTTTGCCTTTAAATAATAGTCCTTCTGGGAATACATGCTATAGGGATAAACCATCAGCTTTCTCTTCTCCGCATCGGTTCTGCTCATGTAGGGGGCGTAGTTTTCGATGCCCTGATAAAAAGCATTCGGCTCCAGAAAAACACCGATTCCCACATAAGTATCATTATTGCTTAAAGAAGAATAAATAGAGTCCAAAAGGGTGGTCTCCGCATTATAGCGGCTGGCGGGAATCGCCGCATCCACAATTCGGGAACGGAACATGGTTCCTGCCATATTGGTGGGCTCTAAGATATTGTGCTGATCATCCTCAATGGTCCAAAGATTGGAGGGAACCCCTCCCGCCATATCATTTTGATCATAAATACTGATTAAGCCTTCTTTAATGGTATTCGCTGTAACCTCAGCCTGGGTAACCACGTTATCCAAATCCGCAATTCCTAAACGAATTTTATCATCCATATTTCCACGTAAGGCACCATAAATTGCGATCCTTCCCATGGAAATAATAGCAATACTTAAGCCTGCCATTAAAATTATGCTAAGAAGTCCTATTGCCACAGACATTCTTGTACTGAGCTTCATCTTTTTCCAAAAGGATGTCCCAGTGGTATTGCTTCTTTTTTTTTCATTTTGTGTTTTTCCTCCTTGAAAAATACTACTTCCTGTTTTCTTCTCTAATTCATCGTCCGACTTAGCCCTTTTTATAAGGTATTTTCTTGAGAGATATTCCTTAAAAATTAAAACAGCCCCTTGGAGCTCTGCATTATCCCTAAAACAGGGGGTTGCAGCTTCTCAAAAGGCTGTCTTTTTAATTAGTCCTCGTTCTTCAGTTGAAAACGATTTACCAGATCATTCATGATATTGGCCTGGCCGGAAAGCTCCTCGGAAGCTGCCGCGGACTGCTCTGCCGTTGCGGTATTGCTCTGTACCACAGAGGAAATCTGATCGATTCCCAAAGTCAGCTGAGAAACGCCTCTTGCTTCCTCCTCCGATGCGCTGGAAATGTTTGTGATAATGTCGTTAATATCCTTCGCATGGTTGGATACGGTTGTCAAGGATTCTGCGGTTTCTTCCGTAATCTTGGCTCCCTTTTCCACCGCTTCGATGGTTTCCTCAATAAGACTGGAAGTATTCTGAGCTGCCTTTGCAGACTTCTGAGCCAGGTTTCCTACTTCGTCCGCAACCACTGCAAAGCCCTTTCCTGCGGCACCGGCTCTTGCCGCCTCAATAGCCGCATTCAAGGATAAGATATTGGTCTGGAAGGCAATATCATCAATGGTTTTGATAATCTTACTGATTTCATTGGACTTCTCGGTGATTTCCTGCATTGCCTTGGACATTTCTTCCATCTTTGGTTACTGAGACCTACCGCCTCCTCTGTTCTTTGAGAAAGTCCGGAAGCCTTCACCGCCATCTCCGCAGTTCCCTTAATCTGGGTGGAAATGTCGTTCATGGTAGCACTTAATTCTTCAATGGAAGATGCCTGCTCTGTAGCACCCTGAGAAAGCCCCTGGGCACCGGAACTTACCTGTTCAGCACCGGCATTAACCTCCTTGGCACTGGTCTTAATCTCCGACATGGTCTTATCCAGATCATTGGTAATCTCCTGTAAGGAAGTAAGCAGAGGACGATAAGCTCCGGGATACTGTTCTGTATTGTCTAAAGATACCCGGAAATTTCCCTTCGCCAATTCTCCCAATTTCTCGGAAAGGTCGGAAATAATTTCCCGAACATGCTGCATAACGCTCTGGATGGCAGCGGCCAAGTCTCCGATTTCATCCTGCTGGTCATAGGAAACCTTCACATCGAAGTTTCCTTCCGCAACAGCCTTTCCCGCCAATGCAATTCCCTGTAATGGATTTAAAGCCTTCTTAATTAGGAAGTAGCTGATGGCAATCAAAATCATAAGACCTACAATACTGAAAACGGCACACATGATAACCAACTGGTTTCTGGCTGCCATAAATTCACTGTCGGAGATACTGATCATAGACCAAAGTGTGGAACCATGAATGGTCAAGGGACGGAAGTACATTCTTTCTTTTACCCCCACTGCATTCACCACCGTAGCGGTAAAAGCTTCTTCCTTATCCATTTTTTGGCGAAGCATTTCATAGGTATCCTTATCCAATACTTCTTCCAGCTTCTTGCCGATAGCCTGTTCCTTCATGGAGTACAAAAAGCTTCCGTTGGCATCCAAGATATTGGTTGCCAAAGAGGGAAAAACGCTCATCGGTCTGCTGAATGGTGCTGAATACTTTGGTGTTGATATCCAGAATAACCGCCCCCACAAAGGCATTGTTTTTCATCCGTAATAGGATTTCCCAAACTGATCATCTGAATATCCGGATGAAGGGTATCGCTATACACATCGGTTAATACCATTTCGCCGGATTCTTTTTGCCCCGTTATACCAGGAAGAGTCCTTGTAAAAAGCTGTACTGGTAAGACATTACCCCCTTCTTTTCCAAATCCTCTGCAGACATGTATACCCCGTAATCGGAAACATTATCGGAGAAGCCGTTTGGCTCAAAGAAGATTCCTGCCCCTACCAAATCCTTGTTATCGGTTAAGGCGGACTGTAAAGAATCCAAAATCACGGTTTCCGCATTGTAACGGGAAGCAGGAAGCTCTGCATTTACAATTCTGGAACGGAAGGTAGTTGCTCCCATCCCCGGATTGTTGACTACTTCTCCGGTAGCTCTGTCCTTTACCACCCACTGATTCTCCGGCGCCTGTCCGATGCCGTCATGCTGACTGTGCATGCTGTGAATGCCGTTTTCCAGAGTCATGGAAATAGACTCCAAACGAGAAATAACCTGCTGCAAATCTCCGATGGCCATGGTGGCCTTATCGTTTAAGTTGTTATCCAGAGCCGAGCTGATGGAATGCTCCCCTGTCTTAATGATTGCCACACTCATGGCCAAAAACACCAAAACGCTGGCAATTCCCAAAATCATCGATAATTTTGTGCTAATGGAAGAACGCTTCCGCTTCTTCTCTACCCCAATACCCTTTTTCATTCTGTTCTTTCCTCCTTGAAAAAACAATCTCTACACCGTATCTGCTTTATTCTGTCACGTTAATAAGCCACGGTATAAATCGGCGTTTTTTCAAGAAGGCATAAGAAGAATTTATAGATTGAACAATCTTTTTTTACGATTATCTTTTAAAAAAAAAGAAATCTCTGTTTGATTTAGATTAATAAATTACCAGTTCATTTCTTTATATAAGTACTCCTTTAAGCGAAAAAGCGTATAAAGAGGAATAGACCAAATATGCGTTTCTCCCTCCTGATTATCTCCCACATTTTTCAGAGAAGTTTTGATTGCCATTCTAGGATGATACCGTTTACAAAAGAGCTGTAAACTTTTTGCCTTAGTATTATCCGCTGATTTCACTTCAACGGGAAGCAAAACGCCTTCATAGTCCGTAACAAAATCCAACTCTGCATTAGCATTACTGCGCCAAAAATAGGCATCAATTCCCATACTTTGAAGTTCCGTATACACATAATTCTCCGTTAAAGCACCTTTAAAGCTGATATAGGATTTATTCCCTTCCAGCACTGTCCTATAATTAAGGCGTGCCTTCCTTCGCAAAAGCCCCACATCCGACATATACACTTTGAAATAAGAATGATCTGCCATTCCTGCCAAAGGAATCTCCGGTGTGGTAATCAAATTTAATTTTCCGGCTATCCCTGCGTTGACAAGCCACTCCAAGGCATCCTCCAGATCCTTTGCCCGTGCTCCCTGTTTTACATGAGAAAAAATAAATTTATTATTTTCTTTTGCTATCTGTGTTGGAATAGAGTCCCAAATCAGCCTTAGTTTTACTGCAGTGTCTTTTGTGGTATGTTTTCCAAAATCATCCCCATAATCTCGCAAAATTCTGTCCTGTGTTTCTTCCACAGCTTTATAATCATGACTATCTACCCAGTTTTGTACCGCCTCAGGCATTCCTCCCACAATAAAATAATTCTTCAGGTATTTCTCTAAAGGTTCTGTGTATAAAGAAGGCAGCTCTCTTTCCAACGGATGCTTTTTAATCCCCTCCAAATATCGTTCACCGCCATCAGCTCGGACAAACTCTTCAAAGCTCATAGGATACATCTCAATACGATCCACTTTCCCCACCGGAAAGGAAATCCCCTCTTGTCGTAAGGCCACTCCCAAAAGAGATCCTGCCGCAATCAAGTGCAATTCCGGCATATCCTCACAAAAATACTTTAATGCCTGTATTGCCCGAGGGCAGTCCTGAATCTCATCAAAAAAAACTAATGTTGTTCCGGGAATAATTTTCTTTTGAGAAACTACTGTCCCTAATTCGTCTAAAATTCTCTTTACATCAAAGTCATAATCAAAAACAGAATGAAGTCCCTCATTGCCATCAAAATTAAAATAGGCAAAATCTGTAAACTCTTTCTTAGCAAAGTCCTTGACCAAGAAGGTCTTTCCGCACTGACGAACTCCGGTAAGGAGCAAGGGCTTTCTGTTATTCTTATCCTTCCATGTTTTCAATTGTAAAAATGCATTTCTCTCCATGATTAAATCCTCCGCTACTATCTTAGCATTTTCATAGAGATAGAGAAAGAAATAAATTGCGTTTTTCGATGGAATAATGTTGTTATATTACGTTTTTTCCATCGAATAATTGTTATATCTCACACTTTTTCGATGGAATAATGGGGATTCCGCGATGATGCAGTATGGGGCTGTAATGGGGGAACGCTCTCGCTAGCTTCGCCCTTCGTAGCGAAGGACTGTATTCTTTGTGACGGTGCGCTCTGATGCAGTATGGGTCTGTAATCGGGGCACGCTCCCGCTAACCTCGCCTTGACTGAGCAGTGGTTTATGTTAACCACTGCTCACTTTGCTTTGCAAAGCAACTTCCTTCGGGAGTTGGTCTGTATCAGGACGACTTTTCTAATGAAAAGTCCGTCCTTACAGCACGAACTTCAAGCTTCGCTTTAGCTCGCTTTCAGTAAGTACTGACGGGCTCAGATTGCCCCTATTACAGACCTATACTGCATCTATCGCTTCATTTATTGATTTTTACAGTCTTTCACTTCGCCGGCTTTCGATAAGTTTCGACGGGCTCAGATTGCCCCTATTACAGACCCATACTGCATCTATCGCTTCTTTTATTGATTTTTACAGTCCTTCACTTGATTAGCTTTCAGTTAGTACCGGCGGACTCAGATTGCCGCTATTTCAGGCCTGTACTGCATCATCGCTTCTTTTATTGTTTTCATAGGCCGTCACTTAATCGACCTTCAGTAAGTACTGGTAGAAAAAGATTGTCATTATTTCAGTCCCATAATGCAATAGAATTTCAAATTCCCAATAAGAACCATCTTATACTTAATATTCGATACTTATTATAAATGAAAAAAATAGAGAGCCTTCTATAAGAGACTCTCTATTCCATGTATTTCAGAGTATCACTCGTTAAATCAGTAATAACTCATTTAAACTGTCTTTGTTACTTTTTGTCCAAGCGATTCTGCGTATTAATCTTCCTTTAACTGGAAGCGTCTTACCAAGTCGCTTAAGATATTGGCCTGTCCGGAGAGCTCTTCGGAAGCCGCTGCAGATTCTTCCGCTGTTGCGGTGTTGCTCTGTACTACGGAGGAAATCTGATCGATTCCTACAGATACCTGCTCTACCGCTCTGGACTGCTCCACAGAGGCTTCTGCAATCTGATTTACCAAATCGGTTACTTTTCCTGCACCGGTAACCACTCTCTGTAAGGATTCTGCAGTGCTGTCTGCAAGGACAGTTCCCTGCTCTACCGCCTGAAGAGTTTCCTCAATCAACATGGTGGTATCCTTTGCCGCATTTGCAGACTTCTGGGCAAGGTTTCCTACTTCATCCGCTACTACCGCAAAGCCCTTCCGGCTACGCCGGCTCTTGCCGCTTCGATTGCCGCATTCAGAGCCAGGATATTGGTCTGGAAAGCGATATCATCAATAGTCTTGATAATCTTACTGATTTCTCCGGACTTTTCATTGATGTTTTCCATGGCAGCCTTCATCTGCTGCATCTGCTTGTCGGAGTTGCTTACTTCCTTGCCGGCATTCTGCGCCTCTACATTGGCAAGACGAGTGTTCTCCGCTGTCTTCTTAATATGCTCGGAAATATCATTTACCGTTGCGGAAAGCTCTTCGATGGAAGAAGCCTGCTCTGTAGCACCCTGAGAAAGTCCCTGAGCACCGGAGCTTACCTGCTCTGCACCGGAATTTACCTGAATTGCACTCTGCTGAATCTCCGCCATTGTATGGGAAAGATCCGCTGTGATATTGTTAATGGAATCAAAGAGAGGTCTATAGGATCCGCTATAGTACTCCGCATTCTTCATCTCCAGATTGAAATTTCCATGAGCAAGATCGGTGAGCTTCTCGGAAAGGTCGGAGATGATGGAACGGATTCTCTCTACTACATTGTTCATGGACTGCATCAGAACGCCGATTTCATCGTTACTCTTATGGGAAAGATCCATGGAGAAATCTCCTGCAGATAACTTTTCTCCTGCCTCTGCCACCTTCTGTAATGGCTTTAAGAAGCGAGTAATCAAAACTGCTGTCACGATGACTAAAAGGATTACGGTTGCTATACCAGCAGCTGCACCGATATTTACCAAACGGTCTACTTCTCTGTCATAGTCCTTCTCGGAAATATTCAATCTAACCCACCAGGTGCTGCCGTGCATATCAATAGGTTGAAAATATTCTCTTCTCTCCTGATTATGCTCGTTTACAACTTTTAAGGTAAATGCTTGTTTCGCTTCCATCTTTTCGGAAATGGCTTTGTATGCCTTCTCCGGAAGAAGCTCTTCCAGTGTTTTTCCGTTTACTTCCTCATTTTTACTGTGAATCAGGCCTTCTCCATCAATCATATTTACAAACATAGAGGGGAAGTCAGGATCCTCCATGCTAATGTTAAGTAACATATCTTCCTTTACATCCAGAAGGATGATGCCCATAAATTGATTATTAGACATAAGGGGCTTAGAAATTGCAAACATTCTTTTGCTGGGATCTACAGTGTCACTATATACAGGAGAAACATAAGTATTCCCCTTTTCCTTCGGTCCGGTATAATAGTCTTTATTCTGATACTTCTCATAAGGAAAGTTCATAATTCTTCTATTCTCCACTTCATTTCTAAGAAGCAGAGGTGCATAATTATCAATTCCCTGATAGAAGGCATGGGGCTCGAAAGAACACCGATATCCTCCAGATTGTCATCATCCTTCATGTTGGAATAAAGCGCATTCAGCATTACTACCTCGGCATTGTAGCGGGAAGCCGGAAGGTACGCATCCACCACACGGCTGCGGAAGGATGCTTTTTCCATAGGGGTAACAGTTTGGTCATTGCCCTCGATGTCTCTAATCTTCCATGGGTTAGCGGCTACTCCGCCGACTTCATCATTTTGCTGGAAGACAAAGCTGATACTCTGCTCAATATTGTTCGTAATGGTATCTAATTTTGTCATTAAATCGCTCAAATCGGAAGATGCCTCTGCCGTCTTATCCGCCATATTGGCATCGATTCTCTTATCCATGGCAATTTCAAAGCTGTGAATCAGGAAATATAGCAATCCCAATAAAATCACTAAGGTCAATGAACCCAGGATTAAGGACATTTTCTGACTAAGCTTCAGGTTCTCGTAAAAAGAGCCTGTGGCCTTTTGTTTCTTCTTCATATTGTTTTTTCCTCCTTGAATTTCGTGCTCCTAAATCATTTTTAAATGAAGAACTCTTAGATTCATCGACCATCCTCAAGCATATATAAGTGAAAACTGTTTTTTCGCTTCTTCTTATTCCTCTCGAAGTCTAAATCTTCCCACCAAATCGCTTAAGATATTGGCCTGTCCGGACAGCTCTTCGGAAGCTGCTGCAGATTCTTCCGCTGTTGCGGTGTTGCTCTGTACTACGGAGGAAATCTGATCGATTCCTACACTAAGCTGGCTAACGCCACGAGCCTGCTCTTCTGATGAACTACTTGCTATATCAATTAAATCATTAATCTTCCCGGCACGGGTTACTACCTCTGTCAAGGATTCTGCAGTTTCTTCAGAAATACGAACTCCCTTGTTTACCGCTTCAATAGTTTCTTCAATCAAAGAAGAGGTGCTTTGTGCTGCCTTTGCAGATTTCTGAGCAAGGTTACCTACCTCATCCGCTACTACTGCAAAGCCCTTTCCTGCTGCTCCTGCTCTAGCCGCCTCAATAGCCGCATTCAAGGATAAAATATTGGTCTGGAAGGCAATATCATCAATAGTCTTAATAATCTTACTAATTTCCTGAGACTTTTCAGTAATCTCTTCCATAGCTAAAGACATTTCTCTCATTTTTCGTTACTTACCATAACAGACTGACCTGCCATATTGGAAAGACGGGAAGCCTCTCTTGTAGTTTCAGCTGTTTCTCTAATCTTTGCGGATATATCATTCATAGTGGCACTTAATTCTTCGATGGAAGAAGCCTGCTCTGTAGCACCCTGAGAAAGTCCCTGGGCACCGGAGCTTACCTGCTCCGCACCGGAATTCACCTGTACCGCGCTCTGCTGAATCTCCGCCATGGTACCGGAAAGATCTGTGGAAATATTTTGAATGGAATCAAACAGTGGACGATATGCTCCGCTGTAGTACTCCGCATTATTCATTTCCACATTGAAGTTTCCTTGTGCCAGTTGATTTAATTTCTCGGAAAGGTCTCCGATAATGGAACGAATTCTGGAAACCACATCCCCCATAGAATGCATTAATTTTCCGATTTCGTCCTTACTCTTATAGGAAAGATTCATGTCAAAATCTCCTACGGATAACTTTTCTCCTACCTCTACCACCTTCTGCAGGGGCTTTAAGAAATAGCCAATCAACAGGGCACATGCAAATGCAAGAGCAAATACCGTGCTAAATCCTGCTACAATTCCAACATTTCTTAATCGATCCACTTCCTTACTATAATCTTGGTGAGAGATACTGAGTCTTGTCCACCAGGTACTGCCTTCCATGTCAATGGGGTAATAGTACTCTCTTCTTGCCTGTCCATGCTCATTCACAATATTAAGAGCAAAGGCTTCCTTGGATTCCATCTTTTCGGCAATGGCAGTACTTGCCTTCTCCGGAAGAAGCTCTTTTAAAGTCTTTCCATTTACTGTTTCTTTCTTACTGTGAATTAAACCTTCCCCATCAATAATGTTTACAAACATGGAAGAATAATCTTCATCGGTCTTGCTTGCCGTGAGTAATATATCTTCCTTCACATCCAAAAGAATGCTTCCCAAAAACTGATTGTCCTTCATAATAGGATGATAAATCGCAAACATTCTCTCTTCCGGCTTTGTAATATCTCCGTAAACCGGTGTAATAAAGGTAGATCCCTTTTCCTTTACCGCCTTATAATATATTTCATCCTGATAATTGGAATAAGGATGGTTGGTAATCGCTCTTTTATCCAGATCTTCTTGGGAAAGAATAGGGGCGTAATTCTCTATCCCCTGATAAAATGCATTCGGCTCAAATAAAATACCGATATCTGCCAGATTCGGTTCCGTCTTAAGGTTTGCATACAGCGCATTTAAAATCACTACCTCCGCATTGTAACGGGAAGCAGGAAGGTAAGCATTTACCACACGGCTTCGAAAGCTACATTTTCCATAGGGGTAATGCTCTGGGGATTCCCATCCTCATCGTTAATGGTCCAGGGATTACCGGGAACGCCTCCCACCTCATCATGCTGGTCAAACACGAAGCTGATACTTTCCTCAATATTATCGGCTGTGGCATTCAGCTTGGTCATTAAGTTATCCAGGGTATAGGAAGCCTGCTCTGCCCTTTCCGCCATGCTGGCATCTACCTTCTTATACATAGTCAATCTAAAGCTATGTATCAAAAAGAACAGTAATGCCAATAAAAGCAAGAAGGTCAAAATCCCGATGATAATTGACATTTTCTGCCCTAATCCGAGGTTCTCCAATAAAGACCCCTTCTCCTGCTGCTTCTTCTTCACTTTTTCATTCCTCCTTGAATTTCGAACTCCTATTTTTATTGTCGATCTTATAAAGCTCATAGATTCATCGGCGTAGCTCATACTTATATAAGGAAATTAGCGTTTTATCAAAGAATTTCCCTAGACAGCTGAAAAGATTCAAGAAGGCAGTTAAAAAGTCAGTGAAAAAGATTCCGGAAGCTTTCTTGTACTTTCTTTCTGAAAATGCTATTATGCAAAAAACTTTCTTCTTATTATATGGAAAGATTTTTAAAATCCGACAGAGGATAATAAGACTTAGAAATGGCACAACACGAAAACAGGAAGCGCGGAGACAGAATTCTAAAAAAAGCAAAAAGAAAAATCTGCTTTTCTCTTATAAAAAAGCAAAACTGTCCGATATTGTGTTGAGCTAAAAAACAGAGAGAAAGGATAGCTATGTCATTATTTTATGGAAATGGAGTAGCCCTCACGGAGAAGACCCTGGATTTACTCTGGGGACGGCAGAATCTTACGGTGAACAATATCGCCAATGTGGATACGCCGAATTACAAGTCAAAATATCTCACCTTTGAGAATGAACTTCTTCACCGCATTTCTACTGCGGAGCAGGGTGGACGAAAAAAAGTCGCCATCGGGAATGCAATAGAGTCCCAGAGGGCAAGAATTCACAGCACAAAAAACGAATCCAGTCGACTAGATGGAAATAACGTGGACATGGATCAGGAACAGGTGGAGCTTGTTAAAACCACCTACGCTTACCAGTATATGGTAAACTCTGTAAACAATGACTTAAGAAGACTTATGGCAGCAGCGAAGAGCTTCTAGCCCCTTTTTCCATAGGGATGATAGGAAGAGGAAAATGATGATTTCAGGAAGAAAGGATAGCTTCCGAACTTTTCTGGAATACTGAGTTTTTCTCCCTTTTTTGGAGGAAATGGGTATAGAAGCACTGCCGAAACGGCGGTGTTTTTTTTCGGCATTTTCCAACTTTGCCTTATGGCAGTAGGGATTTTGCCGATAGATAACGAGGATACTGCTGTGAAACAGAACACAGTTTAGTAAATAGGAAAAGGTGGTAAAACTATGGATAGTACAATGGAAGGAATGCTGGACACCTATCTCTTGGAGACAGAAGCGCTCCTGGATAAGTTGGACGAAATGCTTATCGCAGACGAAAAGGTAGGGGATTTCTCCACAGATGACGTAAATGAAATTTTCCGAATCATGCACACCATTAAGGGTTCCAGTGCCATGATGGAGTTCACTCCTCTCTCCAATATCGCTCACCATATTGAAGACATGTTCTTCTTTATTCGTGATAAGGGAATTGATTCTTTAAGCGGAGACCAGAAAAGTGAACTTTTCGACTTAATGTTCCGTTCTGAGGATTTTCTTCGTAGCGGACTGGAGAAGGTAAAGGCCGGCGAAGAGTTGGATAACAATGTTGAAGAATTTGCAGGTTCCATCAATGCTTTCTTGGCAAAGATTTCCGGAAAAGCTCCCGCTGACTCTGCTCCTGTTGTAGAAGCGGCAGACAGCACAAAGGCTTCCGGAGAGAATCGCAATCTTCCTAAGGATGATAAGGCGAAGAAATTCATCCATGTCTTCTTAGATGAAGGAATCGGCATGGAAAACCTTCGTGCCTTTATGATTGTAAATGCAATTAAGGAATTTGACTTAGAGTTCCGTTATTATCCTGCAGATATGGATACCAATCCGGAAACAGCACAGACCATTATCGATGAAGGATTTTTCCTTGCCTTCGATAGTGATGAAGACTGTGAAAAGGGTGAGAAAATCTTACGGGAACAGAGTCATATCCTCTCCTATGAGCCTGTAGAGGCAACAAAGGCAGAGGCAAAGGCAGAGGTTAAGAGCGCAAATGCGGAAAGCAGCTCCGCACCAAAGGCAAGCAAAGAGCCTGCAGCGGCTCAGCAGACTGCACAGCAAAAAGCGGCAGCGCCTGTAAAGCAGAGCTTGATTTCCGTAAACCTGCAGAAGCTGGACAGCTTAAACGACCTGGTAGAGAAATTGTTATTACCGAATCTATGGTAACCTCCTCTCCTGTTCTTCGTATGCTGCCTCAGGAAAGTCTGGACAACTTCATGAAGTCTGCAAGACAGCTTCGTAAGTTAACCGACGATCTTCAGGATATTGCCATGAGCTTACGAATGGTGTCCATCTCCGGTGTATTCCAGAAGATGAACCGTATCGTTCGTGATATGAAGCAAAAGCTTGGAAAAGACGTTAAGCTTACCATCATCGGTGAAGATACCGAAGTGGATAAGACTATCGTAGATAGCATTCAGGATCCTTTGATGCACATTGTCCGTAACAGTATGGACCACGGTATCGAGGAAACCAAGGAAGAGCGTATCGCAGCAGGTAAGGATTCTCAGGGTGAGTTAATCCTCTCCGCTTCCCACACTTCTTCCGAAGTTATCATTACCGTTCAGGATGACGGTTACGGAATGGATCCGGAAAAGCTTTTAGACAAGGCCGAGGAAAAGGGAATCCTTTACAAGCCTCGTTCCGAATACAGCAAGAAAGAAGCTTTGGGCTTGATTATGCTTCCCGGCTTCTCCACCAACACCGCAGTAACCGAGTTCTCCGGTCGAGGCGTTGGTATGGACGTAGTAAAGAAGAATCTGGAGTCTGTTGGAGGTACCATCAGCATTTCCAGTGAAATCGGTAAGGGTTCAACCTTCACCATGAAGATTCCTCTTACACTGGCTATTATGGACGGTATGAAGGTAAATGTTGGAGATACCATCTTCACCATTCCTATCGTAAATATCCGTCAGTCCTTCAAGGTAGATGATTCCGAAGTCGTATTTGACGAGAACGGAAATGAGATGGTAAAGAGAATGGATGTTTTCTATCCAATCATTCGCCTGAACAATTTCTACGGCATCGAAGGAAAATACACCGAGTTACAGGACGGTGTTCTCATCTGGGTAGAGGCCGGAGACAAGTCTTGCTGCCTATTCGTAGATGACTTAATCGGAGAACAGCAGGTTGTGGTAAAGCCACTCCCCGCCTACTTCAATGCGTATGACTTAAAGTCCAGTGGTATTAATGGTTGCTCCATCTTAGGAGATGGAAACATTTGTATCATCTTAGACGTGCTAGGCTTGTACTCTCAAGCCATTGAAAACATTTAAGGAGGGAAGCAGCATGGCAGAAGAATTGATGCAAGAAGAATTATTAGAAGAAGTTGAAAGTCAAGAAACAAGCAGGACGAGAAAGATTTAACCGATGCAGAGCGTTGCTTAACCTTCGAATCCGGCGGATTGGTAATGTATATGAGCACAAGCTATGTCATTGAAATCATCAATGACCATAGCATCACTGCTCTTCCCATGGTTCCCCACTATGTAAAGGGAATCATCAACTTAAGAGGTTCTATCCTTCCGGTTGTAGACATTCGTTTACTGATGGACAGAGAAGCTGAGGAATATACCTCTAAGACCTGCATTATCGTATTAAACATTGATTCCGTACCTATCGGTATCATCGTAGATAAGGTACGTCAGGTTATCGACATTGACACCAGCGAAGTACAGCCTATTCCTTTACGGAATCGTCAGAAGCTTTGCAACGGCATGCTTACTTTAGATAGCGGAGAAGTTGCTATGTCCTTTGACGCAGCTTCCTTAGTGCAATCCTCCTCTACTTCTGAAGTAGTATAAGAGGGATTTTATGAACGATTTATCTGATGAGGACTTTAAGCGGCTTTATACCTTTATGCAGGAGAAATTCGGCATTGACCTAAAGCGTAAAAAGCCTTTGATTGTAAGCCGTCTCTCTTCTATCCTGGAGAGCCGGGGATATACGGACTTTCACGATTATGTGAATGACATTATCCAAAAACAGGACCAGGATATGATGACTACCCTGCTGAATAAGCTCACCACAAACTACACCTACTTCATGCGAGAGGAATCTCACTTTGATTATCTGGAAAATGTGGTGATGCCCCAATTGGCAGAAAAGCACAAGAATGACCGGGTGCTCTCTATCTGGAGCGCCGGTTGCTCTTCCGGAGAAGAGCCCTATAACATTTCCATGTATCTCCTAGAGTACTTTGGAAAGTTAGGAGGAAACTGGGACACTCGTATTCTGGCTACAGACATTTCTCAAAATGTCTTATCCAAGGCGGAAAACCCCAAGTATCTTCCGGAAAGCTTGGAAAAGCTTCCGAAAAGCTGGAAAAACAAGTATTTTGTTCCCATTGAAGACGGTTACTACACCGTCAGTGAGGAGCTTCGAAGAAATGTTATCTTCCGCCCCTTTAATCTCATGTCTCCCATCAAGTTTAAAAGAGACTTTGATTTAATCTTTTGTCGGAATGTTATGATTTACTTTGACCAGCCTACCAAGGATGCCTTGGTAAAGCGTTTCTATGACGTGACTTATCCCGGAGGACACCTCTTTATCGGTCACTCCGAGGGACTGACAAAAGCCACTTGCCCTTATACCTATGTGAAGCCTGCGATTTATCGAAGGGATGAAAAATAAGAGCTAAGAAAAGCGCTTTATAAAGAGAATTATCAGCAACACGAATCAAGTGATAAAGCATATCTTCTATCTTTGGATGGATATATGCTTTTTATTGTCTTTTAATGGGCACTGCTTATATACGACGTTTCGGAGTACTGCCTATCTCCTAGCCTCACGGCACGCTCCCGCTAAGTTCGCCCTCGGCTAGCGGTACTAAACGCAAGAGTATTGCTTTTCTTCGATACATCGGAACACCGTATATCCCCTCCCTCAAGGCACGCTCCCGCTAACTTCGCCCGACTAGCGGTACTAAACGCAAGCTTCGCTTCGCTCGCTTTTGTTAAGTACCGAGGGGCTCAGATTACCTTGAGGATAGGGGATAGACGGTGTTCCTTCCTGAGTTCTCGAATATAAGCGAAGGTAAGGATGAGCAATGCTCTTGGCTTTTAGTTATGGACAAAGGTTAGGGTAAGCAGTACTTCTAGACTTTCGATTATGAGCAAGAGTGAGAATAGTCAGTGCTCCTAAGCTATCGAATAAGCCAAAGGGTGAGGATTGGCAGCGCTCTTTTATCAAATATACTCTATATTATCAATATACGGATATTATCCGAATGTGGAGTATAGGAGTTTTGCTAAATTGGTAGTAAGATAGAATGCAATAAAATTCAAGTGTTTTTATTCCTAAAGCCTAAACTTAACTTGAAATCTTCACTGCAATATTCTCTTTTCCATTTATCTTTTCTAAAAATTCAATTTACCTCTCTATCGATTTCTATTATCCAAATTATCTGTAGGTGACTTATGAAAAAAACAAATTCTACTAAAGCTAAGGGTAAAAAATCCGCTCGTTTAGAAGCTAATTCTAAGAAAACAAGAAGAAAGATGGATGCTTATGAAAAGAAAAAGATTATCGCATCTCTCACTTTGATGGATGACCTCTTTATGCAAGTGGTTCTTGAAGAGCAAGCTTGTACGGAGTACATTCTGCAAACGATTTTGGACAATGCTTCCTTAAAGTTAAAGGAACAAAGACTTCAAAAGAGGCTGCCAAATCTGCATGGAAGAGCATTAGTCTTGGATTGCCTTTGCACTGATGAAAAAGGCTTACTTTATAACATTGAAGTACAGAATTCTTCTGTCGGGGCACTTCCTAAAAGGGCGCGTTATCATGCCGCTCTTATGGACACGCACACCATTAAGAAGGGAGAAAAGTTTTCCAAATTACCGGAAAGCTATGTTATATTTATTACAGATAAAGATGTATTAGGAGAGGGAGAACAGTTATATCAGATTGGACGTGTTATTATAAAATCCGGCAATTTGTTTAAAGATGGTTCCCATATCCTATATTTCAATACGGCAAGGCAAGATGATAATGCATTAGGAAAACTGGCTAGAGACTTTAAAGAAGCCAATCCTAAGGAAATTCAGTCAGAAGTTTGTCTCATAGAGTAGCTTCATTAAAAGAAGGTAAATTAGATAGGGAAGGAGAAAAGAAGATGAATGTTTTATTAGAGAAGTATAGAAAAAAAGCGATAGAAGAAGGTATAGAGAAGGGAATAGAAAAAGGTCTAGCACAAGGAATACAACAGGGCTTACAACAAGGCCTCGAAAAGGGATTGGAAAAAGGACAAAATCGTCTCGCTCTTTTGGTAGGTCATTTACTGAATGCAGGACGTATGGATGATCTTAAGAGAGTTTCTTACGATGAAGCATATCGGGACAAGCTCCTGAAGGAGTTCGGGCTTTAAACGTTTACTATCTTTCGTTGAATAAAGTTTGTAAACGTGACTTGAAAAAAAGATATATAATTCTCTTTAGCTTTGATTAATAGGCAACAAAAATCCTACAATGTAATCATTCGATTGCATTTGCATTTTAAATCCTATAATATAGAGATTAGTAAATTCTAATTTCTATGGAGGTAAAATCATGGCTAGTACATTAGTACAGTTTCGAACAGAGGATACAGAAAAACTAAAATCAATACAAATCTTAGATAAGTTAGGACTATCTCTACCTGCATATCTTCGAATGTGTATGGCTAGACTTAATCAAGAAAATGGAATTCCTTTCAGTATGAACATCAGTCCTGAAAACAATCCCGGCATTAATGCCCTGAAAAAAGCCAGCAAAATTGCTGAAGAATACGGTATCTCCGATATGACTCTTGAAGAAATTAATGCAGAAATTGCTGAGGCAAGAAAGTAAGTAAGTTATGAAATATTTTGCTGTAATTGATACAAATGTTCTCATATCTGCACTCTTAAAGCATCACTCGATTCCCGGTAGTCTCTTAGAGCTAGTATTTACGGATATGATTACACCAGTTTTGAACAATGAGATAGAATCAGAATATCTAAGTGTTCTTTCTCGACCAAAATTTCATTTCAGCAAAGAAATCATCAATGACATTATTCAAACTTTTCGTTTGAAAGGGCTCTATATTGATTCAAGTCCAATAAATATTTTACTGCCGGATCCTAAAGATGTGATATTTTATGAGGTTGTCATGGAGCAACGTAAGCAAAGTAATACATGGCTTGTCACCGGCAATATCAAACATTTCCCAAATAAATCCTATGTTGTTACACCGCGTCAAATGCTTGACATTATCTTAAAAGACGTTGATCTATAACCTTCTTTCTGCCATTTAATCAATTGCTAAACAATGGCTAAACAATGCGCACTTTCCTAGCTGATAAAAGCGATAATTCGTGATATACTACCCACAGAATATTTATTTTGTGGGGAAGAAAATGGAGTATCAGGATCAGAAACAGCATATTGAATTAATTGCTATGGGTGCTTCTACAGGAGGAACCGAGGCGTTGCTTGCCGTATTAAAGGAATTACCGGGAAATCTGCCGCCCATCGTCATTACCCAGCACATGCCCCCCGTTTTTACGGGAATGTATGCAGAGCGTTTGAATCGTCTTTGTGCCATGGAGGTGCGGGAAGCAAAGGATGGAGACGAGCTCTATTCGGGACTTTGTCTTATTGCTCCCGGAGGGCTGCAAATGCGGGTTCATAAGGATGTTTTAGGAGCCAGAGTTTCCTGCACCGAAGAAGAGAAGGTTTCAGGGCATTGTCCTTCCGTAGATGTACTCTTCCATTCCGTTGCAGAGCAATATGAGGCTTCCGCCATCGGTATTTTACTGACGGGCATGGGAAAGGATGGCGCCAAGGGGCTTTTGGCTATGCATGAACAGGGTGCTTATACCCTGGGGCAGGATGAAAAAAGTTCTGTGGTCTATGGAATGCCCATGGAAGCCTACAAGCTGGGGGCTGTAAGCCAGCAGGGAAATCTGGAACAGATTCCACAGTACCTATTACAAAGGCTACGTTTCAGCTAATACCGATTAGTAGGCATTTAAAGAGAGTTTTAACATCATCCTTACAAGATGGTTCTATCATCAGCCTTACAAGATGGCTCTATCATCAGCCTTACAGAATTTCACGGTGATATTTCTCTGTAGAATTCTACAGCGGAATCAAATCACAATCTCCCCTCCATTTTGTTTGTTAAATATTAATATTTTCCATCATAAAAGAACAGGCTTTCTCTTTATAGCCTGTTCTTTTTTTGCCGATACATAAGTATAGAATGTTCCTCCTGAACCGGGAGGCCATGATTTTTTTGGAAATTTTTAGGATGATTTGTATATATTTAGGGAGATACCATGGGGTTCATCGGAACAGGATTAAGTAAATTAGGGGCAGCCAGTGCCCAGCAGCTTGGAATCGCAGCAGCCGCTTCTCTTTCCGTAATGGCAGTCAGCTTTTCCGCCATTGCCTATCAAGGTTATGTAACGGAAAAAAAGCAGGAGCAGGCACATAAGAAAAGCACTCTTACTGCTGAAAGCCGTTTTCAAGAGGTTTTTTATAACGGAAATTATGAGCAGGCACCTGCCGTATTGGGAGAAAATGAAATTGCCGGTACAGTAAGTGACGGAGAAGGTAATGGAGACAGAGCTTTACCCGCTGAAGGAAGCGCCGACGATACCAATACTTCCGGTGGTCAGGGCGGTTCCGGTTCTACTGCATTTTCTGCCAATGCAGACGAAAGCAGTTCTGCAGAAGCAACTACGGCAAATGCAGAAAGCACAGGCGCTACAGAGGCTGAATCTGCAACAGAAGAAAGTACAGAAACCATTACGGAAATTGTTGACGGACAGAATAAAAAAACGGTAAAGAACAATGTGCAGGAAAGTGTTGCTCCTGCTCAGGAAGCAAGCTCTGCAAATGCAGAAAATGCTTCTGAAGCAGCAAATGCCGCAAGCCTGTGGCAGATTTAAACACTCCGGAAACCGTGGAGGAATCTGCGGCGGACGTCAGCAATGTTGGCGGTCTTCCCGTAAAGTCCGATTCTTTTTCCCAGTTTTACGGAAGTTCCACCTTTAACGATTACAATGTTTTCTTAGATACCGCTATGGGGCCAATGACCTACTATAACCAGCATGACAGCCATTGGGCAAAATATCTTTACGGCGGGCAGGACTCTATCAGCAAATACGGCTGTGGACCAACTACCGTGGCGATGATTGTGTCTTCCTTCGGAAATGTAAATGGAAGCATCACCCCGAAGGAAATGGCGGAATGGTCTTCTCATTATAAGTTCTATGCGCCTCAAAGCGGTTCTTATCATGATTACATCCCCTCTGCCCTCTCCGCCTTTGATTTAATGGTGGATTCGGTACAGGAAAGAACTCCGGCAAAGGTAGCTGAACTTTTAAACAGCGGACATATTCTGGTCGCATTGATGGGTAAGGGCGCATTAACCAATGGAGGACATTTTGTTATTATTACAAAGCAGAATCCAAACGGCACCGTATCTATCGCAGATCCCAACAGCTATAAGAAAACCCAGCAGGATTGGGATCCGGCACAGCTGATGAGGGAATTAAAGAAGAACTATGACGGCGGCGGACCACTTTGGGCCGTAAGCAGTCCGAGAAATTACGGAAGATAAATAAGATAGCGCACGCCATGTGTATAATACTTGTTAAAAATGTGATGGCGCAGTTCGCACACAATATTCATTAAGCATAGGTCTGAAATCGGGACATAGGAAGATTATCCCTGATTTCAGACCTATTTTTTTTTAGAATAATATCTTTACTTCTGCTTTATACATATTCAAAGTCTTCCACTGCCTTAAACCAGCTCTTTCTTCCTGCATGGAAGATAAAGGTTAAAATGGCAATGACCAGATATGCTATCGCGAATTGGGAGCTTGGATAAAAGCCAAGAGAAGCACTATGGCTACCGCAATCGCCGCATAATGCTTTTTATCATTGTCCTTAAAGGCCTGAGCCACCATAACTACGGCGCACCAAAGGAATGTAATGGCACAAACTGCCATACAAGACAGCAAAAAAGAAGCGAAGTATCCCTCGCTTCTTTTTCACATTTGGCTTTATAAGTTATTCTTTCTTCCCTAGCCTTCGATAATTTGCTTCGAAGAAAAAATAATTTAATATGCTTTTTTTGATGGTATTTCCCTTAGGCAAATTATGCCTGCTCTTCTAATTCTTCTCCGCTTAAGCTGCTGACAACTTCAGCAATTCTCTTTACTACGGAAGAAATCTTTTCATTTACTGCGGAGCTGGAGTCGGAAGTCTTCCAACCTCATCTGCTACCACACCGAAGCCCTTGCCGTGTTCTCCGGCTCTTGCCGCCTCGATATTTGCATTTAAAGCAAGAATCTTCTGTCTGCTCTGAATGCTCTTTAAATCGTTGGTGCTCTTTCTGATTTCCTTTACCAAACTCTGGGTTTCGGTAATTCCTACGGAAAGACGATTTGCAAATTCCTCAAAACGTCCAACGCTGCTTTCTGCCTTTACGAACTCTTCGAGAGTGAGGCAAAGAAGCTTTAATGCAGACTCCTGTCTATCTCTGTCTCCGTCCTTATCCTCTTTCAGATAAAGGCTTGCCACTTTTTCTCCATCATACTGGAGTTCACACTGAATAGAAGAAGAGCCAAATTCTTGGGATCTGCGATCTAAAGCGTCTGCCTTCCCTGGCTCTCTCTCCTCACCGTCAGCATAGTATACGGTTTTTCCGTCTACTGACTGTACCATTGCTTCCAATCCTGTTCCTTTAGCCCAATTGCATAAAATGGATTGAAATTGCTCTTTTCCTGCAAAATCTTGAATATGAATTGCCATTTTTTTCCTTCCTCTTCTATTTGTAGATAGGTAAAATAACCATCGCTAGATTATTTATCGGCGAAGCCGGAAATTTATATAATGAATTTCTTTCGAAATTCCGCCCTCCTTTTCAAAAAAATTCAGCAAGTCCCGGAATACTTTCCGACTCTCCAAAAAGTCATTTCTTATCTCTTTCATCTCCATAGAAACTAATAAGCGTTTGCTGTTATTAAGTCCGTTTTATCACCCTATTGAAGTGTCATAATACATCCATACAAACAAGATGTCTAAAGCACTCCGAGAACATCTTTAAAAGAAAAAAGAAACTCCTTTCGAAGTTTCCTCTTTCTTTACCCCTTCATTCCTTTTTCATTCATAATATCAGGAGGTTCCTTATGTATTACGAAAATTATAGCTATGTTGCAAAGGTCGGTACACAAATCATGCGTTTCGCCACCGAAGAAGAGTATTTAGAATACATTGAAGAAGAGCATGACTAAATACGAAGGCGAAGTTAGCGGGAGCGTGCCCCACTACAGACCATACGTCATCAGAGCAAATCTTTATAATGAATACAGCAACCACTTACCCGAGAAGATCGTTAAAAGCTTCCGTCATCGTGGGATGTGTATAAATCTGAGACGCCAACACATTTGCCGGAATCTTCTGATCCATAGCCAGCTTAATCAGGTTAATCATTTCATAGCTTTCCGGACAATAGAGGTGGGCACCTAAGATAAGATTGCTTCCTTCTTCAATAATCACCTTCAAAAGGCCTGCGGTCTGACGTAAAACCTGCGCCTTGGGAATAGCCGCTACAGGAAGCTTTGCCACTCGATACTGCTTGCCCTGTGCCTTTGCTTCTTCCTCCGTAATACCCACTCTGGAGAAGGCGGGTGTCAGGAATACGGAGTAGGGGATAGCCCCTCTGTTTTCCGTGCTGCGAAGAGCAGTTCCCTCGCCCTTGGCTTCCTGTTCTAAAGCTGCCTTTACGATACGGAAGTCGTCCAGAGAGATATAGGTAAACTGCATTCCTCCGGTCACGTCTCCCATAGCGAAGATATGGGGCACTTTTGTTCTCAAAGAAGAATCCACAGGAATGGCTCCTCTTTCCGTCAAGGAAAGGCCGGCCTTCTCCAGAGCAAGATTCCCCGCATTGGGCTTTCTTCCGGTGGCTACCAGAATCGCATCAGCGGTAATGGTCTTTCCTTCTCCCCCCTGCTGGAAGAGAATCAAACTATCCTTTTCCTGATCCTTGATTTCCTGTACAGTCACGCCCTTGCACAGGGTAATGCCCATTTTTTCCATATTGTCCTCGATAGCCTTTGCCATTTCCCGGTCTTCTCTGGGAATAAAGTCATTGCTATCCTGAAGGATGGTCACAGTAGAACCGAAGTTTTGATAGTAGGAGGCGAACTCCAAGCCGATATAACCACCGCCGATAATCACAAGGTTCTTAGGCAGAGTATCCAACTCCATCATGCTTTCACTGGTATATACTCTCTTCGAGCTCTCCACTCCGGCAATCTTTGGAATAATGGTCTTTGCACCGGTGTTGATAAAGATACGCTCTCCCCGGATTTCCTCATCTCCCTTACCGCTTTCCACAAGAACACGATGCTCATCCAAGAAGGAAGCTCTTCCGTCAATGACTTCCACGCCGGCACTCTGCACCTTTTCCAGATTCTTGCCTCTTAGGAAATGAGTCAGTCTTCTTTTCTCCTCAATAGCCTTCTGATAGCGCTCCGCCTTCTCGGAGAACTCACCTCCCATTGCCGCAGACTCTCTGGCGCTGTATTCCAAAGACTTCGAAGGAATACAAGCCACGTTAATGCAGGTTCCTCCGTAACGAAGGGGATTTTCCTCGATTAAAACCGTCTTCTCCCCCTTTTTTGCCAAGTAGCCTGCCAATGTTTTTCCTGCCTTACCAAATCCGATAATGATGTTTTGTACTTCCTTCATGTTCTTCCTTTTCCTTTCTTTTCCTTTATCCATCCTTGATTTCTGGTCTAAATCATCAGACTTAAACAATGGCAAAACTATAGCACAAAAACAAGGCTTTGTTTTTCAATTCTTTAGAAAAAAATTCTAAAAGGAATGTAAAAATATGATGGAAAGAATAAATGTCTTGTCTTTTTTGATGCAGAAATTAAAATTTAGGGTATAATACAAAAAGGCACTTAGTTGAAACAAACTATTTTCTATAGTATAGAGTCCAGAGAATCAGTATAGAAAAGGAGAAAAAATTTCCATGTTTTACCAGTTAGTCCATGAAAATGATGCTTCCTTCCGAATTCGTTTAGGGGTAAGCCGGATTACTTCTCAGGAGGAAGAAATCTTAAGTCAGATATTAGCCAGTCACCCCCATATTACCGGAATTCAGATTTATCCCGCAACATCAGGCATTCGAATTTTTTTTAAAGGCTCGAAACAATCAATTTTAGAAAGTCTTCGTAAGATTCCCTATAGCAATGTCCGTTTTCTGGCAGAGCAGCTTCCCAAGCCGGAAAGTATCTACGTTCATCTTCTCCCCTCCAGTCAGGAAATTGTTCAGGAATTCCGTGGAAACAAAAAGATGAATCCGAAGTTAAAGCAGAAGCTTGGCACAGAGGTTATTATTGAAGCTTTGGTGGATAAATTCCTACCGGAACCGCTGAATCTGGCGTATCATGCCTTCCAGCTTTTGCTTCTTTCCAAAGCCTAAGTCACTTCTTCTTTGGCTTTTCCGTAAAAATCCGCTTTCACAGCTTCTCGGGCTGCTCCTATTATAGCAGTGGATAAACATTAAAAATCCCCTCTTCCTATCCTAAGCGCCCGGCCCTAAAGGCTACAGGGAAGCTAAGGCTCCGGAAAGGGGATTTCTTTTAGCTCTTTCATATTGTAAAGACTATCGCAAAACCACTGCTCCTCTCCTTTTCCTTCCAGAAAAATGAGGGCATGCTTTGCTCTTGTTACTGCCACATATTCCAAACTGGTATACTTGGATCTGGCTTCCGCACAGCTGTTTCCGCCGGTTTCCATCAAAATCACAATATTCGAATTTAAGCCCTTGGAAGCATGGGCATCCAAAACCATATGATCCAAGGAAGCTTCCGAAAAGCCAAAGGGTTTCAAGGCTTCTTTGTAATCTGCTTCTTTCTCCTTGTCATTGGATAAAATCAGAAAATCTCTGTCTCGTAAATCCGGGTAAGACTTTAACAGTTCCCCCATCAAATCCTGTAGAGCTCTTAGACTATCCTTTTCCGAAGGATAGTGGAAAACACCGTGGAGAGGAGAATTTTGCAAAAACTCGGGCCTTTGGCAAGCCTTCATATCATGATAGGCGGGCATTCTCTTCCGAAAAATGTCGATTAATCCATTCCACCAACTCCGCATTGGAACGATAATTCTCATTGAGGTAGAGGACCTTCACATTCCGCTTTTTCTCCATGCGCCGCTTCATTTGGAAGAAAACCTGTCGTTCCGCTTCCTCCTCCTGATAGATGGTTTGTCTGGGATCTCCCACCATAAAAAGGCAATTATGCCGCATTTTCCCCTTCTTATCCGTGGACAGAAGGAGAAGAATGTCCAGCTGAGTCTGATTCAAATCCTGTAATTCATCCGCGTAAATCTTGGTAAAATCCCGTCGTAAAATCTGCAGAAGCTTGGGATTCTCTTTCAATATTCTATAGCATTGTTCCTCCAAAGGCATAAAAAGAATATTCTGATTCCGTAGACTTAAGTTCCGTAGATTTTTGTACTGCTTTCCTGATTTCCTGCAGGCAGGCATTTTTTTCCACCTCTCCGATGTACTGTTCCCTCGTCCAAGCTTTCTGAAAATGCTCCTTTACATGAATAACATAGAGGCAAAAGTCTCGGAAAGTGGTGATATGCATACTGTCAATGCCATATACCTTTCGCTTTAAACGATGACTCATTTCTTTGTTAATCGCAATTTCCCGATACAAATGCTTTTTTATCTTTTGTTTAAATTCCGCTACCGCTTCATCCGTAAAGGCCAGCAAAAGAAAATGGGAAAAGCCTTTCACCGCCCATAATCTGATTTAATATTCTTTTTTTGAAAGAAGGGTGGTCTTCCCTGTCCCCGGGCCCGCCACAATGAAAAAGGTTATCCTCAGCCTCCCGGATGTATTCCCTCTTCCTTTGCTCAGTCCAAAATTGCTTTCTTCTTTCCATCCATTTTCTTCTCCAAGAATCTTGGCCTTAAATTCTCCTCGCTATCATACCATAGAATTTTAAAAAAAGCTAAAAAAATAGGGCATCGCAAAGCGATGCCCATACTATTAATCCGCCTTGGAAGACAGGAACAATCCCATACTTTCCAACTTATTTAAAATCTCATCCAAAGACTTTCTTCCCATGTTTCTCACCTTCATCAGGTCATCCATAGTCTTGGCACAAAGGTCTTCCACCGTATTGATCCCCGCTCTCTTTAAGCAGTTGTAGGAACGAACACTGAGCTCCAGCTCATCAATGCTCTTATTCAACTCGTCCCTTCCTGCTTCCTGACTGGAAACAGCAGCACCCTGCTCCTTTGCAGAGGTATCCATGTGCATAAAGAGCTGCAAATGGGTCTGTAGGATACGAGCTGCCAAAGATACGGCCTCCTCCGGCATCATGGTCCGGTCGGTAGTCACATCCAGAATCAAACGCTCTGTATTCCCCTTCTCTTCCACGAAGACATTCACCTTCTTTACAGGAGAATAAATTGCATCTACCGCAATCACGCCGATAGCAAGATCGCTGTGATCTCTGGTATTGGCTCCATCATAGCCCTTTCCCTTGCTGACCTTCATTTCCATATAAATCTTGGCATCCTTACCGGATAAATGTGCTAAGACAAGGTCGGGATTCATGATTTCCACTTCGGAACTCACCTTAATATCGGAAGCTTTGACTACGCCCTCTCCCATGTAATCCACATAGGCCATCACAGGCTCCTCTCCGCTACCGGTATAACGAAGTGCCAGATTCTTCAAATTCATAATGATTTCGGATACGTCTTCCTTTACCCCGGGAATAGAAGAAAATTCATGATAGACACTATCCAGCTTTACTTCACTGACAGCAGATCCGGGCATAGAAGAAAGCAGAATTCTTCTTAAGGAATTCCCGAGAACCGTAGCCTCTCCCTTTGCTAAAGAATCACAAACGAAACGAGCATATCCCTGCTCCTCTACAAACTCTTTCACTTCCAAGACTGGTTTCATTATGTTTTTCCATTCCACACTCCTACTAATCGCTTCTTTACTGAACCTATCTATTATACCTATTTTTTTCTCAAAATTTCGAGTAGTTTTCTGTAATTCCTTAAAATAAATTTTTATGCCGCCAGGTGTTTGTCCTTTTCAGGCTGTCTCCGGACTTCCTCACCAAAATCTCCTCCATGGGCACTTCCAGGAGCACACTCAATGCAAACATATTGTCTAAGCTGGGCAAAGCCTTCCCCTGCTGCCACTTATACACGGCCTGTGGCTCTAAGAATCCCATAAAAAGGGCTATATCCTTCACCTTCAAGCCCTTTTCCTTCCGTAAACGTTCAATGTTTTTCCCGGTGGCAAAAACGTCTATTACGGGATATTCCACGTTAATCTTTGCTTCCATAACGAACTCCCTCCTGTAAAAATGAGAAAAAAACCCTGATAAAAAATCAGCGGAAGCTGAACAAGCCAGTCTTCCGCAGTTAAGAAAAAGCTGATGACGGGAATCGGACCCGTGACCTCCGCACTACCAATGCGACGCACTACCGACTGTGCTACATCAGCGCATCCTGAATAAATTCAGAACATTGCTAAAATACCATAAAGCAAGAGTACTGTCAATCAGTTTTTTTTCACTTTTTTGCTTTCCATGTAGGATTACAACATCACCTCCATATACTCTCTAATTTTTTTGTCCACATGAAAAACTTGCGCATACTCCATAAGTTTATTCAGTTTCTTATCCTTTCTTGCAACATATGTCTTTAGAGCTGTTTGGAAATCCTGTATCTCGAATCTACTTTTCGATCGCATCAAGTCACATATTGTACGCTCTAGGTTATAAATTGGAATCTCGTGACCCTGACATGTTTTAACATACTCTTTACCGATATCCATCAGCTCTTTCTTTACTGTAAATACCTTTATCCCATCCGCAACCAATCGCGACGTACCGTACCCAGTATAAATTGTAAGGGTTCTTTGCATGGGCTCCCTATCAATTAAGCCATGATAATATAGTGCCTCATCGTGAGAATATACACCTTGGGGACAACGTAGAGATAATATATAGAGATCATCTTCCCATGTCTCCGGAGAAACATAAACTCCATATGCCACTTTTTCAAACTTTTTTTCTTTTATATACCTATACAAGATATATTTGGGTATGCCTGCCTCTATAGCATCTTTTGCCAGTAAAATTCCCGATTCATCCACAATATTCTCTATGCTCATCATTTATCTCACCTACTTTCGTACTAATATTGTATATTATATTAGTACGAAAGTAAATATAAGAATTATTCTATATCCTCACTTTTCCTTTATCTCTATTTTTCCTCCCTCTTGCACTTTCCAATAAATCCTATACAATGTATTTTACCGAAATGAATTTCACTGAAATTGGTTTCACCGAAATGAATTTCACTAAAATATTTTTAAACTATTTGGTTTGCACACTACCACCGACTATAGTATAGAAAGGAAAAAGCCAAAAATGATGACAGAAATCTTTCGAGGAAGACAGGCAGAGCTAAAGATTCTCCGCAAGAAATTTGCAATTCCGGGATTTATGATGACCGTTCTTTACGGTAGAAGAAGAATCGGAAAGACCATGCTAATCAATAAGTTCATGCAAGAACAAGATTGCAAATGCATTTCCTTTACCTCTGTAGAACGGGGAGAAACGGAATTACTTTCCTTAATGACAGAGGCAGTCCTTAGCGCATTGGCTCCGGAACTGTTAGGAAATATCAGCTTTAACAGTTTTGAAACCCTTTTCGAATATATCGGAAAATCGGCAGAAAGAACGAATCATCTTCTTTATTGATGAATACCCCTATCTTGCCAAGCAATGCCCCTATATTCAATCTGTCTTACAGAAGGTTATTGATACCAAATGGAAGTCTACACAACTTTTCTTTATCCTCTGCGGCTCTCTTGTAAGCTTTATGAAGGACGAGGTTCTGGCAGAATCTGCGCCTTTACATGGCAGAAGTAATCTGGAACTTAAACTTAAGCCCTTTAACTATTTGGAAACTGCAGAGTTTTTAGAAGAATATAGCTTGGAGGACAAAGCGATAGCCTATGGGCTAACGAACGGCGTAGCCAAATATATAGAACAATTTAATCCGAGTCTATCTTTAGAAGAAAATATCTTGGAACAATTCTATTCAATTGGAGGATATTTCTCCGAAGAACAGATTAAAACGATTGTCAGCAGTGAAAGACAAAATCCGGGACTCTATAACTCCATTATATCCGCTGTAGCCACAGGTCACACCAAGCATAACGAAATCGGAGGCTTTGTAGGAACCGAGGACATCAACTATCCCTTAAAAGTTCTATGCAATGCGGAAATTTCAGAAAAAAGAATGTCAAAAAGACCGTACTATGTTTTAAATGACAGTATGACAGAATTTTGGTTTCGCTATGTAAACCGAGCCACCAGTCTGATTAATGCAGGAAACGGTGCCGCTTATTACTACGCCCATGTAAAAAACAATCTGCATGATTTTATGGGTAAAATTTTCGAAAAGATGGCCAAGGAATTTCTAATGCTCCATGCCGGGAAGGATGATTTCCCTATCCTTACGGAAATAACAGACTTTCAAGACACCGTTAAGAACGAATCAAAAGAGCTTATCCCTATCGAAATTGACTTACTGGGAAAAAGTGGCAAGAGTATTCTTCTCCTTGGTGAATGCAAGTTTAAAAATTCCCTCTTTGATAAAGCAGAATATGAAAAACTTTTGGAAAAGATTAAATACATTCCTGCCACTCATCCCTTAATCTGTATTTTCTCTTTGGGAGGATTTACTGATTATGTCACAGAAAACGCAAAAAACTGTAAGCTAATTAGCATAGAGGATATGTATCGTTTATAAAATAGCTATACATCATTCACCAACTATATTGGGTCTGAAATTAGGGTTCGCCCTCGCTAAGATTTACTTAGCTGAGATATTGCCCTATTTCCAGACCCTTTATTCATTAAAATCTTTTTAAGCTTCTATTTATTTCGACCCAAGACCATCTTCCTTGCCTTGCTCTTTGAAAGCTAAGATTAGCTCACGTTCAGCTTTTAATTTTTCAAATTCCTTTTTAAATTCTTTGTCTTTTAACAACTCTTTTGTTAGATTTTGTAAATCACTCATAATTATCTGATCCCATATCTCTCCAGGATATAATCCATATCCTTATCTCCTCTTCCGGAAAGGTTAATGAGGATAGAGCCCTTATTCATCTGCTTTGCCAGCTTCATGCCGTAAGCTACTGCGTGGGAGCTTTCAATGGCAGGAATGATTCCTTCCATTCTGGAAAGGGTAAAGAAGGCATCAATGGTTTCCTCGTCATTGACCACATCGTACTTCACTCTGCCAAGGTCATGTAAGAAGGCATGCTCCGGACCGGAGGAGGGGTAGTCCCAAACCGCTGGCAACGGAGTAAACCGGTGCCGGCTCGCCCTTTTCATCCTTTAACATAATGCTGTTAAAGCCGTGCATAACCCCCTCTTCGCCATAGGTAAGGCTGGCTGCATGGTCACCAAGAGCTGTTCCTCTTCCCAAAGGCTCCACACCGTAGATAGTTACAGGGTCATTTAAGAAACCGGAGAATAGTCCCATGGCATTGGAACCGCCGCCTACGCAGGCTACGATGGCATCCGGCAGCTCTCCCGTCATTTCCAGGAACTGCTCTCTGGCTTCGATACCCACAACGCTCTGGAAATCTCTTACCATCATGGGGAAAGGATGAGGCCCAACCACGGAGCCTATGCAATAGATGGCATCCTTATACTCCTTCATATAGGCGGCAAATGCAGCGTCCACCGCCTCTTTCAGAGTCGCCAGGCCATCCTTCACCTCCACCACTCTTGCACCCAGAATCTTCATTCTGGCTACGTTTGGCGCCTGCTTCTTGATGTCCACAGCCCCCATGTAAATATCACATTCCATACCGAAGTAGGCTGCTGCGGTAGCCAAAGCCACACCGTGCTGTCCCGCACCGGTCTCCGCAATCACCTTCTTCTTGCCCATGTACTTGCCAAAAGCACCTCACCCATACAGTGATTTAACTTGTGGGCACCGGTATGATTTAAGTCCTCACGCTTTACATAAAGCTGTACGCCGGTGTTTATCTTCTCGGAGAGTCTTTCCAAATGAGAAATGGGCGTAGGTCTACCCTGAAATTCCTTACGGATTCTTCTTAATTCCGCAATAAACTTTCTGGACTTGGAAATCGTCTGATAGGCATGGTCAATTTCCTCCATGGCTTTCTTTAACTCCTCAGGGATATAGGCTCCGCCATACTTTCCGAAGTAGCCATTGGCATCCGGGTAGTTCTTTAAGTAAGTATCAAAATCCACATTATTCAGCTGCATCGTTTTTTTCCTCCTCTTTCTCTCCTGCCTTTTAGCAGGGTAGTGAATGGTGAATTTCTTTGCCAAGGAACTGATGGTATTGACGGAATCGTCGCACTTCGTGCTTTTACGATTCCTATCCACGCCTCTTCCTAGTGCATTGCGTATTTACGGAATCGTCGCACTTCGTGCTTTCACGATTCCTACCTGACATTCGCACTCCCAAGCCGATACTCGGCTTTCCGTGCTCATGTCAGGGGCAATTCATAAAAGTCTGCGTTGTTCATGCAAGCAAGCTTGCAGAGCATCTTAGACTTTTATGAATCGGTAAATACAAAAAGTCCCCGGCAAAGAAAATAGTCTTTGCCAAGGACGAATAAAATTCAATCTATCCGCGGTGCCACCTTGTTTCACAGCTTCCACTGTGCCGCTTAGCAGGATACTAACATATCCCCGGGAACTCACGCATCCCTACGCGTTGCAGAATACTCCGGGAAGCTCCGTTTCCCTGCACCCTCAGTGGTCCATTTGACAAGTTGTTTCTTACCCGATTCTCAGCATCGCGGGTTCTCTGTAAAGGCATCATTGCCGTTATCTCCACCTCAACGGTTTTCGATATTTAGTTATGCAGAAAATTTACATGGAAAAGGACTATATGTCAAGTTAGATATTATTACAAATTTTTTACTAATTATCGTGTGGGCCTATTGGAGCATTTCATCCAATGCAGCTAAATCTTAGCTCCTGTTGATATCCCCTTTACAGTTCTTCCAGAATAAACGGTAGCATATAAATGGGATAAAGCTTTAGCATCTCCACATTGCCGATGTCCTTTTGGGACAAGAGAATTTCCTTTGAAATATATTTAGAATATTTTTTTTGAAATTCTATAATCGATTTATGACTGCCTAAGCCGGAGGATTTTACCTCTATGGGAATGAGTTTCGTTTTTGTGCTAAGCAAGAAATCAAGCTCATAATAAGAAGTCTTATCTTTTTTCCAAGTATGATAATAAAGACCTTGGTCGGAAGCCGTAATCATCTGCGCTACAGCATTTTCATATAAATATCCTAAATCCGCAGGAAGAGAATCACTCAATAACTTGTTATAAATATTCTCATCCGTTTCTCCTGAAGAATTAAAAATCATGGTAGTAAATAAGCCTGTATCTGCTAAATACAGCTTAAAGGTATCATTGTCTCTGGTTTGGGGTAATGCAATACTTGGATTAAGGACATTGTAGGAAGCTACTACAGTCTTTGAATCCAATAAATCATACAAGCGCTCTAAATCCTTATTAATCTTCTTTTTCCCGGTAGCAGCAGAGATAACATAGCTTCTTTTGTCTGTTGCCAACTGGGTACGAACCGAGTCATACATTCTTCCGATTAGCCCTGTGCCATCAATTTTGAAAAAATCATCTTTATACAGATTAATGATTTCTCGCTTTACTTCATCAATTTCCTGAAAATTCTTTCCCTCCACATAGGCTTCCACTGCCTGGGGCATTCCTCCCACAGCCATGTAAATCCGAAAATCCCGCATCAGCTTTCTGTTTAAGGAATTCCCCACTGCCTTACCACGCTGATATAATTCCCGCAGAACAGAATAAGTATCATTTCCGATTGCCCACATAAATTCTTCATAATCCATAGGATAAATGAGTATCTTCATTTCCTCGGAGGGAAGCACGATATCTTTGACATTTTTCTTGATGCTGATTAAGGATCCGGTCTCTATGTAATCGTATCTTCCATCTGCAACAAGATACTTTATAGCTTGGCGAACCTTAGGCATGAGCTGAATCTCGTCAAAGATAATGACAGACTCCCTTTTATACAAGGTTATGCCGGTTGCAGTCTGTAACCGCAGGAAAAAGATATCCGGATCTGCTATATCCTCAAATACCTCCAGAACCTCTTTCCTGACATTGGCAAAATCCACTTTAATGTATGATTTGTATTCCTGTTTTGCAAATTCCTCGGCAATCGTTGACTTTCCAACTCGTCTTGCTCCTTCTAAAGGACAGAGTACTTCGGTGCCTTCTTCTCTTTCCAATATTGTAGTTTGTCAAATGCTTTCCTCTTAAACATAGTTATCCCCTTAAATCACGTTTTACCTTATCTTCCATGGTTAAAACATAGTATACTACCGTTTTATAAAGATTCAAAGTGCTAAAAACTACCGTTTTATGAAGATACACAATTCTAAAAACTACCGTTTTTTCTATATTAAAATTTTAAAAAACTACCAATATTTTAGGGTTTCAAACGAAAGACCTTCTTCTCTCCTCTCCCTTCTATCACAATCAAACCTTCCTCCTGCATCTCTCGGCTTAATAAGTAGGCTCTTGTCTTTCGAATCTGCAGGAGTTCCTGAAGCTCTTTTTCACTCATGTTCTTATGCTCTTCAAGATACGAGAGCACGGTTTTTTTCTGTAAGGAGAGCGGTTTATAGATGCTTTGCCGTTCCATAAGAAAACCGGGGTTTATTTCCTTAGGAAAGGGAAGATAGGAACAAGAATGCTTTGCTTTCTTGTCCTTCTCGTTCTCTTTCGGCTCACTATTTCTATTGGGTAAGATTACTTTAAAAGTGTTAGAAGTAATGATAAACTCCGGTTTTTGATCGCAGTCTTTATATGCTCGATACATCTTTCCAATTCCTGTACCATAGGACTCTATCAACTTTAAACGAAGGCAGAGCTCTGCAAGCTTTTTATTTCTGGGTAAAGAAATCCCATTGCAAATATCTTCTTTACTCAGACCTGCCAGTAAACCGCCGAGAGAAATAAATTCCATACAGGCATCATTTGCATTGATAATAATGCTTCCACTAAAGCTATAATCTCTATGAATCATGGCATTCAACAAAGCTTCCCGCAAAGCGTCTTCAGGATAGTCTGTTAAATCAATTCTTTCTAATCCTGAAAATCTCCCCGCAGTTCGATTGACCAGTTGAAGGTAAGCATAGCCCTCCTCTAGTTGTCGAAATATAGAACCCGAAAATTCCTTTCTATCTTTAAATACTGTTTTATCATCTCCAGCAAATACGGCAATCTTTAGGGTATGTTGACATTGATCCGAAAGAAGCCATGCCAGATTGGTAAACTGCTTATCTTCGGGATTCCGTAGACCTAAGGAAGTAAACTTTTCTTCTGACAAAGGAAGTTCCCTTTTCTGAAAGCTCTCTTTCATTGCTGAAAAAGTCAATTCTTGATTCATTGCCCGAAGCTCTTCAAATACATCTCCATCTGCATCTTTTATCATCCTCCGAATCTGTTCTGAAGATGCTTGCGCTGTAGAGGCTCCCTGTCTTACATATACCCCTGTCGGTTTCAAGCCTTTTTTCTTAATGTAGTAAGGTTTATAACTTCCCTCTCCCACTTGAATTTCAATTACATTATCCTCTCGTAATACATATCGAATGAACATGGTTATATCCGGAGCAATAGAGTCCCTTATGCCATTAGTAAGGCGAGTGTAGTTTCATCAATATTTTCAAGACCTACAGCAAAGCCTTGGTCATTAATGCCTAGGTACAAGACACCTCCTCCGGTATTAGCAAAGGCAATAACGGTTTTATAGACATCCTCTGTGAATTGCTCTTTATATTCTCTTTTTTCACTTTCATATTCCACGTAATCACCTCCTACCGCATAGACAGTTACGAAAAGGCTCCAACTACAGCTTTGCTCCCTATTATAATCGCTTTTTCACTATTATTCAATCACAAAACTGAATATTCATATTTATGATTTCAAAAAAGTGAAAACGAGATATCACACACTACGCGTGCAATATCTCATTAAAAATCAAAAAAATCCCCGGACAATACCCTTTTCAGAGTATCTGTCCGAGGACTTTTATACTACTTATTATTACTTACAGAGCCTATGTTTCTTTAGAATTCTTCTTTCTTCTTCATGCCGAAAGCAATCGCTCCGGAGAAGAGAATAAATGCCGTGAAGACCATAGCAAGTGGTTTTGCCTCATCCACAACTCCTGTCGGAGAAATGGGGTCTTTCACATTTCTAAACTGAATAACTTGCATTGAACCATCCGCGTTTCTTCCCAATAGTTTTTTCTTGGTGAAGCGGAAGCCCTGGGCATCAGTTGCTTGTTCTAAAACATAACCTGTGCTTACCGAAGGTAGGTATCCGGAAGGATTCTCGCCTGCCATATAGTAATAAGTCTTTGGCAACAAGAATTCCATAGCCTGATTATGCTTCAAGTTAAAACTGATAGTTGCAGTTCCAGGATCGAAGCTGATAGCACTCTTTGTTACTGCAGGAAAATCTGCTTTAATGGAATCAAAATCACTCTGTGTAATAGGCTGATTCTCTGTCTTAAAAAGCTTTAATCGGAAGGGGAAAACTTGATTTTTATCAGCCATTTCTCCACTTACCTGCTTTTCAATTCGAAGAACCTGTCTATCCTCCCGTTCATAGGTATTCTGCACGTTGATTTGTTTTGTTTCATTCTTACCCATGCTTACAGTAGCAATATCGTAGTTTCCGGAAGTGACTTTGCTATCGTCTCCGGCAATGGCAGTAATTGCCATTTTCTTAAAATGAAGCTGTGATCCTCCAATGACAGGATTCTGTCCGGAAGCACTAATAGCTTCTTCCACCTGATACTTTCTGCCGGGAATAAGACCGTTAATGCTTAAGACATACTGTTTCTTTCCACCCTGCATTGTTGCTTGTAAAGTTCCTGCACCTGTAGGATTTTCCGGTGTTAAATTTTTACCGGTTCCGGACAATTTGGTTCCATTTAACTCTTCTGAAACAAGATATCCCAAAGCAGTACTGGTAGCGGACTTTGTCATTGTAAAGCGCTTTACTTCTCGATAATTGGTACTTCCGGGAATCTGTTCCTTCAAAATGAAAGAAGTATTCTTTAAAAGCTCCAACTCTTCGGTAGAACTGGTCGTTCCCACGAAAGACTTTACAATTCTAAGAGTAGCCGGTTCAATCTGAATAACAGGTTTTTGATATTTATTCTTGGGTGTGTCGGGATCATCTTTCCCCTTAAACCTACGATATTGGAGATACGCACCTTCGTTAGAATAAAAACCGTCTTTTTGGGAGGATGTATGGAAAGTTTCCTCCGGTGTCTTTTGGTAGAGATACCACTGGTCTGTTCTTAGGTCTCCCAGCTTTACAGTTGAAGTACTATCCGGAGTCCTTGTACCGGAAATATTCGAACCATTGACATTATCCAAGTAACCAATATCATTTGTTCCGGCTTTAATCTGCCTTTCCGTCTCCTTGTCAAAGTAGTCCATAAAGTTCTTCTGGTACTTCTCATAGGCCTTAACAGTAGGCTTAACATTAACCGTTAATCGGATTTCATAACCTGCCGGGAAGCTGAAGTTCTCTGTACCAATCTTTAAGCTAAGAGTCTGAGCCCCTGCATCATAAACCGGTCCCACTTCCAAAAATTTATTAGGATCTGTATTCCAGTATCCAAAGCCCAAAAATCCGGAGAAACCTTTTTCACTTTTCGGATTTTCTACCTTGGATATCGGCTTTCCTTGTGCATCTACTTTCCAAACCTCAGCGCGAAGTTTTTGATTCTTATCCGCCTGATTGCTTGGATCAAAATTCACCTCCACATTCTCACTGAGCTGATCCCAGATATGCATTTCCGTAATTCGAATCGGAGCCACAAATCCGCGAATCCTATCCTTTTCTTTATTTACAGCCGATTCTATTCCGGAGTTAGCTGTACCTGCTGCTACCGCTATGGAAAAATTCTCCTGTTCAATATCGTTTGCAAGAGGTTTCTAAAGGGTGCCCCGAAATCATCCACCGTGCACTCTTTCCGGTCAAATCGTTTAAATGGCTGTAATTTATCTTCGGTCCAAAACCTAGTGTATAAAAAGCATCAATATTGTTTAGATTCGTAAGTTCTGCTCTGGCCTGGGTTAAGGCCGCTTCTTCATAGCCACGACCACTACCATAGGAATATCCCGCTTGATAATCTGCTGTAAACTCATAAATACCTTCCGGGAGAGCAGAAGTACCTCCTCCAATGTTGGCCTTGTCCACAACCTTTCCGGGAACATTTCCATAACCGATTAAGTGTCCGGCTGCATTATACTTCTCTGCCTTTTGTAAGAAATAAAATGGATGATTTCCATCTGCATTGTATTTCGGAAAATAAGAGAAGTTTGGATCATAGGCTGTTATGAAAATGACCACCCGTCTGGCATCTTGTCGAATGCTCTGGGTATGAGCTCCTGCCGTTGCTCCATTTTGGAAATTCACAGCCTCCTTAATTCCTGCTGCATAGTTTAGCCCATTACCGGTTTCACCTTCCAGAGTAATTCCATTTACTGTTTGCTGGAATAAAGATACATCCTTTGTAAATCCAAGTACTTTTTCTGCATCATTATAGGGAGTATCGGATAAAGATTTAACTCCTTTAAACTGTCCTCCAGGTACATTATAAGTTATATTTCTGGTTCCTCCCATGGTAACCAGTGCAAATTGAGCATCATAGGCAGGGCTTTTAGATAAGTCCTCTACCAAATCATTGACAAATTTTTTACCATAATAGTGCCTTGTACCAACTTTACCAGTCGAATCAATTTTATCATACGCCGGTCTTGTCTTATCTTTCTTTACCTCTTCATTGTAAGGGAATCCCATATACATGGACTTATCATAAACAAAGATAACATCCAGCTTATTCTTCTGCCCTCCTTCCACAACCGGTCTGGCCGTTAAGGTGAGGTCATAGGAGCCGTCCGCCTTTTTGGTAATATACTTCTCCTGTTGCATCTCAAGATTATGCTTAGGATAGGTATGGGTATAGGTTTTGGTATCCAGCTTATAGAAGAAATAGTAATAAGGATAACAAACCTTTCGATCCGGATAATTAGGAAGGCTCTGGCCGCTATCCCAGGTGGTCATATTCCAGTAATCATCCCAAGATCTACCTTCCGTTGCATTTCGATAAACATAATCGTCATACACAAACTTGGAAACCATGTGCTTGGTGGACATATAATACACTTCATCTCCCCAAGCCATAAGGTTATTTCTATTATAGTCTCGATTCGTGTTTGCATTCATCCAAGTAATATCATAATAGCCCGGATAAACCCGATCATGTCTGGTATAGCCCGGAAGATCCTGATATACGCAGCTTGTCTCTACTCCATATTGATTATAAGGATATCTGATACTTTGGTATAAAGGCTGTTCATGGGTAAACTGGGACATATCCACACTGATGCTTGGTCCAACTTGACGAAAATCCCCATCAACATAATAGAACTTCGCCGTAGTATTTCTCGCAGCATTTGGGCCTTGAGACCAGGTCAATGTATAGATAGAGAAGCTTTTTACATTGAACTCTCGCACAATATAAGCACTCTTATCTGTAATACTGTTCTTATCCTCTTCCTTAGCCCCTTCTGTTCCTTGCTGATTATTCTCTTCTGTTTTTCCTCCTATGCCTTCATTTTTTGCCAATTCTTCCGCTTCCTTGGCATTTTCCTCTACTAAATTCTTTTTCTTCTTTTCCGTATCGGAAACGGTTTCTACATAGGCAATCTTATCGTTGCCTTCAGATTCTACCAAGTGATGAATAGCAATATTTTCCGGCTTAGCTTCTTCCGGTAAAATATCTTTGGAAATACTTAAGCGTACCGCTACCGGAAGAGAAGGTTCTACTTCTTCGCCCTCTGCATTCACAAAATGAATATCAATGGAACGAGAATCTTCATATAAACCTCTTGCCTTTAATGCATCTACCTGTGCTGCACTTAGCTCTTCCTCGCCCCCTTGCGCCTCTTCCGGTTTTACTCTCTTACTTACCTGAAGAGTTACGGCCTCATGAAAGGCTTCCTTATCGTAAAACACCTCTACAACACCAAATCATCAAGTTCTTTATGTTGGCTCTTTCGTCCTAACTCATTCAAGCTATAGATTTGATATTTTGCGGTATATAGTTCGGAAAGGAATGGAGTAATATCTGCCTTCATTTCCTGATAAAGGGCAAGAACGGAATCTTCTTGATTGTTTTTTGCCTTTTCCTTCTTATTCTCCCCTTCTGCCTTCACCTCTGTAATTACCACAGAGCTTTGTTCTTGACTCTCTCCTGCAGAAGAAGAAGCCTCTGGGCTTTGGCTTTCTTCCGTTGTAGCAAGTGTCTCAGAGCCTTGTCCCGCTTCAGAAGCAGTTGTAAGTTCGCTAGATTGACTTTCTTCAGAAGATGCCAGATTTTCATTACTTTGTGCTGTAGATGGAAGAGCTTCCGTATTCTGCTTTACTTCTTGTTCTTCTCCTTCCTTTTTCGCATTACTCTTTTTGATTTTATCCTCTAAGTTTTTTAAATCTTCCAGAATAGATTTTGCAAGCTTTGTTTTACTTTGAACCTTCACACTGGGATAGCTGTTACTATCTACAAAAAGCTGAAAAACGTAAATCCTGTTCTCCGTGGTTTTCATAGAGGAAATGAATCAGCTCAGTTCCCTGTACCTTGTATTCCTTATTACTTGAATCAGAATTGATAAAGTCCGGTTTCGCAGCTGCATTCTTCTCTTCCTCAGTCATTTCCTGACTAGCGGATTCAGAACTTGCTTCCTGTGTGGCTTCAGAAGTCTCCTTCGCGGGTTCAGCATTTTCCACTTGAGACTGAGCAGCCTTCTCCTCTTTCGCCTTGTCTGCTTCGCTCTTCTCCAAAGCAAGTCTTTCTTTCTCTCTCTCAGGAGCCAATGCTTCCTCATACCAATCGGGATTTCCCTGCTCCATTAATTTGCCAAAAGAGGAATCCTTAGCGAAAAATCCCAAGGCATCTTTTCCTTGCTTTTCGATTTCTCTGGTACGCTCGGTAGGATTAATTTCCACAATAGCTCTTACTTTAGCCCCGTTTTCCTGATAAACCGCCTCTGTTCCATTTACAAAATTATCCAGAGAGATTTCGTAAAGTTCCTTTCCTTCTGCAAGGCTATCTCTGTAAAGCTGCAAAAGCTCAGGGTCTTTACTATAGCTTAAGCTTTCTGTGATGGAAAATTTGACACCTTCATAAATGGCCGCTTCCGCAGCCTGGCGCAAATCCTCCCCTTTGAAATGGAGCTTAACGTTGTCCCCTCTACTTTCAATTCTGTTTGGAGAACCTCCCTGTTCTTCCTGTGCATCTGCCGATAGCACGAGTCCATGAGAACCTGTTAAAACAAGGCAAAGTACCATAAGCATGGAAAGCTTGGCTTTCCAATTCTTTAGGCCCTTATTCCTTTCTTTTTTGCGAAGTACTCTCATTGTCATCCCTCTTTTTTCTCTATTCTCTCCGGCTTCACGGGATTTTCCGAAATTTCTTCCCAAAAAATGAGCCGCATTGCCGTCTGAGAAAGTACTAAATAAATACCCTTTTCTTTCTCACACTACAATATCGGCTTTTTCAGAAAAATTATAACAGAAAGTTTTTTCGCAAAATACATTTTTTTATTTTAATTTTTTTTGTTTTTAGAAAAAGCATGTAAAGGAATCCTTTCTTTTTCGCTTAGTCATTCCTCCACAGTGCCCTATTCTTATTAAGTAGAAATTTTTTCAACGGAAGTATTTCGACAAAAAAGAGGGATGATATAATTTTTAATAATTCATCCCTCTTTTATACTTTGCAAAGTGTTTATCTATAAAAGAAGCAACTTACAAGCCATACTTTTCTCTTATCTCTTCTAGTACCTCACTTGCAGGCATAGTCCTTCCGGCAGCAATATCTTCTTCAGAGCGTTCTATTTCCTCATAAATATCTTCTATATCTTTTTAGTAATTCAGCAAATGAGGAATAGCTTTTTTTATTTGGTGTATTCTTTAGCTGCTCTACCTCACGCAAAGCCTCAATAGTAATCTCCAAGTTAGTTTTCTTCTTAAGGGAAGCTTCTTCCTTTGCCATCTCCTACTCCTCTCTATTATTATAAGACTTATTTATAAGCCAAACTCCAAGAGCAAAGATTGTAGATAGTCCTGATCTATAGAAGATTTCTTAATATCATCAATTCTACCATGTTCTGCCAACAGTCCCATTAATTGTATTACCTTTTGTTTAGCTATAATTTCTTCTTCTCTACCTTTTTCTATTCCTTTTTCTATTCCTTCTTTGAGGGCTTTTTTTCTATAATTCTCTAATAAAACATTCATTTCTTTGCCTCCTTTTTCATTTGGCTTTGCATTTTTTAGTAGTGCAACTCTCTTTGATAATATATCTGAATTCATTTGTTCAGTTTCTTTTGCATGAAAATCTTCTGCTAATTTCCCCAAGGGACTATTATCTACATAGGATGTATTAAAATAAATAATATGAGACTCATCCCAAAACGGCTTTCCGGATTCTTGTATTGTTCTTTCTATATGATAAATCTGAAGTTTCCCATGAAGCACATCATTTGCTGTAATAAATATAACATAGGATTTGGGTAATTGCGAAAAATGATTTCCTTTTTTTAGATAGTGCATGTCCATTAAACCGGCATGATAACGCGCTCGTTTAGGCTCTGCTCCGGAAATGTTATTTTGAATTTCAATATTGTAAATATTATTATTCCCATCTTCACAGAGGCAGTCTAAAACCAAAGAATGTCCATGGAGATTTGATAAATTCTTTTGAAGGCTTTGTCTTTTCAGCTTTAATGTAGAATCACCCATGATAGTTTGCAGAATATATTCTGTACATTCCTTATCTTGCAAAACCACTTTCATAAATAAATCATCCATGAGCGTAAGAGAAGAAATGATTTTTTGCTTTTCCACAATATCATTTTCAACTTTAGATTTAGGCATGAGTTCCCTCCTTGTAGTGAAAGAAATATTAGATTAAGAGAATACTATGAATAGAAACATGAACTTTATCCTAGTATACGACCTTCATTCAAAATCACCTATACTCCACATTCGGATAATATCCGTAAATGGAGTAGGTTTTTTGATATGGGACTAAAGCCTATAAATGGCGTAGGTATACCATTTATAGGCTTCTTACTCTTGTTCTACTGTTATGAATGAAATTATAGAAAAGCAGAAAGAAATCTCAAATTACCGCCTTATCCAAGAGGAAGTCAATCAGATTGATATGCAATACTCCATAGTCATCGTACCAACGTTTTCCGATATCTCTTCGCACCAAAATTTTGGGAAAGGAGTCACCGGTAAGTGAAAACGGTCTAAGCTCTATCTCCGTCTTTTCTTCTGTGGGCATAGCGTAAGCGGATTGAATATAGGTTCTCTTACCGCCGGAATTTACCACAAAGTCAATCTCACGAGCCGTCCGAACGGAATTCCCCTTTTCGTTTTTTTCTCTGGCATATACTACCCCCACATCCACGGAAAACTGTCTTACCATCAATTCGTTATACAAAATGTTTTCCATGATATGAGTCATTTCCTGCTGCCGAAAACCGATTCTGGCATTTCGAAGTCCGATATCCTCACAGTAATATTTATTGGGGGAGTCAAAGTAGGCTTTTCCCTTCACATCATAGCGTTTGCTTTCCGAGAAGAGAAAGGCATCTTCCAAATGTCCGATATACGCTCGAATAGTGTTTGGGGAGACGGAAATGCCTTGCTTGGACTGCAAGGTGTTGGCCAGCTTTGCCGGATTCGTAAGAGAACCGATGGAAGAACAGAGCAAATCCAAAATCTGCTCCAGAATATCCTGTCTTTCGATTTTCTTTCGCTCCACGATATCCTTGATATACACCTCCGAAAAGAGGGATTTTAGATAGTTCATCTTTGCAAGTTCATTTGGTCTTGATAAGATTAAGGGCATTCCCCCATAAAAAGCATAGTCGTCAAAGGCTTCATTTTTATCCCCTCCTACTGCAGAATAGTACTCCGAAAAGCTTAAGGGATGGACTCGAATTTCATCACTTCTCCCCCGAAACTCCGTTAGAATATCACTGGATAGCATCTTGGAATTGCTCCCCGTCACATAAACATCCAGATTCGGAATGGAGCGTAAATCATTTAAGGCATCATAGAAGCTAATCTTCTTCCCCTCTGGATTGTAGGGATTCGGTACTTCATCCGACATCTGGATTTCATCAATAAAAAGATAGTGTTCCTCTGTTGTTCCGGAAAGCTTCTCTCTGACAAAGGAACTTAAGTGAAGTGGATCTCTAAATTGAATGTCCCTTGCCAAGTCCAGCTCAATGCTGATGATCTGCTCTTCCTTCACCTGATGATTCAACAAATAATCTTTATATAGCTTCTTCAACAAATAGGACTTTCCGCATCGTCTGATTCCGGTAATCACTTTAACCAAGCCGTCAAAGCGATAGGATATAAGCTGTTTTAAATAGCTATCTCTTTGGATTTCCATAAGCTCTCTCCTTAATTGAATTTTATTGCCTTAAAAGGCTTTTATATTCAATACTATAACTTCTATTCGACTCTTATACAAGATACTTTCTGTTGACCTGCCAGGAATATTCTACTGACTTCTCCGGAACATATCTTGCTTTCCTCCCTATATAGAACTTCTTACTTTTTCTTCCTGAAAGCCATTGCCCCGCCTTCTCTTCCGTGATACACTTACACAGGCTTATGCGAGTTTTTACTTGCTAAAATTCAAGAGAAAGGAAGGAAAATGCAAATGAAAAGCGGCGACGACACGGATCCTAGTACTTATGATATTTCCATGGGGCAGGGATTTGTGAATATCTATCAATCCTTCCTTCTGATCGGATAAATCGTGAAAATATCATAAGTTCTTTTCCCTGTGTCCATAGTTTTTTTTGGGAAGGAGCTTACATGAACGAAGAAGAGAGAGTTTTACAGGATTACCAGCAGGAAATTCTGGATATTTTGCGGGGGCAGGATGATCCCGCAGTGAAGAAAGAGCGTTTGGAAGACTACCATGCCAATGATATGGCCTCCTGTCTTCCGGAGCTGACAAAAGAAGAACGGGAAGTTTTCTATTCCTTGTTGGATATGGAAAGCCTTGCGGAAATGATGGAATACGCAGAGGATGCAGGGCAATATCTGGAAGAAATGGATGCGCAAAAGGCTGCCGACATTCTGGTAAAGATGGAGCCGGATGATGCGGTTGACCTTTTAAAGGAGACCGAGCCGGATATCAAGAAGGCTTGGATTTCTCGCATGCCTTTGGAGAATCGAAAAGAATTGCAGTCCTTGGCATCCTATAGCGAGGACTTGATCGGTTCCCGTATGACCACCAATTTCGTGTCTTTGGAAAGCAATTTGAACATTCGGGAAGCTATGCGTTCCTTGATTGAACAGGCTGCGGAGCATGACAATATTTCCACCCTTTATGTGGTGGATGAAAATGAATCCTATTACGGTGCGGTAGATTTAAAGGATATCATTATCGCCAGAAAAGATACCAAGCTTGAGGACATTACCGAAACCGCCTACCCCTTTGTCTATGCGGATGAACGGATTGAGGATTGCTTGGAAAAGATTAAGGCCTATTCCGAAAACTCTATTCCGGTACTGGGAGAGTACAAGGAAATTCTCGGTGTTATCACTGCTCAGGATATCTTAGAGGTTTCCGATGACGAGATGGCGGAAGACTACGCTAAGTTGGGAGGTCTTTCTGCAGAAGAGGATTTAAATGAACCTGTTGTGGATAGTGTGAAGAAACGTCTTCCCTGGTTGATTATGCTTCTGTTCCTGGGACTTTTGGTTTCCACCGTTGTGGGACTTTTCGAAACTGTGGTGGCGCAGCTCACCATCGTCATGGCCTTCCAATCCCTGATTTTGGATATGGCGGGAAATGTAGGAACTCAGTCACTTGCGGTAACCATCCGTGTCTTAATGGACGAGCAATTAAAGGCCGGAGACAAGCTGAAGCTACTTGTAAAGGAAATGAGTATCGGCGGCATTAACGGATTGGTCTTGGGATTTTTCTCCTTAGTGGGAATCGGGGCTTATATCTATTTCTTTAAGCATATGCCCCTCCATGTCTCCATCGGAATTGCCTTCTGCATCGGTATTTCCCTATTACTGGCTATGGTCATCTCCTCCTTTGTGGGAACCATCGTCCCCATCTTCTTTAAGAAAATCGGCGTAGACCCGGCAGCAGCCTCCGGCCCGCTGATTACCACCATCAATGACCTGGTTGGAGTGGTAAGCTACTATGGCTTAACATGGTTGCTTATTCTGGAGATTATGCAGATCAAGGTTGCATAATAAAACAGAAATAAGCAAGTCTTATCAGCCAAAATATACTATATTAAGCTGTCCGGCCTATAGTTTAAAAGGTCTATAGCTTAAAAGGCTTTTAGGACAAAACCTGTTGATGAAAACCGCTCTATGCCCTTATGAATCAAGGGCATAGAGCGGTTTAATGTTTTTACAAATGGAGAAGGATAGAATGTAAAACAAAAAATAATCTGTATGCGTATACGCAATATAGGTCTGTAATACGGGGTAATCTGAGCCCGTCTGTACTTGCTGAAAGCGAGTGAAACGAAGCTTGAAGCTTAGTACAGCTACGAAGGCGAAGTTAGCGGGAGCGTGCCCCGTGTTCAGACCTATACTGTGGATACGCAAAAAACTTTATGTGTTATCTCTATCCTTCTCTTTCTTTGACCTTTGATTCCAAAAGGGCATAGACCGCCCCTTCCGGAAAGTCTTTTCCCGTCCATAGCCGGAAGGACTCCGCCCCTTGATAAAGAGCATGGGTAAGCCGTTCATATAAGCTAATCCCTGTTCCTTTGCCTGCTGTAAAAGCTTCGTTTCCAAGGGATGGTAAATGCAGTCTGCTACAAATAGTCCCTTGTGAAGCCAGTGACTATCCTCTACCAGGGAACGAACCTCTTTCATACCTACGGAGCTGGCATTCACCAGGATATCACTGCTTCCACAGGATTCCTCCAAGTCCTTTTCCAGACTTTTTAAGGAAATCTTTCTTCCGGACTCCTTTTCACAACGTTCTACAAAGTCCTCATACTTTCCCTTACTTTCTTCTCGCACCAGCACTTCTATTTCCGAAAGCTCCGTGCCGATGCCATAGCTAAGGATTGCCTTGCCGGCACCGCCCATCCCCAAAAGGCTTAGCTTCTTTCCTTTTAAGGCAAGCCCCTTTGCTTCCAATCCCCTAAAGAAGCCTTTGCCGTCTGTACTGTGTCCCTCAATTTCTCCATTTTCCCGGAAAACCAAGGTATTTACCGAATGGGCAAGCTCGGCCTCCTTGGAAATGCTGTCGCAAAGGGGAATCACTGCTTCCTTTAAGGGCATGGTGAGATTACAGCCCTGTAGCTTCATTTTCCGGAAAACGGGTAATGCGCCCGGTAAATCCTCCTTTTGTAAATCAAAGGCCAGGTATCGAGCATTGATTCCCAGCAAGCGGAAGGCTTCGTTATGCATGGCAGGAGAAAGGCTATGCTCCACCGGGCTGCCCAAAAGACCGAAAAGCCCGGTTCTGCCGTCAATTTCCCAACATTTTTCTTCTCTATAAGCGCTCATCGGCTCCTACTTTCTCCTTCTTCCTCTTGTTTTATCTTCTTTGTTCTATCTTTATCTTCTTCGTTCGTCCTTTACCTTCTTTTATCTTCCTTGTTCTTCCTTTAGCTTTTTTGGTCTCTCTTCATAGCTTTTATTGTCCAAATGCAGTTTAGCCCAGAGGAAGAGATGCAATATCGTCATTCCGAAAATACAGTAAAGTCCGAAAACCTTTGACAAAAGCACCGCAGACAAAACCCCGGAAGCAAAGGCAAGAATCATCGTGCCGTGTCTCTTCGCAAGGCGTGCGGATTCTTCATTTTTGAAAAATACAGCCTGCGTAAGATGGCTTCCCATTTGCCGAATATGATTGGTGCAGAAGGTGGTGGCCATGGGAATTCCCTCCGCTTTCCGGAAGATGTTGAACTGCATGGCACAAATAAAGCTTAAGCTTAATTGGCAAAACTGATCCGGCCAGCTCGCCGGCATCAGTCCCACAAGGAAGCAAACCAGTGACTCAAAGAGGAGAATCTTCTCTTCAAAATTTCTCTTCTTCAGATTCTTATGTTTTTGCCCGATATACTCCGATAAAATCACACCTACCATATAGGCGGTAAAGGGAGCCAGGGAATAGAGGGCTCTCCCCCATTTTCCCTTTCCCAAAGACAACATCATGATGACAAGATTTGCCGTCTGGGCATTGGCAAATACCTGCCCTCGTAGGCTATAAGTATATCCACCATAAAAGCCCCCCGAAAATATCAGGAGGGCAAAAAACCAAAGCTTTTCATGAATTTTCCAGGATGCCTTTACTTTATCCATTTTGTAACAGCCTCTGTCTTACAATCTCATACGCTAAAACGCCACAGGCTACGGAAGCATTGAGGGAGTCCAACTCTCCCTTCATGGGAATGGAGGCCTGCATATCACAGGATTCCTTTACCAAACGGGAAACGCCTTCTCCTTCATTTCCCAGTACCAAGCCGATGGGACCGGTAAGGTTCAGCTTATACATGCTTTCTCCCCGCATATCTCCGCAGACAAACCACATTCCTTCCTTCTTTAGCTCTTCCATAGTCTGTACCAGATTAGTCACCTTACAAACCTTGGTATAATTCAGGGCTCCCGCACTGGTTCTGGCTACGGTTGCGGTTAGGCCTACTGCTCTTCTTTTCGGAATAATCACCCCATGGGCTCCCGCAAGATTTGCGGTACGAATCATCGCCCCCAGATTATGGGGATCTTCGATTCCATCCAACAGGAAGAAAAAAGGCGCTTCTCCCTTATCCTTTGCCACCTGTAATAAATCCTCCAAGGACGCATATTCATAGGCGGAAAGGTAGGCAATAACGCCCTGGTGCGTTTCTCCGGAGGACATCTCATCCAAACGGGATTTCTTCACAAAGTCAATCACCAAATCCTGCTTCTTCGCCTCTCGAAGAATGCTTAAATAGGACCGTCCTTCAAACCATCCTGAATAAACAGGCGGTCAATGGTCTTTCCGGCACGAAAGGCCTCCAGCACCGGGTTTCTGCCGATTAGGGTATATCCCTCTTCTCTCATCCTCTTCCTCTTCCTCTTTCCTACTACTTCCTATTTCTATGCTCTGACACTTTATAAGTGCTTTTCTATATAGCTTTCTTTATGGCTTTCTTTATGGCTTTCTTTATAGCTTTACTTATTCATTGGCTTCATTCTCTGCCAGTAAATGCTCCAAGCCCTTCTCCACCAGACTAATCAGTCTGGAAATCTTTCCGGCATAATAAAGATAGCCTAAAAATGCCTCAAATCCGGTGGCTCTACGATAATCCGTAATGCTGGAGTTTTTGGAGTGACTTTGGGACTTATGGTTTCTGGCTCTTCGATAAACAGAAAGCTCCTCTTCCGTTAATAGCTTTTCTTCTATTAAATATCCCATCAAATCCGACTGGGCCTTGGCACAAACCAGCTTGGTCTTTCTGCTGTTTACCCGATTCAGGTTTTCCTGATATCTTCTGCAAAGGTAATCTCGCACCCGAAATCATAGATGGAGTCTCCCACGTAGGCTAAAGCCAAAGGGGATAAGTTCGGAGCTTCATCGTTAATAACTTGTTGCTCGATGGATAATGTATTCTGCAAAAGTTCCGCTGTCATAGCACATTCGGTTTGTATCCCTGAAGAGCCTTGCTCCTTAACGCTTCGACTCTCCATTTCGCTCTCCTGAAAGCTTAGATTCTCTAAACTTTCTGCCATTAAATCTTCTGCCATTCCACACCGTTTCTTGTATCCTTCAACTGAATACCCATGGCCAAAAGCTCGTCACGAATCTGATCCGCTTTAGCAAAATCCTTGTTCTTTCTGGCATCCTGTCTTTGCTGAATCAAAGCTTCCACCTTGGCGCCAAGCTCCTCTTCTTTCTTCTCGGTACGAATACCAAGAACTCCCATCAAGGTTTCCAGTTTCTGTAACAAAGCTTCTCCGTAGACCTTGGAGGAATGCTCCTCTACAGTGGCATTGGCAAGACGTACCAGCTCAAAAATCTGGGTAATCGCATCCGCTGTATTTAAGTCGTCTTCCATCTTCTCGGAAAAGATAGCTTCATAGCCTTCTGCGGTTTTCACATTTTCCTCTTCTTCCTTGGAAAATGTCTTCTCCTCCAAACGTGGGATGAGGTCCTGCAAACGCCAAATCGCCGTAAGAATTCTTCCCAAAGAAGTCTTGGCAGCTTCCATTAAATCCTTGGAGAAATTCAGCGGGCTACGATAATGGGCGGAAAGCATATAGAAACGAAGCACCATAGGATCAAACTGGGATGTAACATCTCTTACCGTAAAGAAATTTCCCAGTGACTTGGACATCTTCTTATTGTCAATATTGATAAAAGCATTGTGCATCCAGTAACGGGCAAATTGCTCGCCGTGAGCTGCCTCGTACTGGGCAATTTCATTTTCATGGTGGGGGAAAACAAGATCCTCACCGCCGGCATGGATATCTAACGCGCCTCCGCAATATTTCGGCGCCATTACGCAGCATTCGGTATGCCAGCCCGGACGTCCTTCACTCCATGGGGAATTCCAATACGGCTCTCCCATCTTCTTAGGCTTCCAAAGCACGAAGTCTGTGGGGCTTTTCTTCTCCTCTTCTCCGGAGACCTTCAGTTCACGAAGACCGGAACGAAGATCCTCCATATTCTTATGAGACAACTTTCCATAGGAAGGGAAGGCAGTGGTGTCATAATACACCGTACCCTCCACCGGATAGGCAAAGCCCTTCTTTACCAGCACATCGATGAGATTCACCATTCCCTGAATTTCTTCCGTGGCCTTGGGATGGGCGGTAGCCTCCATAATATTCAGATCCGACATATCCTTTCCACTTCGGAGATGTAACGCTCGGTAATGGAAGAGCAATCTGTACCCTCGTCCATGGCAGTCTTAATAATCTTGTCGTCCACATCCGTATAGTTGGAGACATAGCAAACCTTATAGCCCTTATATTCCATAAAACGACGGAAAGTGTCGAACACAATCATAGGACGGGCATTTCCGATATGAATTAAATTATAAACCGTGGGGCCGCAGACATACATCCGAATCTTCCCCTCTTCAATGGGGACAAACTCTTCTTTTTGCTTCGACATGGTATTATAAATTTTCATAACTTTGCTTCCTTTCTACGAAGTCATTCTTCTCGCAACCTTCTCACCTATGAGGGCATATACGGTTTTAGTGTATAGTCTTTCCCACGGTTCGTCAAGAAAGGAGGGGAAATATTCTCCTACAGGAGGGGAAATATTCTCCTTCCCAAAAGATTCACGCTATTTATACTCTACTTTTCATCTTTGGACTTCACTCCTACCCAAGCTTGATGTTCACAATCCCAGTTCTTTGTATAAAGTGTATTTTCCAATATACATTGATAGATTGGCTCCAAATAATAAATCAACCGTTGAATTACTTCTTCAAAGCTTAGATTTATTTTTCTAGCAGGCTCAAAAGCTCTCCACTGTTTTAGCAGAAAGGCATTATCTTTAAAAGTAGAAATATCGTCAAACGCGTCTTGAGTCAATTCTCTTTCTCTCTGAATTAATGTCTTACTTATAGCTTCAGTAAGTATCTTCCCCTGAAAATCAAATATGCCGGATAAATAGTAAATATCATAAAAGTCTTTCATCCGACTTGTTCCGGACATTCTCTGCAGTATTGCATCAAATTTTTCTGCAATGGTACTTTCTAAGGAATATGTATAAACCAGCGGAGACTCAAACTCCGGTAGTCTGGTCACTATATGTCTTTGTATTGGATTTGGAATTATAATGTCATCAATTCCTATATCTATCGAAAAAGGAATGCGAACTCGTTCAATTTTCCCTAAAAAATTCGTCCTTATTCCCGGATATTTTTTCTCCACCGAAATTGGTTCTGTACCTATAACATCTAAAATAATATAACTATTACCTGTAACAACATTACAAATATCTCTCATACTTTGTTCTATATTTGTCAAGCTTCCGTGAAGATTCCGTAGTAAAAAATCAATATCTCTTGTTGGTCTGGAATCAAACTCTGTTAATGTATAGATAAACATTCCGCCTTTTAGAATAAGATGATTAACATAGGTAGAACGTGACAGCTTTCTCAAAAATTCTTCTTGTGCAAAAAGTTGAAGAATCAATTGAAATGGAATCTTCTCTTGTTTTGACTGGTTCTTAAGTCTTGTCAGAATAGAAGCCGCCATATTTTTCACAGCCATATCCCCAGCACCTCCTTAATCTTTTTCTCAACTCGTAGAAGTTTCGCATATTTCATTAACCTTGCTTCATTTTTTTTGGATTCTGCAACATACCGATGAATAGCTGTATTGAAAATTTCTGCATCCAACTTATTACGGTGAAACAATACGTCGCAAATTGTTCGCTCTCTATCATATATTTGCATAATTGTTCCATCTATCTCTACTTCAGCTATTCCAAGATTATAGCGATTCGTTCTAATAAAATGTGGTTTAACTATGGGATAATCTATATAAAATCTTGTTCGACTGCTCTTACTGTCCACCGCCAAATGCCATGCAGAAGGCGTTTTATCTGTATATCCATAGTAGTCTAATGCCGATTCCATACACAGGACGCCATCGGGAAATAACGCTTTTAAAATAGGAATCTCTGAAAAGCTGCTTTCTTGTATGTACTGATAATAGCCTCTTCTAATTTGCTCTATCTTATCTTGCTCCAAAAGATTTTGAATTCTTTTATAATAAATTCCTGCTTCTCTAAGTTCCGAAGTCTTCATTACTCCACCATATTGTCCGAATAGTTCTTTCAAATCCTCACTCATTGATATATCCTTATATTATTTTTTTGTACAATTTATTATATATAGTTGTATAGTTTAGTAATTAAAGTATATCTCTTCGGACTGGAAAGTCAAGAAAAAAGGATTATAGAAAAGTCTGTCCTTACCACTTTTTCTATAATCCTTTTACTTTTATTTTTTTGCTAATCTGCCGCTTATCCGAAAAATAAATCTCTTTAAACTGCTAAATCTTATCTCTTATACTCATTGAAGAAATC